>Ga0208544_10002924_pt1 | contig 10892 bp, 9 predicted proteins | sample DEB08_DNA_9_FD_184526 | JGI IMG/M metagenome (GOLD analysis project Ga0208544, IMG submission 184526) | Aqueous microbial communities from the Delaware River and Bay under freshwater to marine salinity gradient to study organic matter... | ecosystem: Environmental > Aquatic > Marine > Coastal ...
TTTGGTTTTCGGCGACTGGACCATTCTCAGGTGGTTGGCGAACCGGTGTGGTTTGTCCTCATGTTGAAGAGGGCCCATGCATTTTGGCTTAACCAATCCAATTTGCCTTGAGCGACGCGGCGCGCGCGGTCACGCACAGCAGCCCTGCATCCGAGCGCTCCACTCACTCTGATTGGTGGGAAAAGGCGGCCGAATTCAGTTTTGGCACTTAGAAACGAAAGCTCTTATGGACAGCATGACATCAGCAAAAGCGTTTGCCCAGAAAGCCGAAGTTGTAGCGCAAGGTATGACTGTAGATACACAGGTTGGATTGACAGAAGGCGAGATCGTTTCGCGGCGCAAACGCTACGGGGCGAACCAGGTCCGCGTCCGCGCCAAGCAGAGTGCCGCCGTCATTCTAACGCACCAGTTTCGCGGGGTGATCGTGTGGCTGCTCGGCGTTGCTGCGGGGTTGTCGTTCTATTTCGATGATATCGCCGAAGGCGCAGCAATTATTTTTGTTCTTTTGGTTAATGCGATAATTGGTTTTACCACGGAACTGCGTGCCGCACGTTCGATGGAGGCCCTCTTGCGGATCGCCACGATTACCGCATGTGTACGGCGCGGTGGCAAAGTGATGCGGATAGAAGCACAAGATCTGGTTCCGGGTGATATCGTCCTGTTGGGTGCAGGCGATATTGTGGCGGCGGATTTGCGGCTTTTCGAGGTGTCGAACCTGCAAAGCGACGAATCTGTTCTGACCGGTGAATCGCTGCCCGTGCAAAAGCAGACCGCATCCGTCCCACAAGATACGCTGACCGCTGACCGGTCGTGCATGGCCTATAAGGGCGCTGCAATTGTGCAAGGATCGGGCGGCGGTATTGTGACGGCGACGGGCATGAAAACCGAGCTGGGTCATATCAGTGATCTTGTACAAACAGCCCAAGCATCTGTTTCGCCGTTGACAGAGCGGCTTGACCGGTTGGGGCATCGGTTGGTGTGGCTCACGCTTGTTCTTGCGGCTTTGGTGATTGGTGCGGGCATGTTGCGGGGTATCGCGCTGGAACTGATCCTCCAGACGGCTGTTGTGCTGGCTGTTGCATCGGTGCCCGAAGGACTGCCAGTGGTCGCGACACTATGTCTGGCGCGTGGCATGTGGCGCATGGCGGCGCGCAATGCGATAATTTCGAACCTGTCGTCGGTGGAAACCTTGGGTGCGACAACGGTAATCCTGACCGACAAAACGGGCACGCTGACCGAAAACCATATGTCGGTTGCGGGCTATCTTGTCTCTGACGCAAAGGTCGCGTTGGACAGACACAAAGGCGCCGTGACATTCAAAATCGGTGAACACAGGATCGCGCCCGAACAAGACCCGCGCCTTGATGCAATGTTGCGGATCGGTGCGCTTTGCAATGGCGCGTCATTAGGGCAGGGGGATGCGCCGCCTTCTGGTGATCCAATGGAGCTTGCGCTGCTTCAAGTTGCGACTAGCGCAGGAATGGCGCACGACAAATTACTGCGCACTTTCGAAAAAACCAGTGAATACGCCTTTGATCAAGACACCAAGATGATGGCGACGGTGCATAGGGACGGCGATGGGTTTCTTTATGCGGTCAAGGGTGCACCTGAAGCCGTGATTGATGCCTGCTCGCAAATGCTGGGTGCGGATGGGCCAGTGGCAATGGACGGCGCGGCGCGCGCGGACTGGTTAAGCCGGAGTGCAAGTGCGGCGGGCGAAGGCCAACGCCTGCTTGCCGTGGCTATGAAGCGGTCAGCACAAAGTGATGCTGCCCCCTACAAAGAGCTGACGCTTGTTGGGATGGTCTGCCTGCGCGATCCGTTGCGCGATGACGCGGCCCGCACCATTCGCGAGGCCCTTGCGGCAGGTGTGCGTGTGGTCATGATGACGGGCGATCACGCCGAGACCGCCGCTGCCATTGCGGCCCAAGCGGGACTGGGTAAGCATGATGCTGATCTAGTCGTGATCGAAGGCCACGAGCTAAACGGGTTTGATCCTAAAACGATAGATGACGCACTGCGGGACCGTATTCTGGCGGCAGACGTTTTTGCCCGCGTCTCCCCTGTGACCAAGCTGAATATTGCGACGCTATTTCAGAACAGCGGCCATATCGTTGCGATGACGGGCGACGGGGTGAACGATGCGCCCGCACTCAAAAAGGCAGATATCGGGATTGCGATGGGCCAGCGCGGCACCGAAGTCGCGCGCGAAGCAGCGCAAATGGTGCTCAAGGACGATTCATTTGGTACGATCATTGCAGCAATGCGGCAGGGCCGTGTGATCTTTGACAACATCCGCAAGTTCGTCATCTATCTGATGTCATGCAATGTGAGCGAAGTGCTGGTCGTCGGCTTGGCTGTTGGCGCGGGCCTGCCGATGCCTTTGCTGCCGTTGCAGATTTTGTTCCTTAATCTTGTGACGGATATCTTTCCCGCCTTTGCCTTGGGGTTCGGCGCGGGCGACGAAGCGATTATGCGCCAACCGCCGCGTGACCCGAGAGAGTCAATCATTGACCGCAGTCGCTGGCTGTTGATCGGCATTTTGGGTGGCGTGATTACCTGCGCGACGCTTGCCGCGTTCTGGTTGGCGCTTTTCTGGCTGGACTTGGAAGTTAGGGCTGCAGTCACGGTTTCCTTCCTGACACTGGCGCTGGCGCAGTTGTGGAATGTCTTTAACGTGCGGGTATCGGGTGGAGGCGTTCTCATAAACGAAGTGACGCGCAATTGCTGGGTCTGGGGCGCGATTGTCGTTTGCCTGTTGTTAATTGGCGCGGCGCTATGGGTGCCAGCGCTGTCACATATCCTGAAACTGCCTGATCCAGGTTTGCATGGGTTGGCTTTGGCGCTCAGCGCCAGCTTTGCACCTTTGTTGATCGGGCAAACCGTTGTTATGCGCGGCAGATCACGTCACGCGCAGAATGGCGGCGGCCGCCGACGCCCTAGAAGCGGTTCGCGGGTATCTTGAAGTAGCTGTGCCCGTCGTCTTCTTCGGCGGGCAAATTGCCACCGCACAGGTTGACCTGTAAAGCGTGTAGAATCAGGTCAGGCAGGGGAAGCATTGCGTCACGATCTTCACGCGTCTTGATGAAAGTCGCCTTGTCCATTCTGGCGTGAACGTGGATGTTGTGGGCCTTGTGCGCCGCAACTTTCGCTTCCCATGCGGGCTCTTTCCGATCGCCCTTGCCATAATCATGGCCCACGAACAAGCGCATGCCGTCAGGGCGCGACAGGATCGACTGGATGCTGTCCCAAAGTTCTTTTGCGCTACCACCGGGAAAGTCGGCGCGTGACGAACCGCTATCGGGATACATTAGGGTATCATGAATAAAACCAGCATCTCCAACAAAATAAGTGATCGAGCCAAGAGTGTGACCCGTAGAAAGTTCGACGGTCACGTTCAGATTGCCAATATCGAAATTGTCTCCGTCTTCAAAAAACTCATCAAAATGTGGCGTGGGGTCAAGGTTGGGCAGGTTATAAAAGTCCCGCCAAAGCTCCGCAATTTTCTTGGTGCGGACGCCGATGGCGTTGGGCAAACCCGTTTTACTCTTTAGCCAAGCTGCTGCCATCATGTGATCGGCATGGGGGTGCGTATCAAGGATGCGGACCAGATCAAGACCTTGCTGCTTGACCAAGTTCAGAACGCGTTCGGCACTGTCCGTTGAGGTGCGAGCAGATCTGGGATCGAAATTCAACACAACATCGATCAATGCCGCCTTTTTTGTTTCCGGACAGGCCATGACATATTGGACCGAGCCGGTGTCGGCTTCGTAGATTCCCCAAACATCAGGAGACCCTGTTCCGGTCGACGGGCTAAAGCGGGTGAAGTGTTGATATTCTGACATGACTGCCTCCGATTAAATATGGATAATTCTGCTATCTTTGTGGATACTAAGGTGCGCTGCATTTTCCCGTTTGGAGCGCGGCCAGCTAAAAGTTGTGATCGCGATCCACTCGCAAACCTGTGGAGGGAGAACCATGCATTTCGTCGACGTCTTGCTTGGACTTTTTGCGACGCTTGATGACCTTTTCTACGACGCCAAAGGCGCGATTGACGGCGAGGATCAGGTCGTCTTGCGCGCTGCCTTCGGCATACTGGCGCGAGACCGACAAATCAGGATCGGGCAAGTCCAAGTTCACGCGGACACGAAAGAGGCGGCCGTTGCGCGTCATGCTCTGTGCCGCGTCCATCGTCACTTCACAACCAATGATTGGCACAAAGCGCTTTTCCAAGGCTCCAATGCGCCTTCGCACGAGATTCTCGACTGCGGAAGAACTGTCTACATTATTGTATGAGATGATCGGTGTGATGTGCATCTGATCGCTCTTTCTTTTGATCAAGGATAGAGGGCCGAGTTGCGGCAGCGATACGTAAGGACGCTAGGGATGATGATCTGCAACCGCGTGCAGAAGTTCACCGGACAACTCCCGACTAGCCGCATGAGTGATATCACCTAGGCTCAACATGCCCACCAGCCGCTTGTCTTCGTCGAGGACCGGAAGACGGCGGATCTTTTTCTGGTCCATCAAGTGTACGGCATCTTCAACAGTCTCGCTGGTGCGACAGAAAATGATCCCTTTCGTCATAACATCCTCAGCTGTGGTTTTCTTCGCATCGCGGCCCTCGGCGACAACCCGCAGCGCGATGTCGCGGTCTGTAATCATTCCAATCAGCTTGTCATTTTTTCCGACAGGAATGGCCCCGATATCGTCCTTCGCCATCATCTGGGCGACCTCACTAATCAGCGTATCTGCGGTGACCCAATCGGCGTGACGGTGCATTGCCTCATTGATTCTCATCTTCGTCCCTCCATTTGTGTTGATATCCCTGATAGGTTTTTTGGCGAAGGCCGCATTGATCAGCGTCAATCCGTGCGCCAAATCACGCGACTATTCCCGATTCTCGCGTTATTTTACGATAACCACAGTGCATGCGGCATGATGTAGAACCTTTTGTGAGACACTTCCGAGCAGGGCCTCACGCACGCGGCCTAGGCCCCTTCGACCCAGCACCAGAGTGTCAGCCATTTCGACGTCGGCCACATCGAGGATTTCGTCGGCGATGTCGCCGGCACAAATTTGCGTCGTGACGTTGAGGGCACGTGCGTTCATGGCACGTTCTTTGGCATGTGCGGCGATGCGGTTTCCAAGCTCTGCAATGATCTTTGACGTGGCCAACTCATCGGTGGCACTGGCAAATTGAAATGGAAATAGGGATGTCCTGTCCGCTTTATCGTAAACAGGTGGCAACTCGAGACCTTCGTCCCGGGCCATCTTTACATATTCGCTTCGGGGACGTGCATGCATCAAGACATGGACGACACAAAGGTCCTTACCAAATTTTTCCGAAAGCGACGCCGCAAGATCGACAGCGCGATTTCCTGTGTCCGAGCCATCCGTTGCAACAATGATTTTACCATTCATAGCGATCTACCTTTCTGATCAGAAGCTTCAAGTCTTGCACGATTCGCGGGCTGCTCTTTGATCGGGGTCAATCCAGCCCAGCACCATTCGCACTGGGGGATGCAGGCATAGTCGACACCTATCAAACAAAGCATTGAATTTATAATTAGCAAATAGTGAAGTATTTAATATACAAATAGTGGAGTCTCTAATAAGCAATTGGTGAATATGCAAATTGTATGCGACATTAGTCACTAGCGAGGATCGAGAGGAAATTAGGGAAACATGACCGAGCAAGAGACATATTTGCCGAGGCATCTTATTCCTGAACTTGAAGAGGCGATTGCTTCCGCGCGTGTTGTTAATCTAATCGGTCCACGGCAGGTTGGCAAAACGACGCTCGTGCGCGACCTATTTGGCCACGGCCGCTTTTTCACGCTTGATAACGCGGCTATTTTGGCGGCCATCAATGCCGATCCTGAGGGGCAGCTCACCAGCCTTATGGCAGGCCTTGGTGATGCACCGCTTATTATTGATGAGGCGCAACGCTCTTCCCAACTGGCACTGGCGATCAAACGGATTGTTGATGCTGACCGAAGAAAGGGGCAGTTCGTGCTGACCGGATCTTCGAACGTATTTACGACGGCAGATGTTGCAGATTCCCTAGCGGGCAGGATGCGAACGCTCAAGCTTTGGCCACTGTCAGTTGCGGAAATCAAACGGGCGCCCGTCAGTCGGTTGATTGATTGGGCGATCAAAGCAGATCCTAACTTGGGGGAAATGGCCGATCCGGAGCCCTTGAGGCGTAGCGATTACATCGAACTTATTCTCGCAGGTGGCTTTCCCGAAACACGGGCGCTTGCGATCAGGTCCCGTCAGCGACAGTACCGAGATTACATCGATGCCGTTGTGGAGCGCGATGTGGCGGACCTGACGCCTGTGCGAAAACCCGATGCATTGCGGATCCTGATCGACCAGATGGCCGCCCGCACCGCGCAAGAACTCAACACCTCTGCGCTGTCCAAGTTAACGAAATTACAGCGCGTCACCGTTGACCAATACCTTGATATTCTCATGCGGTTATCGATGATCATCAAACTTGGCGCATGGACCTCGGGGGAGGGGCGGCGCGAAATCAAGAACGCGAAGGTTCACTTTGTTGATAGTGGAATTGCTTGCGCCCTTCGCCGTTTTACTGAGACTAGTTTTGACATAGGCAATTCACCGGAAGCCTTGGGGGGATTGCTGGAAAGTTTTGTGCTCAACGAGCTCCAGCGTGCATTACCGCTGCAAGAGGCGGATTATAGACTCTATCATTGGCGAAGTGCCGATCAAAGAGAGATCGATATTGTAATTGATGGCGGTCGTCATCTGGTCTGCATCGAGGTCAAAGCATCTGCAACAGTGAGTACCGAAGATTTCAAGCATCTGAATTGGTTTGCAAAAGACGGACCAGGTCAGAGTAGGAAATGCACCAAGATCGTATTCTATTTAGGTCGCGAAAAGTTGACATTCGGCAATGGAAATTTTGCTTTGCCCGTAAGCGCCCTTTGGAGCAAAATTGAGATTTAAGGTGCCTGCTTGATTCGTTGACACTGTCCAACTGACGAACAAATGTACCAGATGATCAGGCCGCCGGCCTGCAGGTTTTCCCGATTGCAGGATACTACTCACATCCGAGTTTCTTCCCTTTTTCGAATGCTTCAGTCATTTTTGAAACACATACGTGCCAGGAGCTTCTTCAATCACTTCGGCACCATCTTTGAGGCCAGCCATGGACGGTGATCTGCCTACAGGACCAGATTGATTGCGCAGCCATTCCGCGAATACAGGCCACCATGAGCCGTCTTGGAGGTCCGTCATCTTCTGCCAATCGTCAGGGGCCGTATTGCTGGCAGTTTGGGGTGTCAGCGCTATTTGGAAAGTTTGTCCTCTTAGGCCAGGTTCATTGATAATACCATCCACGTGTCCGCCAGCCGTCAAAACAAAGGTCATGCTAGAACTAACCAATTGATGCAGCTTAAAGATCGACCGCCAAGGCGCGATGTAATCCTCTTTGGCTGCTACACAGAACACTGGCACAGCGATATCGGAGAGAAAAACTGGCCTGCCAGCCACATCATATTGGCCCTGTGCCAGAGTGTTCTCCAAAACCATGCTGCGCAAATATTCGCTTTGTACCTTTCGGGGCAATCGGGTCGTATCAACGCTCCACGCGTCGAGGTCTGACATCGGCTGACGACTTCCCATCAGGTAATCATCAACGTGGCGGGGCCAGACCCACTCACCTGCGCGCAAGATTTTGTAAGCTTCGGCAATGTATTTACCATCCCAATATCCCGTCTTTAACATCAAGCGTTCAAGCATCGAGACCTCAAGCTCACCGATGAACGACTGCAACTCGCCCCGTTCCTCGAAATCTGTCTGACTGGCAAACAGCGTCACAGTTTTGAGCCTTTCGTCATCATCACGTGCCATTTGCGCCGCTTTTATTGCTAACAACGTACCGCCCAAACAATAGCCAATTGCGTGAGTTTGCGCATCCGGTAAAATCCGACCCACGACATCCAACGCCTCTTCGACCGCACCGAGATAGTTAGCAATGCCGATATCACCGTCTTGCCTGCCCGGGTTTGCCCAAGAAACTATAAACACGCTAAACCCCTGTCCGCACAGATAATTGACCAGCGAGTTTTGCGGCGACAAATCAAGAACGTAATATTTCATCAGCCATGCTGGAACGATCAGGACAGGCTCGGGCGCGACTGTATCAGTTTGCGGACTGTACTGAATAAGCTCCAGCAAATCAGAACGATACACAACCTTGCCAGGCGTCACTGCGACATCGCGACCAGGCAAATAATCATTGGCTCCGACGGGAGGCAAACCCCAAGCAGCGCGTTGCCAGTCCTCGGCCAAATTCCACGCCCCGCGCATCAAGTTGGCCCCACCCTCGGAGATGGTTCGGGCGATCACTTTAGGATTGCTCCACACGAAATTCGCGGGCGACATCATATCGAGCACCTGACGCGTCGCGATAGACGCTACATGTTTTTCGCGAGGCCGCACACCATCGACAGAGTTCAATGCGTCCCGCCACGGTTTCTGCGTCAGCAGATAGCTCTGGTAAATAAAATTAAATGGCCAGGTCTCCCATTCCGGTCCTTCAAACTGGGTCAGGCTCGACCTGGCGGTTGACAACGAAACTTGCGGTGCATCGACTCCCGCATCGGCGTCATTTTCAAACGGGTCAATGGCTCCAGTCATGAACGTGGACATCCTTACCAGAGTGAGATTTGAGAATTTCGACTGCTTTTTGTTCCGTTTCCTTATCTTCAGCGCGCACCCACAACAGGATACCACCATGCGCAATTTGCCGAGCATAATAGTCCTTGTGATGTTTGTCTGCCCGCCGTGCCAAAAGCGTGCCGATGATTGCGGCAGGTATGCCAACAATCGCTAGCGCAGCAATTGTTACCGATCCTGCCGCTGCGGCGGCTGCCATGGCGATATAGGACGGAATTAAAACAGCCCCACCCACAATCGCGCCTTCCAGCTCGCCCATTGCCTCTTCAGACACGAAGTTGGCGCGAGTAACGTTTGGATCGTCCTCCAAATCCTTCGTGTGCCACAATGCATCACCGAGCGATTCATTCAAAGCATCTTCTCCGCCAAGAAGGCTCATCTTGGAGTGGTGAAAACCCGCGTCGCGCAAATCGTAAAACGCAGCTTGCAAGGCCTCAAAGCTGTCAAACACGCCGACCGCTTCGGGTACTTCAATCACAACCGTATGTTCGGAATGCGGTGTTTCAGTCTTTTTCATAGCCAGTTTCCATTTCAGTTATTGATCGATTGCGACTTCAAGTGCTCTTCGCACATTTTCATCAAAACCCGAAAAGGCACGGTTTTTCAGGAAGATGATTGGGAAGTATTCGTATGAGTCCGATACGCCTTCGCTTTGGGGGATTTGAGTTATGCCCAAAAGTTGGTGACGGTGAGATTAGGCGGCGTTTTGAAGTTGCTTGATCCCGTCTTTGAACTCAACCCCTTGAATGACTTCGGGCAGTCGGTTTGTGCCGCTGAGCTTTCGCCATTTCTTCTTGGCTGACATCATTAGCTTGAAGACCATGGATAGAGCCGTTTTGCGGCTCAGGCAGCCCTTCGTTTTGCGTGTCCGGTTGCGCACGGTTGCGAAGACGCTTTCGATGGGGTTGGTGGTGCGGATGTGCTTCCAATGCTCGGCTGGGAAGTCATAGAATGTCAGCAACACGTCGCGATCTTTGATCAGCTTCTTCACTGCCCGCTCGTATTTCACGCCGTAGGTTTCCACAAAGAGATCAAAGGCTGCAGTGGCCTCTTTCTTCGTCTCTGCCATCCAGATGTCTTGCAACCCTGCCTTGGCCTTTTCATGTATTGGCTTGGGCATCGCGCCCGTGATGTTGGCCATCTTGTGGACCCAGCAGCGCTGTTCTTTCGTCGTCGGGTACACGTCCCGCAGTGCGGTCCAAAAACCCATGGCCCCGTCCCCACAGGCCAGATCGGGCGCAATCGTCAGCCCTCGTTTTTTCAAGCTGCGAAGAAGGTCTCGCCAGCTGTCCGCGTTCTCGCGGAACCCGTCCATGATGCCAAGAACATCCTTGTCTCCGTATTCGTCCGCGCCAATAATCACCAACATACATTGACGATCATCGTCTAGGCGCGGGTTGAAGTAGACACCGTCGGCCCAAATATAGACGTAGCGCTTTCCTGATAGGTCGCGCTTGCGCCAGGCCTCATATTCGTCCCACCAAGTCGCCTTTAGGCGTGTGATTGTTGAGGCGGACAATCCATCGGCGTCTGGTCCTACAAGTGATGCCAGCGCCTCGCTGAAATCGCCCGTCGAGATACCTTTGAGATAAAGCCACGGCAGAAGTTCTTCCACAGACTTGGCCTTGCGCAAATATGGCGGCACCAGCGAAGAATTGAACCGGACCTTCGAGCCATCCGCGTTTACCCCACGGTCTCGGACCCGAGGAACCTGAACCGTTACCTTGCCTATCCCGGTCATCACGTCGCGCTCTGGAAGAAACCCGTGGCGCACCAGACGCTGGCGGCCCTCGTCGTCCAAAAGGTGCGCGTGCCCCTTCATAAACGCCGATACCTCCGCTCGCACTGCCGTCGCCAGAAGCTCACGCGCTCCGGCACGCAAAACATCCGTCAGCGGATCAGGTGAAAAATCGCTTGGCCTCGCAAAGTCGATCACTGTAGTCTTGGTCATGTGGCATATCCTTTTCTCAATGAGAATTGCGGCGCGTCAACAACGCCATGATATGCCGCCCCTCAGGGCCGTCACCAACTTTCGGCTATAACTCAGGGAGCCTCGGGGGGCAGGTCACCGTCAGTAACAAAAACGATATCATATGTGGGTTCTTCATAAGCCATTGCCTGTGTCCCAAATAGGAGTGCCATTACAAGGATCGTACTGCGGATACCTATCGCCATTATTAAAC
>Ga0208544_10002925_pt1 | contig 10884 bp, 10 predicted proteins | sample DEB08_DNA_9_FD_184526 | JGI IMG/M metagenome (GOLD analysis project Ga0208544, IMG submission 184526) | Aqueous microbial communities from the Delaware River and Bay under freshwater to marine salinity gradient to study organic matter... | ecosystem: Environmental > Aquatic > Marine > Coastal ...
ACTGACGAGACTTCGGGGATGATGGATCAGGATCCATCTTTTGCAGCCAAAGCATATCAGAAGATGATACCGCAACCTGTATATTGTTATTGGACCCTGTCGGTCTAAAGTCGAACAAGAATGACTCTTCGCCCGCCTCCATTCGATCGATAATGTCATTGGCAAGATCTTGGACATCGTGGTGGCTAATGCAATGCTTGCCGTGCAGATTTCGTTTCGTGTTGGCCAAGAACCACGCATTCAAATAAGCAACAATGTGCTTGCGCGCTGAAGATAAATGAACAGATGGGGTGTAATATGGAATCAATAGGAATAAAACAACTAGTGAGCTTAACTGTTTACAAAGCACACGAATAACATGAATCAGAAACCCCATAACAAACTCCAAGAGCAGATTCAATCATTGCAAATCATTAGTCCTCCCCACCACACGTCCACCGATGATTTGAATTGGAACCCGATAAAAGGAGAGCAATTAAATGCTAACACTAACAGGCTCTTCGGTGATCTCATCCCACACCGGGAAACGCCCACATTTGTAAATGAGAGAACGTTCCTCTTCTTTTAGCTCGTCGAAACTATGGTACCCAAGTGAGATCAAGAATTGTTGGATAGTGAAATCACAGAAGTGTTTGTCGAAATGATTCTTGACCTCGACTCTGGCGAATCCATTCTTGAATGTCTCTTCGATGTCCTTCGTGAATAAGCCTTTGAGTTCGCTTGCACTCTTGTATGGAACATTCTTATCCGCTCCCTTTTTGAACTTCCCATCCAGAAACATATTCAACATTCCCGACCCGCTTTCTTCGAGGTTGTTGTAGAGATAGGCGGCTAATACGCTCCCATCACTGCACATGCTCCTAAAGTTGGATTCAAACTTTTTGAGCAAGACCTCAGGGGGAAAGCCAGAGGGATGACACCTGAATTCGCAAATCGGCTTGGACACAGGATAAGGTGCTTGTCCATTGACGATTCGTCCCTTTCGCTGATACTTGTTTTCCCCATGAAATGAACGACGAATGAATTCGTCTTTCCATGTCTTGTAACAAGTAGCAGCCGGCTCAATAGGTGTAGGACCTCCCATGGCAAAGTAGAGTTCGAATGCGGCGTTGAAACTCGGGGCTTTAAAATACCAAAGCTCACTCCCGATGTTGGTGAAACAGCCAATAGAGACCTTTTCGCCGGTGGATCGATCGGTAATACCATGAGTCAGTTCCAGAACAACTTGACTACGCGACTTCGACCTTGTCCCAGATGATGAAGTGTTCTGCCTGATAAGTTGCTCCAATACATGAGGAGAGGATCCCCACCCACCCTTCGCCTCGCCGCTAACATTAATACCACCGCTGTCATTTGCTCCGTGACCCACCACAACAAGTGACGTGGACTTACCTGACACCATATCTTGCTTCTTGTAGGGGTTGATAGTGGTAGCCGTGATAGGAGGTACCACAGAATTGATGGAATCATTTTTTTGCTTCTTTGATGTGGGAGTAACAAATGGATCATGGCGGACTTCGTTACACTGTACTGCTTTTCTAAGCCTGGCTGCAGTAGTTGGAATAGCATCGGCAAAATCGATCTCCTCATCGTCATCAGTATCAGACAAACCATAGTCAACAGCACTCGTGGACACAGCAATGTACCCAATGACCGTATTCGAATTAAAGTCAACAACAGCACGCATGATCAAAGACTGTTCATCCATTTTCGTCATTGCCGAAGCAGGCAATGCGCCGTTAAATTGGTGAGTTAACCCCAAGTTCAGGTCATCACTTTCGCTATCGGATTCAATATCCTCCTCGTCATTCTTGGGAAAGTACTCGGATCCTCTATGAAATCGATAATCATTGTACTGTGAGGGATTGATACAAAGCAACCCAACAGATGATTCGCCATTGGCGGGTGGTGAGATGACCATGATTGTCCTGTTGAGAAGTTTCGACAAAGCACATAAAACCATAACTTGCCAGCGAACCGTTCGCACTCCATATTGCTTGCCTCCAAGATAGGCTCCCACCAACTGATTCAATGCATGCTTCTGAGACAGTGTTAGAGAAGTACCACTTGTATTTTTGTTGCTTGATTTCTTCATTTCTTTTCTGATCAAACGAAGAAGACCATCAACGGTACCAAGTTTGACATTATTGGGATCGGTGACTTCAAAAAGGCGGACCAAACACTCAAGAATTCCATTAACACTGCTAGGATTCAATTCAGATACGCCATTCTCATGATAGAACTCCTCACAGCGACGTTGATAGGTCATGGAGCAGCTTGAAGCGTTGCGGACGTTCGAAGGGTGGCAACTATACTCGGACTCAAATACTGGCTCATCCTCATCGCTGTCATCAAACTCGTCACCTCCAGTATCAGCTCCACCATTGCCAACACCAACATTATCATCGCTGTCACTTGCGCTGTCTTCGTACAAAAAAGTTTGTTCCTTAGATTGGGTGCGTTGCTTCCTCTTCCGCTGATTACTGGAAGAGGTCATAGCTTCATCTTCATCGCTGCCATAGCCGGTGCCAGAGAGCATGGTACTTGTCTGCGAGGAGGCAGGCAAAACATTGCCGCTATCCATGATACCCACATCCACATTGGTGCCGTCAATAGTAAACTCCTGGTGATGAAGTTTTGCTTGAGTCAATGAGCGCTTCTTCACTTGATTGGGACCTGGAGGAGATAAGTAGAAATGATCACTGCGCCCACTTCCATCCTTTCGAATGGTTACAAACTTGGTCCATCCCGGACCTATCAAATCGTCACAAGGGATTGCTCTATTGGAGAACAAGAGGAGATCCAATTAATTTTGGACCAAGGGAGGAAAAAAAAAGGTTGAGATTAGTTTTTACCCAAAGGCAAGGGAAAGGAGGAAAAAAAAAAGACTAGCATTGAGATATGTATCTTACCCATTGGACAGTCTGGAAGACAAGCTACCGCCGCCAACATCAGCTTTGGATGCAGGAACTGCAGCATTGCTTTGAGGAGAGACCGATACCAATGAAGACGAAGAGGACTTTGCCAACTTAGTGGGATCAAATGCACTCGCTTCATTGCTCCTGTCATTTTGGACACAAGATATACGGTGAAAAATGTTGACGGCTGCTTTGATTAGCTCCTTTTTCTTGGTGGGATAAGGCGAGTCGTTGTTACTGAAGCCAAGGCCCTGCAAAATGAACGGGAGATCTTTAGCTGAGTAGCAGCCAAATGCGATCGTGTTGATCTCATCGGTGGTTGAAGGAAGATTGCTCGAGCCACCTACTTTGCCGGCGGCTAAGTCAGTAAGAAATGGCTGAGCGACTGAATTCCACAAAATGCTGGTAACTGGGGGAGCAATAATCTTACTGCGACGAAATCCCTTGCCAGAAGTATTAGCGGAGGAAGACTTGGACGGTTGGCTAACTTTCATACTTGAATGATGGTAAAGGTTGAAAGAGATCAGCAGTGCAGATAGTAGATTCTACTTTTTATGGAAGGAGATTGAGTTGAGAGTGTGGTGTGTTGATACACAAAATGGAGTACTAGTTCCTATTGCACCAGAGAGCAACTTCAAAGATTTCGAGGAAGATATGGTATTGATTCCACCGTACCAAATGCGTCATTGGCAGAGCATCGAGAAAGGCGAAGATTTGGTCGGCTACAGCAGCTGCAAGTACGACGGCGCTTACGGCATTTCTGCTTCCAAAAGATTTGAAGGAAGTTATGATATTGATTCCGCCGTTAAGAGAGTGTAAGATTCAGGAGCAATAGGTTCAGCAGCTGCCGTAAGATCGGCAGCTGCCACAAGATCCGCAATCTGCCATCTGTCCAATCAATGAAGAGACTGGTCTGCTAGCTATTTCAGTGGATAATATGCGTCTATGTACCTATCGTTGGGCCTGGCTGAGTGGTCTCTGCCAGGTCTCTGCCCGCTCACTTCCCCCCCCCCCCCAAGTAGGCGCGTCAGAATTTGAATGCTTGTACAGCTAGAAAAGCACGCGAGAGGAGCAAATCGAATATATTGCGGGAAGTGAATAGGGGCCCTCTTGGGGGGGAGGCGAAAACGACGTACATACATGGCAATTCAGTAGCAGTAAGCACTAGCAGAATGAGGGAAAAGAAGAAGCGAAACTTCCGGCACGAGCGCAAGAAATCTGAGTTCCCTGTTTTTGTATGGAACTTCCAAATGGGCGGGATAAATAATATGGATTCCTCTGTGAGCGAGCAAGTATGATCACACAAATGCTACAGATTGACATGCAGCGATTCGCGCAAGAGAATCATAAATTCATCGAGGAATAGACGAGACAGCCATTCAGTCAATAGCCAACAATGTCAAGCACTGCCCAACTAAAAGAACCCGTCGTATCCGCTGGAGCAACCGCCAATGATGATGTCGACGGCCAAATTCATCCCGTCCCCTTACCAGTTGCTGCAACTGATAAAGCGGCAGCTGTAATTGTAGCGAATGTCGAGGAGGAAACTCCAGTCGCAAACGAAGTCACTCTATCCAAAACCGACAACCCCGGGGAGCACACCACCAGTGCAAACGTTGCTGGGACGGTTCCAAAAGCAAGCGACAACGGAATGGTCCGCCATCATCACGGACTCAAGATACATGCGTCGACACTGATGTTGTTCACATTGCTCGACAACAATGGCAAAGTAGTTGCACTCGATGTAAATGCCAACTCAGTGAGTGTTGACATTTCAAGCAAGTTACAAAACGCCTTGGCCGGGAATCCTATTCAAGCTGTACAATTAGGCGCTGATACCCTTGATAGCTCTATCATGGCTGCCGTAATAAGTAATAAGCCAAGCACACGAACTGAGTGTGTCAGTGTGACGAATGTAAGTGTCAATAAATGTGTTCTTTTTTTTCATCCAAGGTCGGAAAAAAAAGAATACAACCTGCAAATATTGGTCTGATCCTCTCGCATACCATCACTAACTCACGCAACCTGTACAATGGTCTGATCATCTATCCTATCACTCACTCTAGAACAACACCGACACCATATTGGTAAATGCAATGGTAGGAATGAACAAACAGACACTAGCGACGGGCATGGTTTGTACACCGGCTGAACAGACCGACGACATCAAGAGATTGGGTGATTTGACCAACTCGGAATTGGAGTCACTCTTTCGGTGCAACGTCACAATGGCCGAAGGGAGAAAGCAATTTGTACAAAAGTACAATGAATTGAATTTTGCTGGCAAACTTCAATGGTCACATAAGGATGAAGACACGGTTGCGTCAGGGGATGAATTCGTAGCATTCATGAAATTCAAAGCACGTTTTGATGAAGTTAGCACGTTGATGATCTCGATGATTGAAGGAAATCATAGACTACTATGCATATTCTTCACTTACGCACTGAGAAAAGTGCATAAATTGTCGACTTTGACGACCGATAAAGCCGAAGAAGGTGCGGCCTTGACGGTGGAATATTTACGTAAGAAGGGGGTAGAGATCAATGGAGATGCCCTCGTCGTAGAAGGAAGCACTGGTGTCAGGGATGGTGTGAGAAGGGTGATCAGTGACAGCACTACATTGATGGTGAACCTGAATTTATCAATCCCTACACGTGAGAACTGTGGAAAGCGTCCTGTTGGTACTTTATTGAACGAATGTAGGGGAGAAAGTCGTCATTACGCACTGGCGAAGAGGGAGAGCTCCAGCCAAACCGACTTCATGTATCTTACAGAGGTAATTAATAAGGCAATTCCCCGCAGAACGAACGGTGTCGTGAAACAGACTCGGGTAGTAAGTGCACGGAAGTTATCAAACACCTTCAAGATAGAAGGGGTGGAATTCCTCGCCTCCCCCGGCAAAAAGGAAAGAAAGAAATGGGCGGCTAAGTTGGTGAGCTACACCAAAGGAGACTCGGCTAGTTCGTTGACTACTTCTGTCGATAAAATACCCAAAACGTATCCGTTCCGACAAGAATCGTGGGAGCAGATCAAAGCAGGCACGAGTGAAAGTACAGATATGACTGAGCTCAATCTATTCGTTGTTGGAAGAGTCATCCTAGCTTACTGTATGAAAACTTATGGTGGCTCATCGGATGATGCTATTGATGACATGGTTCTGGTCTTCATCGAAAAGAACGTCTATAACTTCAGTGGTGATTGGAGGTGCAACAAAATTCGTAAGATCGGCAGCGATGGAAATAAGGGAGCGGCGGCCGGAGTCTGCGTAATGTCCTTGTACGTTGTTGGAAATGTGTTCAAAGTACAAGAAGACGTTTTGACGGTATTTGATACACTTGGAAGGGGGGAACTGTCACAAACTCATCATTGGAATGGCCTAAGTAAGTGAAAACTGTATGAGTGCTTTAATTTTTCAACATGGGAACAATTTTAAATTTGCTGACTGAAACAATTGTCGCGGTCGTCGTTATACCACAAAGGACTGATGTATGGACTAATGACAGCCTTGACAGAGGTTCAACACAGGGTTTTAAAGAGAGTAATGGGTGAAGTGAATCCCATGGCAGTTGATATGACATTCTATTGGAACATGTTCTTCTTCGGCAACATGAAAATGCTACTTGATGTACTACTCAACTTTGGATATAATCCAATGTTGAAGAGTACTCTCACAAAAGACCAATGTACCGCAGTTAAAGAGTTCCAAGAATATTACTTAGGCGACAAGGATGGGGCATATGAACAAATGAGGATAAGACTTTGGGAGATAGGTGACGCTCAGTGGAGAAAGAAACTGGGAACTATTATTGGATCAGTCCGCGGATGGACTCATCTGTATGAGGCAAAAGGTGGCGACGGCAACTACTCGCAAGTGAACAAAGACGATAAATTGCTTGTCACACTTCTACTATACGTCGTGGACAAAGTAGCAAGTTGGCAAGCCCTAGTTGATGATGAGACCGAGCATAAAGGAAAGGTTCCAATAATAAAAATGGAACGTATGGGATTGTTGATGCACGGGAGAAGATTATTCAATGCTAAAGTCACTACAATGGGGAAGAAAAGGAATGGATTGATGGTGTCGGAAAATGGAGATAGCGATCATTGGGCAGATATAATGACTCCTGAAAAGTTTGTGCCAGTAAGTACTGATCAATGTCCATCATTCGAGAAGGTGGCGGAAATGTTATTTACACCAAAAGAAGGGAAACGAAATGCATTGGATGATGAAAAGAATGGAGGGAAGGGGAAATTTGAGTTGCGTTGGATAGATAACGAGCAGACGAGTGGGGAGAACGGGAAGCGTAAACGAGTGACCGCGGTCAAGTCTGTAGCTAAGAAACACAATCCAAGCGACTGCGATGAAGACGACGACGATGCAAGCGAAAGCGATAATGATGACGACGATGCAAGCGACAAAGATGCAAGCGGCAAAGATGGTACACATGGAGACGACGAAACTGGATCACAGGATACAACATTGGAAGCAACGTCAACACTAAATGAACCAACACCAGCAACTGTTGACAGAAACAAAAGACAGAAGAGAGAAATTGATTTGAGAGGAGTCGCAGCATCAGTGGCACAAAGAGTCATGCGTGACGGGAGCAGCTTTGGAGCCCTCAGGGTAATAACAACAGTGATCGAGGGGGGGAAAGGAGGGCAGTATAGGGAACTGTACAAATTGTTACATATTAAAGGCAATGACCTAGAAAGTCTAAGTCAAGGCACGAATAGCGAAGATGATGGTAGTGACAATGGCAAGGATGAGTAAGTAACAATGTAATAAGATCGATAATATGGGAAGACATCAAGTGAAGACTAACATAGAAATTGTTCATCCAAGCTTAGTTTCAACAGATCGACGGCTATAGATAATGGTATCGAAAGGAGTCCAACAAAGCTTCACTTCTTGACATATATTAAAGGCTACTTGCTAGAAGTTCAAGCGAAGAATTCAGGTTTGAACAAACCGATAACGCTGGAAGAGAGTGAAGACAAGCTCAAGCAAGCAATTGTAGATTGTGATGTAGATAATCATCAAGAACATGAAAACGATTGCAATGAACACCTCAAACATCTGCACTCATGGATGATTGTAAACACTCCACAGATCGTGTTACATGTGATAGTGGAAGAAGAAATTCAGATCGATGAAGAGATGAAGTCACTTGGAATTAAAAGAGTGCCTCCGAACATCATAGAGATAAGAGGATCGAGCAATCTACGAGGAGTAGTAGACGGATGCCATGCCGAAATTGAGCAATTCAGTACCGCATCATCTGGAGAAAGATATAGAGTAGAAGGCTATAGATTATCATCAAATCAAGAAACGCGTGATGTACTGCTTAGTGGGAAGAGTTATTGGGTGTGCGAAAAATGTGACGAAGGAGTCCAATGCATTCGGATACCATGTCCGAAATGTAAAGAAGAAATCTACTTCGTTCCACTGACAATGCCCGAATTTGAAAAATTTGTCAATCAACAACGCCGGTTCAGGAAGGACAATCCAGACGACGACGCCTGGTATTGCCATGGCTGCAATGAAATGGTTGAAACATCGCAAACACCATGTCCAAAATGCGACAAAAAGATTGGAAGTAGGATTCTTGAATGGAATAAAGCCCATCGCTGGTGGTAGCAAAGGAGTACAAAGTTAATTCTCAGATAAATTATCGAACGTGCAATGCTTTGTAATGTTAACACAGTACCGTGAAGTCACCGAAAAAGAAAACGAAGCTCGCAACACTAGCATCATAGCATTACATTGTGAGATATCCAGTGGGTCATCAGCTACATGCGGCCCAATGTAATTGATTGACGACGACTTGCAGACACCCCATAGATTCAATTCAAGGATAACATGAAGGATATCGACTGGTTGAGCAAGGCGTGAAATCATCAAATCCAATAACCTAATATGGTAATCAAGAAAAGAAGCACTGGTGCCATTAGTCAACCCGATGTCAGTGCCAAATCCCCACCGACCCGTAGAAATGAAATGCTTGAATAAATCGAGTATATCACGGAACATACCGTATCCAACAGTGTAAAATGACAGCTCATCACCAGCCAGAGCACACTCCGTTGATGTATTCAACATTGGCAACAGAGGAATAAGGCCATCACAGTCGACATCGTTCAAATTGTAAGCTGATTGAAATGATAGCATCGATACTGCAACCCAACCACTCATAGCGATAACATCCCACAGCCGCCAGAAACTTGAGTCTAGCAAAAACCGGCGCCTGGTGTGCCATTTATTAGACAGGGAGCAAGATATTAACACACCACCTAAATCAAAAAATCTAGGAACACAATAAGACGTTAGCCCTGGCCTACGACACTGGCAGCCTGGCTGATCGGCAGAACTGTATACGTCGACAACAATATCGTGTATGAGCAAGAGTTTAAGGCGAGAAAGCAGCTTATCGACCGAAATAGGCTCCTTGGCTCGGACACGAGTATTAACAGTAGAATTCCACGCAACCATTCATTAATTTAACAAGATAAAGGACGGGGTGCAACTGGATTGCTACTGTGTTTATGTAGAAATAAGATTTAAAGGAAAGGGGGGCGGACACGAGAAAAGCTCGCCAAAAAAAACTCCATCCAATGCATGAAATGCATTTACGAGCATACCATCGACAACGACCAACCAAGATGCATGCACCGCTACTGATGAATGGTCAGAACGACGACCTTGCAATGAGTGGGGTAATGGAGACGCTAGTGATGGAGTTACGACAACAGCACGGATTGGCTGACAATTGCTTCGGCGACCGAATAATAGACAAGATTGTTGGGCAATCCAATAACTCAATAGCGAAGGCTAGAACAATTTTGCCACAATACATAGAAAGGACGAAAAACACGTTTCCAGAAGGATTCGATGAATTGATAATACTCAAATACATGGATGATAATGAGAGAAGCGCAGATATGAAAGAAGTGCCCAGAAAACAACAACGACAGCAAGACGAAGTACCCCGAATAGTTGCGTATATGGAGCACACACGATACAGGCCAAGGCTTGACTAGAGAGGCAAATAAGGAGCACCAGAGCCAGCATTATGTAGATGAAGACGCTGCGTGAAAGAATTAATTAACCTGGCCACTTAATAAAAATACTAATATGAATATAATTAACACCACCAATCATTTCCTTTGCATCAGCAGCAGCAGCACCACCACCACCACAGGCCGACATTATTGCCCATGTTAGCATTAGCCATGTGGTCATGTTAATGCTATTTTTATCTGCGATGAATTTGTGTCTAGTGTCTAATGACAGCGAGTGTGCTACCGCTCGGTTGACATGGTGGAGGTGCGCAGCTCAGCAGCAAAGTGTCTTTATGTTGGAGGTTGAGGTACCCAACCAATCAACCCACCTTCATTCCTACCTTTCTCAAATTAGCGCATGCATTTTGCATCTATCAATCGCTCAAGCATCACCCATGTCGCGATCACAATTAGTAGGATCCCAATTACTAACTGTTGGAAGGTCTTCGGAGAGGGGTGGTCTACCTAGTCTAGGTACGACCTGACAAGGGGAGGTCCGGGGGAAAAGAGAAAATTCAGATACAATAAGCCTCAGTATTACGTAAGGGTGATGGATGATGGGTCTTAGAGTATTACCTACTACACCTACCTTCAAACATAACTTTCATCCCTCATTTCCTTGGTCTGACCAAAGGCCAATTTTAATTCTTTGACCAAGTCAGAAAAATAAAATACCAAACAGCTACCACAAGCAGACAATCGAAATACTCATAAAAGCTTACATACTATCTTTGCAGAGCAACTTTATAGACAGTCATGATTCTTAAAATTCAAAAAAAAATGACTAACACAGCCCATCAGAGCAAAGCCCCGAGGGCCACACTGCAGTACACACATACTTACAGCACACACAGCACTGCAGGGACAGACCAGTTTATAGGTTTGAATCTAGATGGGTGTGCG
>Ga0208544_10002928_pt1 | contig 10882 bp, 11 predicted proteins | sample DEB08_DNA_9_FD_184526 | JGI IMG/M metagenome (GOLD analysis project Ga0208544, IMG submission 184526) | Aqueous microbial communities from the Delaware River and Bay under freshwater to marine salinity gradient to study organic matter... | ecosystem: Environmental > Aquatic > Marine > Coastal ...
GCGAAACGTCGATCATGCGATCAGGCCGATCCGACGGCGCATGCCCTCGTCTCGTAGGGAAATCTCGGACCCGATGAATTCATCTGCATCCGGGCCGCACATCCAGACCAGTGCCTTGGCGGGCCAATCGGCGGGAATGTGATCCTCCCACGCCAGTTGGCTGACCGGGTTCACGCCGCTAGCCTTGATCTCGCGCTGCATTTCAGTGGCCACCGTGCCGGGCGACAGCCCCATCGCGCGAATGCCGTGGGAACGGTTTTCCTTGTCCAGACACATGGTCAGCATCGCGGCCCCGGCCTTGGATGTGCAATAATGGCTCCATCCCTCCAACGCGTTGTGCGCGGCCCCTGAACTGATCGTGATGATGGTGCCGCCCGTCTCCAGCATCAGGGGCAGCGCCGCGCGCATCCCATAGAACACGCCCTTCAGGTTGATGTCGATCACCTGTCCCCAAGCGTTCGGATCAGCAGTGGCCAGATGGCTGATCGGCTCGATCACACCCGCATTGTTGATCAAGATGTCGACGCCGCCAAATGTGCTGGCGGCAGCGCCCAATGCGGCCTCCACCTCCCAATAACGACTGACATCGCAGGGAACGGCCAGAGCTTGCGCGCCAATTTCGCCTGCAAGATCTGCGATGGCATCGCGATCCCGCGCTAACAAGACGACATTCGCACCCGCGTCCGCGAATGCATGCGCGGCGGCTGCGCCGATTCCTCGGCTGGCTCCCGTGATCACGACCGTCTTTCCTGTCAGGTGTTGTGTCATCTGCTTGTCTCTTTCCTTGGCGTATCTTCGTGGTGGCGGGTTCGTCCGCATGACGCTACCATAACCATATCATGCCTTGAACACTTGCCGGTCTGATCCGAACATGCCGCCCGAAAAACATCCGTGGAAACCTGTCATGCCAAAACTCAATTGCCTTACGTGTTCTCTTTCCGTCGCCGCCATGCTGGTCGGCGCTCCGGCAATAGCCGACATTACCGCGGCCGAGCTTTGGGCCGAATGGCAGGCCAATGGCATCACCATCGGGCAACCGGTTTCGGCCGCTGCGGTCGAAACAACCCCCAACGGCCTTGTCCTGCGTGGCTACGCGTCAACCACCAATGAAGGCAACGCCGTCACCTCCGGCAGTCTGGACGAGGTGCGCCTGATCGAAATGGGCGATGGCACCGTCAGCATCGAGTTATCCGATGTCTACACACTCGTCGCGACCTTCCCCGAAGATGCTGACGCCCCCAACGGCAATCTCATCACGGTGGAACTTGAGGTGCGCTACGACGGGCTGGATGTCCGGGCTTCCGGCTCTGTCGGGGCGCTTGTCTATGACTATTCCGCCGACACCATTACCATGACCGATGGCACGATTGCCGACACCGACGGGGTCGAGCCCGACATCGCAATCGCCGTGGTCGCAACTGGCCTGTCGGCCAGCTATGCGCAATCGGGCCTTGGCGACGCTGCAACCTTTGCTTCCTCCAGCAACATGAACAGCCTCGCAATTGATATCAACGCCGCGCCCCCCCCGGAAGAAAGCCCGAACGGCCAATTCAAGTTCTCGATGCTGATGTCCGATATCGCCTCGACCGGAAGGGGTTCCTTTGACGGTCTGTCGGCACTGGCGCAGATATCCACGGCAGGCCTGCCAGACAGCTTCGATCTGGGCGGTGATACCTCTTATGGCGAACTGACCTATGACCTGTCGTTCGAGGACGGGAGCGATGCATTCAGGGCCGCTGGCGGAAATGCGGGCGGCGCGATGGCGTTCTCGATTTCACAAGATGGCGTCGGGTATGACCTGTCCGCCAACAGCCCGCGGGTGCAGGTGGCTGGCAGTGATATTCCCTTCCCCATCGATGTCAGCGCCGAAAGCGCCGGCATTTCCTTCCTCATTCCCCTGCTGGCCGCCGATACGCCGTCTGACATGGCCATCGGCATCGATTACCGAAACCTGACCGTGAACGATGCGATCTGGTCGATGTTCGACCCCGGCGCGATCATTCCGCGCGATCCCGCAACCCTCGTGTTGAACGTGACGGGCACGGTGCAGATGTTCATGGACCTGATCGGCCTTGACCCCGAAGAACTGACCGGACCTCCGGGTGAACTGCGGTCGGTCAACATCGAAGATGCGCAGCTTTCGGTTGCCGGTGCCGCCTTGACGGCGGATGGCGATTTCACCTTCACGCCCAATCAGGTCATGCCAATGCCGATCGGGATGTTGAACCTGAACCTGTCAGGCGCGAATGCCTTGCTTGACCGACTGGTACAAGGCGGCGTCTTGCGGCCTGAACAGGCCGCGATGGCGCGCGGGATGTCGGGCATGTTCACCCGTCCCGGCCCGTCCCCCGATACGCTGGAAACAACTATCGACTTCCTGCCCGGTGGTGGCATCACCGCAAACGGCATTCCGCTTCAGTAATACCGCCGCATCCGATTTGACCGACCGGGCCAAACCCCGGCCGGTTTCCCTTTCGCATGGCCCTGCCTTGCAGCCCCCCGGTCGTGGCATTAGGTCAACGGCAGCAGTTTTCCGACACAGGACAGCCCATGACCCGCCAGCTTGAACCGTTGACCCACGCCCTGCTTGCCGCCGCCGTTCGCGCGGGCGCAGACGCCGCCGATGCGATTGCCGTTGACGGCACATCGGTCAGCATCGGGGTGCTGAACGGCAGGCTGGAACAGGCAGAGCGCGCCGAGGGCATCGAGATTGGCCTGCGGGTCATGATCGGCCATCGGCAGGCCTGCGTCTCTGCCTCGGATATCAAGCCAGAGACGATGACCGAAATGGCGGAACGCGCCGTATCCATGGCGCGGCTCGCTCCGGTTGACCCGACAATCGGATTGGCCGATGCGGCACAACTGGCGACCAATCGCGATGCCACATCGCTTGACATGGATGACCCGGCACCGGAACCGACCCCCAAGGCCCTCGAAGACGCCGCATTGCGGGCCGAAGCTGCGGCGCTGGCCGTGTCCGGCATCTCGCAGGTTCAGTCCGCCAATGCCGCCTATGGCCGCCGTCAGGTGCATCTGGCCGCCACCAACGGATTTTCGGGCGGCTATGCCCGCACCGATACCTACCTTAGCTGCGTCGCCATCACCGGAAGCGGCACCGGGATGGAACGGGACTATTTCGGCGATGGCCGCAACCACGCCGCCGACCTGATCAGCCCCGAAGACATCGGTCGCATTGCAGCGGAACGCACCATCGCGCGTGCCGGTGCCCGCAAACCCAAAACCGGCGCCTTTCCTGTCATCTATGACGAACGTATCGCCGCCGGGCTGATCGGCCATCTGCTGTCGGCCTCCAACGGCACGGCCATTGCGCGCGGGGCCTCTTGGCTGCGCGACGCCTTGGGCGAACAGGTATTGCCCAAGGGCCTGTCAATCATCGAGGATCCGCACCGCCCGCGCACGTCGGCCTCGCGCCCCTTCGATGCCGAAGGCCTTCCGACCGCGCGGCGTCAGATCGTGGCCGACGGGATCCTGACGGGCTGGACCCTCGATCTGGCGACCGCCCGCCAACTCGGCATGACATCAACCGCCAACGCGGCGCGCGGCACCTCTGCGCCACCGTCCCCCTCGGTTGGGAACATCGCCCTGACCCAAGGCGATCTGTCTCTGGAGGAATTGATGGCACAGATGGGCACCGGCCTGCTGATCACCTCGATGATCGGCTCCTCGATCAACGCCAACACCGGCGATTATTCGCGCGGGGCGTCCGGGTTCTGGGTTGAAAACGGGCAGATCGCCTATCCGGTCAATGGATGTACGGTCGCAGGCAACTTGCGCGATATGTTGAAAACCATCGTTCCGGCCAATGACGCCCGCCCGCACCTGTCGCGCGTCGTCCCGTCCCTGCTGGTCGAGGGGTTGATGCTTGCAGGCGAGTGACACGGATCTCACGCTCTTGATTGATGCGGCGCGGGCGGCCGGCAAGATTGCCGCGCGGCATTTCAAGCGTGATCCTGAAACGTGGCACAAACCCGATGATGCAGGCCCGGTGACCGAGGCGGACATCGCCATCGACACGATGCTGCGGTCCGAACTTCTGGCTGCGCGCCCCGGCTATGGCTGGCTGTCCGAGGAAACCATGGACACACCCGACAGGTTGGCGGCAGAACGTCTGTTCATCATCGACCCGATCGACGGCACCCGGGCCTTCATCGACGGCTCGCGCGCCTTTGCCCATTCGCTGGCGGTTGTTGAACATGGGCAGGTGATCGCAGGCGTCGTCTATCTGCCGATGATGGACAAGATCTATGCCAGCGCCGTCGGTCGGGGGGCCACCTTGAACGGGGCCGCCATCTCTGCCTCCGCACTGGGAGGGGAGGCCGACGCAACCGTCCTGACGACAAAACCCAACATGCGCGCCGATCATTGGCCCGGCGGGGTGCCGCTGATCACGCCGCAATATCGGTCGTCCCTCGCCTACCGCATGTCATTGGTGGCCGAAGGTCGCTTTGACGCCATGATGACGTTTCGCGATACGTGGGAATGGGACATCGCCGCCGGTGTTCTGATCGCCCACGAAGCGGGCGCCACCGTCACAGACGGCCACGGCGGGCCAATCCGTTTCAACAACCCATCCGGACAGGTCGCGGGTGTCGTGACCGGGGCGCCGGGGGTGCACGCGGCCCTGATGCGGCGGCGCGCGGCCTAGCGCATGTTCACCGTGGTGGGCGGATGTTTCACGCGCACCACCGCCGACGACAGACCGACACGCATCCCCTCACCCCCTGTCCTTGACCCGCATTCGCAGATACGTAGGGTGCGCGCAAACCACTGCACTCAACGCCCGAGGCCCCTATGACCCAACGCCTGCACCTTGTTTTCGGCGGTGAACTGATCGACCCGCAGAAGAACGAATTCCGCAATGTGGACGATATCCATGTCGTCGGCATGTTCCCCGACTATGCCAGCGCATTCGACGCCTGGAAATCCGAGGCCCAGCGCACCGTGGATAACGCGCATATGCGCTACTTCATCGCCCATATTCATCGCCTCCGTGATGAAGAAGCCGAAGCATCGTCAACCGAGGAGCTGGGCTCCTAAGCCGCCACCATGGGAAATTCCATCGCATTGTGGGGGTATATGGCGTGGTCGGCGCGCTTTGCACCCGCTTATGCCGAACGCAAGCTGATCCAACGACTGGCCGACGGCAAGGAAGAGGCCGCGCGGCTTGATGAACGGCGCGGCATCGCCGGACTGCCCCGCCCGAACGGGCCGCTGGTCTGGTTTCACGCCGCCAGCGTGGGCGAAAGCCTTGCCATTCTGGAACTGCTTCGCCGCTTGGGCGATGAACGACCCGGCGTGCGATTCCTTGTGACCACGGGCACCGTGACATCGGCCCATGTGATGGCCGACCGCCTTCCCCCCGGCGCGATGCACCAGTTCGTGCCGCTTGATGCGCTGCCGTTCGTGCGCCGGTTTCTCGATCACTGGAAACCCGATCTGGCGATCTGGACCGAATCGGAATTCTGGCCCGCCCTGATGGTCGAAACCCATGCGCGCAACATTCCCATGCTGCTGGTCAATGCCCGCATGTCCAAGGCCAGCCACGACAGATGGCGCTTTCTAAAGGGGATGGCACGCAGCCTGCTCCGGCGGTTCGATCACGCGCTGGTGCAGGACGATCTGACTGCGGGCTATCTGCGCAGGCTGGGAATGCCAAATTGGCGGATGACAGTCACCGGCACCCTCAAGGAAGGCGCCGGTGCCCTTCCCGCCAGCGAACAAGAACGTGGTGATCTGGCCCGGCATCTGGCGGGGCGCCCCTTGTGGGTGGCCGCCTCAACCCATGATGGCGAAGAACAAAAGGTGTTGGAGGCGCATCGCGCCGCGCTCAAGGTCAACCCGCGCCTGTTGCTGATCATCGTGCCACGACACCCGGAACGCGGCGATGTCTTGGCCCAGATGCTGCAAGCCGATCACTGGCATTTCAACCGCCGCACCGCCGACGAACTCCCCGAAGCCGAAGCGCAGGTTTATCTGGCTGACACCATGGGCGAACTTGGCCTGTGGTATCGCCTGTCACCCATCAGCTTCGTGGGCGGGTCCCTCGAACCGATCGGGGGGCACAATCCGTTCGAACCCGCAGCCCTTGGCTCTGCCATCCTGCACGGACCCTACGTCACCAATTTCATCGATATCTACCAGCGCCTGACCGAGGCAAAGGCGGCCCGGCTTGTCACATCGCCCGATTCGCTGGCGGTTGCAGTGCATGAACTGCTCAATCCCGACCGGGCCGCGTCCATGGCCCACGCCGCCTGGGAGGTGTGTTCCGCAGGCGCCGATGTCACCGACCGCGCGATGGACCTGCTGCTGGAAAAGATCGACGCTGCAGGCGTGCCGTGATGCGCGCCCCGGTCTTCTGGCATCAGCCGCCGGGCATCCTGTCGGCGCTCATCTCTCCGCTCGGGGCGCTTTATGCTGTCGGCACCGCACTCCGGCTGCGCAAGGGCGCGCGCGCGCGCGTCGGCGTTCCGGTGATTTGCGTGGGCAACATCAACGCAGGCGGCACCGGCAAGACGCCAACCGTCATCGCTCTGGCGCAGATGTTACAGGCGCGCGGACTGACGCCCCATGCGGTCACGCGCGGATATGGCGGCAGTCTGTCGGGGCCCACAAAGGTCGATGAACGGGCCCATAACGCGGCCGAAACCGGGGATGAAGCGCTGCTGCTTGCGGCGTTTCTGCCCACGTGGGTCGCCAAGGACCGCGCGGCTGGCGCCGTTGCCGCGGCGCAGGCCGGGGCCGATGTCATCGTGCTGGATGACGGGTTTCAGAACCCCGCCTTGGCCTATGACCTGTCGGTGGTCGTGGTGGATGCCGCACGCGGCTTCGGGAACGGGCGCGTGATGCCCGCTGGCCCGTTACGCGAACCCGTTAGCAAGGGGCTCGCGCGCGCCGATCTTGTCCTCTCCATCGGGCCGCCCCGCGCGCAGACGCAATTTGCCGCTGACAATCCCGCGCTGCCTGTTCCCCACCTGACCGGCCAGCTTGATCCGCTGCCCACCGGGTTGCCGATGCAAGGCCTGCCTGTTTTGGCCTTTGCGGGCATCGGGCATCCGCAGAAATTCTTTGCAACCCTCAAGGCCATGGGCGCGGATCTGCGCAAGGCAGAGCCTCTGGCAGATCACCAACCGCTAAGCGAACCGCTGATGGCGCGGCTGCGGGCCGAGGCCAAGGCGCTCAATGCGCAGATGGTCACCACGGAAAAGGATGCCGTGCGCCTGCCGCCGCAGTTCCGGGGCGAGGTGATGACAGTGCCGGTGCGGCTTGCCATCCACGACACCACGCCGCTGGAACGGGCATTGGATCAGCTGTTCAACTGAACCCGGTCAGGTCGTCATCTTCGCCCAACTTCGGGGCTGGTCGGTGCAGGGCGATCTCGGCATCGGAAAACCGGAACGGCGGGCGCACACCCGGCACACCGTCCAAGGTAATCTTCATCCCGCGCGCCTGAACCTGCGGGTCGGCAAACACCTCGGCCAGATCGTTGATCGGCCCGGCTGGAACGCCTTGTGCCTCGCAGGCAGCCAGCAGATCGGCCTTGGTGCGCTGCAATGTCGCCTCCGTCAGCAGGCGGGTCATCTCATCGCGGTTGGAAATGCGGTCCGCGTTGGTCAGGAATGCGGGGTCCTCAGCCATCCAAGCCAGCCCCAGCACGGCACAAAGACGCCGGTATTGCCCGTCATTGCCGGTGGCGATGATCAACCAGCCATCGGCGCAATCGAACACCTGATAGGGCGTAAGGTTCTGATGCGCGTTGCCGATCCGCTGCGGTGCCTGCCCGGTCAGCAGATAGTTCGACGCTTGGTTCGCCATGAAACTCGTCGCCACATCCAGCAGACCCATGTCGATATGTTGGCCCTTGCCGGTGGTTCCCCGCAGATGCAGCGCCGCAAGGATCGCATTGACCGAATAAAGCCCGGTCAGGATGTCGGTCACCGCCACACCGACCTTCTGGGGTTGCCCTTCCGGCGCGCCCGTCACCGACATGATGCCGCTCATGCCTTGAATGATGTAATCATAACCGGCCCGGTGGGCATAAGGCCCGGTTTGCCCGAACCCAGTGATCGAACAATAGATCAACCCGGGGTTCAGGGCCGACAGGCTGGCATAGTCCAACCCGTATTTCGCCAGACCGCCCAGCTTGAAGTTCTCGATCAGAATGTCGGCCTCGGTCGCAAGCGCGCGCACCCGCGCCTGTCCCGCCTCGGTCCGAAAATCGGCAGTGATGGACCGTTTGCCGCGATTGCAGGAATGGAAATACCCCGCCGAGACATCGTCATCGCGATCAACGAAAGGCGGCCCCCACTTGCGGGTATCGTCACCTTCCGGTGCCTCGACCTTGATAACCTCAGCCCCCAGATCAGCCAGCGTCTGGCCAGCCCAAGGGCCGGCCAGAACGCGCGCCAGTTCCAGAACCTTGATGCCGGCCAGCGGGGTGCCCGTCATTGCGCGGCGGCCAGCCGTTCATCAAGGCGCGATGCGAAATCTTCATAGCTCATGTTGCTGTAAAGCTCTCCATCGATGACGAAGGACGGCGTGCCGCTGATGTCATGTTCGGCGCGGTGCGCTTCGTACTGGGCGACCATGGCCTGCGCCATGTCCGCATCCGTCAGGCACTGGTCCAACGTTGCATCCTCCAACCCGGCGGTGCGCCCGATCCGGCGCAGGTTATCTGCGATCTGGGCGGGGTCGCCTTGGGTCCACTCGGACTGACCGTCATAGATCAGGTCGACAATTCCGAAATACCGCAGCGGCCCTGCGCAACGTGCGATCATCGCAGCCCACAGTCCGGGGCGGTCGAAATACACCTCGCGATAAATGAACCGCACCTGACCGGTCTCAATGTAATTGGCCTTGATCAGCGGCATCACGTTTTCATGAAAGCTGCGGCAATGCGGGCAGGTAAAGCTGGCATATTCGATGACCGTCACGGGGGCGTCTTCCGCACCCATTGCCATCTCCAACACCTCGGGCAACGCGGCGTCGTCGCTACTTGCCGTCTCCTGCGCGTTTGCGGCCCCCACGGGCAGCAACGACGTCGCCGTCTGCGATGTCGGCTGGATCAGCGCATAGCCACCCACCGCCAACACACCTGCGCCCAAACCAGCCAGAACAATTCTGCGGTCCATCTGTCTCTCCTCAATTCACGATGACTGTTTCGATATGACGTTGCGCGCCAACCCGGCAAGCGCCTCTTTCAATCCAGGGTCACTGACCCGGTTCACAATGCCCAGCGCCGCGTGCAGCCTTGCGGGGTCCGGCGGCGGCGGGGCGGGCTTGGCTGCCGGTGCAAAGGCCACCTGCCCCTCGGCAAAGCCGGTGGGCGCGGTCTGGGTCACATGCACCTTGTTCACGGCGCGATATCCGTAGCAGGCGTTTACCTTTTCGATGATCTGGTCTTTCTGCATTTCCAGAACCGGCGCGTTGCCGCCCGTGGTCAGCAAGATCAAGGTGCCGCCAAAGCCGCGGCCATGACTGATCTTGACCGGAAGGGCGATGCGCGCCAACTCTGCCCCGACGATCTCGGTCCAATGGGTCAGCAGACGGGCTTGGGCAAAGCCGCGTTTTTCCATCGGCCCTCGCATATGCGCCGCCACCAGCTTTGCGGCTGGTTCGAACCCGCGTTTGCGGCGGGTCGGGGGGGCAGATGTCGGCGCTTGGGCCATTGGGTGCTTTCCTTCGCTTGCCAGCAACCTATGACGTTCACGGATGCTAACCAATAACAACCCGACCGAAAGCCTCATAAACCTTGCGTGACCACCCGCACAGCACGACCCTTCTGAACTGGTATGATCGCCACGCGCGCACGCTGCCGTGGCGCATCAGCCCCGCAGATCGCGCGGCCGGGGTCATGCCTGACCCATATCGCATCTGGCTGTCCGAGGTCATGTTGCAGCAAACCACCGTTGCTGCGGTCAAGGCATATTTCCACCGCTTCACCACACTTTGGCCAACCGTGGGCGATCTGGCAGCCGCCGATGACGCGGCGGTCATGGGGGAATGGGCCGGGCTTGGCTATTACGCACGCGCCCGGAACCTGCTGAAATGCGCAAGGGCGGTCGCATCGGATCACGACAGCCGCTTCCCCGACACCGAAACCGCGCTGCTTGGCTTGCCCGGCATTGGTCCCTATACCGCCGCCGCCATTGCCGCCATCGCCTTTGATCGACCCGCAGCGGTAATGGATGGCAACGTGGAACGTGTCATGGCCCGGCTGTTCGCGGTCACCGACCCGCTGCCGGGGGCCAAGACCACGCTCAAGTCCCATGCAACGGACCTGACGCCGCGCCATCGCCCCGGCGATCATGCGCAGGCGGTGATGGACCTTGGCGCGACGATCTGCACACCGCGCAATCCCGCATGCGGCCTGTGCCCTCTGAACACATCTTGCGCGGCGCGCGCGGCTGGCATTGCCGCCGATCTCCCGCTGAAAACACCAAAGAAGGCAACGCCCATCCGGCACGGTCTGATCTATCTGGCGCGCCGGACCGATGGCGCGATCTTGCTGGAAACCCGGCCCGAAAAAGGCCTGCTTGGCGGCATGTTGGGCTTTCCCTCCACCGACTGGGCCGACACCTGCCCCCCCGACGCGCCTCCGCTTCAGGGGGACTGGCACGATCCGCAGGCCGAAGTGCGTCACACCTTCACCCACTTTCACCTCCGTCTGGGTCTGCGTCTTGCCACCGTCCCTGTCGGCGCGGTGCCGATCCGGGGCACATTTCACCCCAAGACCGACTTCCGGCCTTCATCGCTGCCAACGCTCATGCGAAAGGCATATGATCTTGCCTCAAGTACATGGCCGCAGGATTGACCTCGCCACCAATCCGTCAAAGACTGACGCACCCCATGGAGAGGTTGGCCA
>Ga0208544_10002929_pt1 | contig 10877 bp, 14 predicted proteins | sample DEB08_DNA_9_FD_184526 | JGI IMG/M metagenome (GOLD analysis project Ga0208544, IMG submission 184526) | Aqueous microbial communities from the Delaware River and Bay under freshwater to marine salinity gradient to study organic matter... | ecosystem: Environmental > Aquatic > Marine > Coastal ...
CCCCAAAACCCCAAAACCCCAAAACCCCAAAACCCCATCGAGTAATCGGATTGAATTCTTTGGTTTAATTGAAATAAAAAATAGGAACCAAATAAGCCTGGATCAGTTCACCAAGCGTCCACTGCATCTCACTGCAAATGTTCAATACGACATTCAATGTCTTTCTACTTCGACTACTTCAGTGTCAGAGAGCATAAGACGTGGGGTTCTTTGTAACTTGAATGACCCCTTGTTTCTCGACACTCGATTCAAGGGGAGCGATCACTTCATTTTTTCTGCTCCTTTTCTCTAGTCGACGAGCTGAAGAGTTTCTCTGAGTCTGAGAAGCGGTTCTCATTGACCTAACCCTTGTCTTTCATCTTCTTGTTCTGGCGTTGGGCCCAGCGCATAGCTTTTTCAGCTTCCCTTTCGTTGATTGATTAAAGAGCTTTATACGAGACACCTTCGAAGTCTGCAAATGCTCCTTTCTCTTATCTACTATCTCCACCACCAAGTGCTTATAATGATGAGGAATCTGGAGTTACGGGCATTGAGCCCTACTTTAGGAGGACCTTGCTTCGCGCAGGTCGCTGAGGTAGTCGCACAATGGGCTTTGATTCTTCCTCCATAATCATGGCTAACTCTGTGTCAACACCTGTCGCTGCCTTTGGGAAGTTCCCGATGTCATTATCTTTGCCAACTGGAACCCAAGGCACGGGCTCCTTAATCAAATTTTTCCAATCAACATCAGCAAAGAAGGGATGATCTTTAATGTCTTGAATGCCATTCTTCGCTCCAAGCCTCTCCTTCTGGTCTCTCACGATGAGCTTCTTCAGGAAATCAAGAGCAGTTGCGTTCACCTGTCCATCTTCATCGCCTACTGGTGGCCATTCAATCTCCTTCGAAATAATGTTTTTGAAAATGAGCTCTGGCGAGTCGTCGTTAAACGGCAGGTTTCCAGTCAAGAACTCGTAGCCAATCACGCCCAGTGACCAAAAGTCAAGCATATAGTTTACGTCTTGGGCCAGGATGACCTCGGGAGCCATGTAGTCAGCAGTTCCGAGAATCCTAGGTTTGGGTTTCTTCTCAGTAGGGGCAGGGGGGTTGTCTTCTTCGAGCGAGACATCGTCTGACTTCTTCTTCTCAAGCATAGGCAGTCTCTGGTACACCTACGATACCATCGTGCGCCTCCCACGTTTACCATCCTTAGCAGTGGCTTTGCCGAAGTCTTTGTAGTTGGGAAGGGCTTAATTGATCAAGTCATGTTCCTTCTACGGCAACAGACTCTCATCCAACTGACTTTACAACTAGATCATCATATCTTCTCTCTGGGGCACCACCTTGCTCCCATTAGTCTCTTAAAAGGTGTCCGAACTGGCGCCGGGCGCGTGAATGTTGCCCTCGTCCATACTGTTCCTGCGCTGTCCTTTGGAAATGCTTGTCGCCACTTAATTCAACCTATCCAGGTTCGAACTTTTCTTCTGCTGTGTTTAAGTAGCTTCATCCGATGCATTGTCAAACATTACAGTGGTACTCTTTTTAATTTTCTTTATCTTCTTCTTGATTTGAGGAGGCTGGGCCTTGTCGAGGATCTTGCGTAGACCCGCTTCGGATAGACCGAAGTCGGTGAGCTTGACGTGGCCGTCGGCGGAAATGAGCATGTTCTCAGGCTTCAAGTCCCTGTGCACGATTCCCTTAGAGTGGAGGTGTTCCAATGCCAACACGAGGTGCGCCAGGTAGAACTTGGAGGTTTCGAAGTTAAAGCAACCCACGTTCTCCAGCAAGTGACTGAAGTCGCCACCCTTCATGTACTCCATCACCATGTAGAGGTAGCGTTGACTCTAGAAAGTGTACATGCCTCGGACGATAAAGTCGTTGTCCACCTAGTTCAAAATGTCTCGTTCATTCATGACGAACTCCGCCACGTTCTTCTCCACCAACAGTGTCTTATCCTGCACTTTTATTGCAAACAGATCTTTCGTTTCCTTCTTGCGAGCTAGTATGACCTTTCCGTAGGCGCCGGAAGAGATTGTCTTCAGCAAAATGAAATCTTAAATAGAGACCTTCTTCGACATCTCAATCTCCTTGACGGCGTGGTCGAGTGAACAGGACTCGATGTGGGAAGGCAAGTTATTGCACGAACTGAATCTGACTTACTCCATTTTCAAGACTTCTTCCGACTGGTCCGAATTCTGCGAAGTCCCGTCTTCACTGTCTAAATCCGCCAGCTCGTCAACTTAACTTCCGTCCGCACTCTCACTCTCACCTTAACTGGAGTTGCTGTTTATCTATTCCTCGTTTCCGTCTCCACTCCCGCTCAGGCTTGAAACTGAGTTGTCTTAATCCTCTAACAAGTCCAAAGGGATAACAATGTCTTCGTACTGCTGCACTTCTGTAACTGAAGCAACTTTCGAATTGTCATTGCTTTTCTTTTCTTCCTCTGGCCTCGATTCATCTTGCTTGCCTTGGCCCAATTCGTGTTCAGCCCCCTCCAAACTAATTGACTAGCCCGTGAGTAACAAAGCTTTATTTCTGACTGGCGTGTCTTTCTTGTTCAAAGACAATGAGTTTTCCCTCCTCAGGCACTCTTGCACGAAGAGCAGCTCGTGGAAGTCAGAGCATGTTTTGCGCGAGGATACGGACAGAGAAGAGTCATCTCTCTTACCCTTCGCTGTCTCCCAACCCACACTTCTTCCCCGCTTATGGCCACTCTCAAACCGCTCCAGTAATTTAATGCCTTGCTTGGCCCCTTGGCCCCGAGCACCGTGCTTGAATAAGTTGTTGCCGACGACTATGTCGCTGAGACAGGAGTCTGATGGTTTGTAAGTCACCTCTATGACGGATTTACTGCTTGACTTTTGGCTTAGAGATTCTCCAAATTGCCGTCTCTTTTTGACTTCGCTGGAACTTCTACGTTGGATGACTGCATGCATGAGTCTGTTGTCTTTCATTTTGCCCAAATCGAGAGCCTTCATCTTGAGCTTCTGGCTAGTTCTTCGATTAACGTAGGGTGTCCCTCTTAGTGAGTCATTCCGTTTCTCTCTTACACGCTAGTTGCTGTTTGGAGAATCTTTTTCTCCGTTCAAAGTGTTGCTAATAATCGTGTGCGGCTCAGTGGAAACAGGAATTTCGATGCCATAGTCCTCCTTGGTGGCGGTGATCTATGACATTTCGTAGCTTTTAGGAGAATAGCCTGAGTCCATGTTGATACTCGTGGACTGCCTTGACTTCTAACTCGGTCTGCTTGTCCCCTTCCGCGCAGATTTGGCTCGCTTCTATCCGAACATCTTATTGCTTTTCGATCGACACGGCGGAGATTCAAACGGAGATTCGCTGTCAGACTGTAGAACCTGCAGGCTCAGCTAAGGAACTATCGGCTACTTAGCTTTGAAACTGGGGCGAGAAGACGGCTCTCTGGCACTGACCACCAGCAGTTGCTAATTCTTGGCGGCACTGAAATCTCTGGTCCATTCATTTTTCAATAGAGAGCTCATGGACATTGCATCGGTTTCGACAGGCACTCTGCTTACAGAGTGGTTTTCAAGAGTGCCCAACAAGTTCTTCTTCTCGACGTTAGGAGAACACTACGATAGCAAAGGCAAAGAGGATTCGACTTAGTCTGATTCATTTAAATCCGTGAGCGTTCGCCTTTCGACATGCTGCAGAAACTGCGCCACGGGGTGCACGTCGCAATCGCTATATTCAGACTGCATTTCCGACTTCGACTTCTTAGTCGAGTGGGAGGCGCACGCTTCTTCGTTCACCTTCATAGGGATTCCCGAAGACTTTTCTTTCTCAGCCGCCTTGACTGAAACCTATGTTTCCTACTTGGGGGAACTTTGTGGGACAGGGTTAGGGTTAGGGTGAGAGTGAACAGAACCTGAGCCGCTCTCACTGTGGTAGTCTTCACTTTCCTCTTCCTCAGGCTGCTCTTTCTTAAACTGAGAAGATTTGATCTACTTGTTATTGGCTAAGTAGCTGCTCTTCTAGCCCCGCTATTCGAAGTCGCTCTGCTGGCCTGTGGGCGACATTGGCACAAACATCTCCTTCTTCTACTCTTCCTGCGAGGAAGCACTGTTGCTCTTAGCGGAGAGGGTATCTTCGCTTTTGTTTATGTTTTAGGTCTATGATTAGCTTGTCTAACTCTACTCGGCTTTCAGTTTCTCAGAAATGATTTCTAGACGCAGTTCTTCCGGGGTCTGATTCTGTTGCTTCTTTTCATCTGACTTTTTCAGCTAAGGCATAGATAATATTTTTTAGGAACGCTTGGAGGACGGCTTAGTCTTTGAACTATTGATGCTTTTGATTTCATCTGCTACGTTTTAAAGGCAAATGGAAGAGCTTGCAGATCTAGGAACAAGTTTACTGGTGCTCATTTAGGTTTGTGCGACGTCCTTCTTCACTTTAAAAGACTGAGTTTTCTAGAATCTGGCATCTGGTTGTCCAGTCGAACTTGACTGTGCATTTTTGTGAAAGGTTGATCTGAATTCCCTGACGGCCGAAATCGGGGACTAGAGAATGCTTTGCTTGAACTTGATGACCTTGTGCTCGGCCATTTTCTCATCCTCGCGCTTTTACTTGGACACAGTCTGCGGGAGAGTCGACAAGTACTGCTTTTCGATTTCGTGCAACTCGTCGAGGTGAGCCAACTTATTCTTGACAGTCTTGATGAATTCCAACCCCACGTTCATCGTCTTAATGTTCAGCGAGCTGTTTAATTCGAGTTGCTCTTCGATCTGTTTCAGCTGCAACTTCAACACGCTCCGCTGCTGGTCGTACGAAAGACTGTCCGCAGAGATGCACGCGTTGAATGCATCGGTGGCCATTGTCTTAATGCTTTCGAGCAAGTCGAGCTCTTTTTTGGCTGTGCGCAGACTCACAATGCTCCTCATCTGGGGAGTGGCCAGGCTTTGGTGCTATTTGACTGGCGACGATGCCTTTGGAAGCTCTTTCACAGCCTCATTCTCATCTTCGTCACTGCTGTCGTCGTCTACTATGCGCACGAACTGGCTCTTAGCAGCTGGCCTGCTCGTCATTACTTTCTTTGCAATCTCAGACGGTGAGGTGAATTAAAGTGGAGACTTTGCCGCTTGCTACTGCCCCGAAGATACTGATCCTCTTGGGCTTGAAGCAGCGCTCGGCGTAGTAGATCCAGTGAAGCGGGACTGCATGCGAATCAACGGGGATGAAATTGACGGGATCACGTTCGCAAACGCAGTACTGCTTGGCCTTCGTGACAGCATGGGCTCGTCCATGTATACACTGCTTCCGGGCTTGGACGTCTGTTTGCGGCCGGCACTGACTTAGCTTTCTTTCTCTTCACTCTGATTCTCAGTAATCTGACTCATGCTAAGTGCTTCCATTGACTGGTTCTTCTTTTTGCCTAAGCCTGGTGCAGGCACGTGCATAGTGCTCGCCTCACCACTCTTTGTATTTGATTCGTTGGTTGGACGGGACGAGTCAACATCAGGTGTACTCTGGATTTTTGAGTAAATTTCAAGTGTGGCTGTCTCGTTCTTCATAACTTGACTCATAATCTTCTCAAGGCGGTTGGCACGCTTGGAAAGTTTTAACGATTTCTTTAAAGTCACGATGTTGCGTTAAGCTTCAAGCACTTCATTTTTGAAGTCTTCTCTGTAGGCTTTGGTCTATTTGACTGCGCCACTGCCAATGGCATTCTTTGGCGTCTGACCGTCAACAGAATTTGCCACTTCTATCTCTTTCCCTTCTGTATTTTTCGAGAGGTCACCTTTGAGGTCTCGTTTTCGTTTTGAGCTGTCCATCTGGGCATCAATTCGGTCCTTGGCATCCTTCCAGAAGTCTTGCTTTTGTTTCTTGGTCATTGAAGTGTGGGAAATTCCAACGAAGGGCGAGTTATACTGAGAAGAGTTAAGAGATGCTCGCTTCGTATTCGCACACTGCTCATTGTCCTTAAGCATGCCCGATATTTGCGCTCTGGTACCCGTTTCGTGAGAGCCACTCGATAAGCTTTGGTTCTCCGCAAACTGACTCTGATTCTTTATCGTCGTTTCGCCCTTGGTGGACTTGGATGCTTCACTCTGACCAAAGGTACCACTGATAAGTCTCCGTATAGTACTGTTTTTTGCCTCGAAACGCTACAAATACGGACTCTTCGGTAGCTTGTACGACTTAAGGTTGTCTAGAGTAGTGGTAATTCTGGCGTTATGAGTGGGATTGGGGGTAAACTCCCCAGACTCCTTGCTATACTCAAATCCTTCAGCACGAGGAGTCATCGGGTTCTTGTGGTTGGCCGGCTTAGAGCGCTAACCTTTAGCTGACTTCTCTTGTGCAGAGTCATCGCCATTCGACACAGAAACTTTGATCGTCTGTGGCAACTTGGTCTCTTGGGTGTGCACATTTCTCAACGAAGTCATGGCGCCTTTAATACCAGCTCCATTACTCGACTCTTCTTTTGTACCTTTCGAGCTAAGCTTTCGTGGCGAGATGAGTGATGTGGTACTGATGCTTTTACCTTCCACTTCTTTGACTTCAACAGTACTTGCATGCTCTACCACATCTGCATTGCTCAATTATACCAGATCTGTTGTTTTAGGGCTAGCAGCTGTCACAGATTGATCGTCAGGTTTACTCACTTTCAGCACCTCTTTATCTTAACTTGCTGCCGAAAAAGGTGGTTTTCCCTTAGCCTGCAGCGATGCTTCTTGAGATTTAACTTCACTGGCAGCTTCCTGGGGTTTAGGCTTTAGAGATTACGAGATCTTTAGAGTGGCAGACAAAGGTTGGATAGAAGTAGCAGGCTTCTCTATCTAGCGCAGGCCTGCAAATCCAGGCATCTACTTCAGTCCGCCTTTGGAGTTGTCGTCTTGCATTCGAAGTCCAGACATGCCTGGCATTTACTTCACAGCTTTGGCGCTGTCATCCTGAATACGAAGACCGGACATACCCGGCATCTGCTTGACAACTGTGGCTTTGTCATCCTGCATACGAAGACCTGACATACCAGGCATCTGCTTCAGTCCGCCTTTGGCGCTGTCGTCCTGCATTCTAAGACCAGACATACCAGGCATCTGTTTCACGACTTTGGCGCTGTCGTCCTGAATTCTAAGACCGGACATGCCAGGCATCTGCTTCAGTCCGCCTTTGGCGCTGTCGTCCTGCATTCTAAGACCAGACATACCAGGCATCTGCTTCACGACTTTGGCGTTCTCGTTTGGTGTACGAAGACCTGCAAGTCCAGGCATCTGCTTGACAGCTTTGGCGCCTTCGTCCTGCATACGAAGTCCAGCCATACCTGGCATCTACTTCAGTCCACCCTTTTCCTCCTTCGCAGCAGCTGGCTATCCAATGACCTTCATTCCAAAGGCAAGCGATCTCAACTTGTTCAAGGAAGCCGTTTGTTTGTCTTCCTCGGGCTCACGCTTGTTAACAAAACTAATCCTTTTCTAGGAATCTGCTTTCATTGACTAGAGCATCTGGAGCGCATCTACATTTCTAGCCTCTTTCGAATTGAAACTGGGGCGTGTTTTTGGCTCAAAAGTTTCTTCTCGCTTTGACTATGGTTCCAATGAAAGCTATTTGGTAAGAGCTCTTGCAGAGTCTAGAGGCTTAGTTTCTGGGCGTACTTCTGTGCTCGATTTAGGAGTTTCTACCTTTGCAGGGTCAGTTAGTAGATCTGCCGACTTCTCGTCAGCTTTACCTTCTTTATCGTCTTTCTCAGGTGCTGCGGTAACTTTGCTCTCTTCTTGAGCTTGAGCGTCACTCTACGTCATCTCAGGCACACTTTCAAGTTTGACAGACACAGTGGTAGCTGCTGGCACTGGTGCTTTTTCAGACACAGAAATTGCCTTATTAAGTGCTGGAGCCGGTGCAGATACTGTTTTGACAAGGTTTGGCTTCGGAGCGGGTTTCTCAAACTCCATGAATTTGAGAGTGGCTTTGACATTCTGAAGAATCTTTCTGTCTGGCGCCTTCATTAGTTCTGCGCCCGCTTCACCGGAGAAGGTGTTCGCTCTGGTAGACTACTGCTAGGCACCTCCAATAGCGAAGTCGATCTTGGAATTTCCTGTCAGGTTCATCATCTGCGGCTTTCCGAAAGTACGTCGTTGCAAAGTCGGTGTTGAGAGAATACTTCGTGTCTGTGGCGGCTTGGGCGTACCAAAACCGGCGCCAAGTCCAATGGGTCTCAAGTTGACTTGCGCGGTCTACTTCTAAATGAAAAGCATGGTCTCGGTGGCCCTGCTCGACAACTGCAAGAAAAGTTGGTTAATCTTGTTTTGCTCCTTCATCTTGTCGCCTCGCTTGATGCAGAACTCAGAGTGCTTCTTCACTTGGTCGGCGTAGAACTTTTGATTGCAGCCCATGCGACACTGGATTATTGGCACTGTTTTCACACGCTCCTGCTCTAGCTAGTCTCTCCAGAGGTTAGTTTGGGGTGTAAAGCATTTGGCAACGATGGAACTAAGTTTTTCCTCGCTAGAAATTCCTTCCAGGACAACCTGAGTCGGAATGAGTTCGGTGTTCTGTTCTTTCGTTTGCGTCGGTAGCTTTATCACACCGTCACTGACCTTGCGGACTTTTCCACATTTAGGAATTTCAGGAAAGAGAGAATTGTTCTTTTTGATCTGCTGGTAGGTCGAGTATTCGGGCCTTGGACTCTTCTTTTTGTTTAAGTCGTAGGATTGCGATGAACGGGTGGTGTTGAAGCTGCTACCAGCCTGTGAGCCCGCTAGGTAAGCCGATTATTTGCCTGAGGTGGGCGTGCTGACCGAGCTGTTGTCTCGGTTGAACGAGTTGATGATCTTAGTAATGTCTGGCGGCTTCTTGATAAGTGTAGAAGTGCGATAGCTCTGCATGCGGTATCTCTGCAGGATTACTTCATAAATACTCACAAGTCTTCCAAACCGGGTCAACACGTACCTGATCTCCGTAAACAGGAAGTTGAGGAAACTCTGCTCTTGTGTAGTCAGAGTACGTGTGCCCATGTTGAGCCTCTTGCTGTAATCGGACTTCAGCTTCTCAAACTCGCCGATGATCTCTTTGCTCTTCTCCATACTTTCGTTGATCAGCTCCATGTAATTGGCTTACAAGAGTGAATCGATGAGGAGTATGAGCTTGTCAAGCAGGATTTGGAACAATGTTGTTTTCATGTTTATGGATAATGCCTTCTTCAAAGGAGGGGGTCTTGAATCGTCTTCTTAAGTCTCTGATGCTTCAGGCTCCTCTGTCACGTACTTAGCTTGCAGTTGAAGCTGAAGGATGACGCTCTTTATTTCAAAGAAGTCGATATCGGACTACATCTTGGCCTTCTTTGTAAATGAAAGCAGGCTGCTAAACTTATACAGATCAGACAACACCATGAAGTCTTCCGACTTTTGTCTGACTCGGAAGTTGAACTTTTCACTTCGACGCAGCTCCTTGACTGATTAGATCATCACGGGCACCTCATTTTCGATGATGTCAGCAGGTGTAATCTAAATCTACGCAGCATAGGGTCCCTCTTTATTCAGCGTAGCCATAGGGACATACCGTTTCTGTTACTGTTCAAGAATTCCCCCTCATTTCTAATATTCGCAATAATTGGTTCCATCGTTTGTTCGATTAGGAGGGTTTATAATTGATTTTGGGGTGCTTGGTGTAATCTGTTTAATGTTCTAGAACTCTTGCTGTGACTCGTTAAAGAACTGTGTAGTGAAGCTCCCTACTTTGCCATGAACAGGGCTGGAACTCTTTGGTTTCATTCTGTTTGCATCGAAGCCGCCATCTGTCTTGTGCGTGTCCGCTCGATCTGTGAATCTGTTAGTCCTTGGACTCTCTTTTCCAAGTGAATCAAGCCCTTTCACTTGACTTTGCTTAGAACTATGGGAGTCATCGTCCCCTTCGATGCACTGGAAGAAGCTGCGAGCCTCTTTTGGAGTTTGACAAGAGCCGCGAAAAGTGCGATACTCTTCGATGCTGACCTGCAATTGCGAAGAGTTTTTCCTTGAGTGTGATCTCTTGCGTTTGCTACTATTCTGACTAGAGGTACCCGAGGCTTCTTTAACTTGTTTCTTCTGTTGGTCAACCTCAAGACTACTCACTTTTCTGAGCTCTTTATCGTTTATCTTAATTATGTCAATCCGCGGATGGATTTCATGACCGCCGTCTTCTGTAACTTTATTTTTTATTTCGTCAACTTTTTGGATGGGTGTTGAGATTGGTCTTTCTGGTGCATCGGCTGGTGCGGAGGTGTTCGCAGGTTGCTTTACTTCTTCCTTGAAGACTGTTAGCGGAGATTCTTTTGTTATGCCCGGGATCTGGATCTTCTACAAGGGGCGGTCTCCCATGATGTTGGTGGAGCCCTTGCTGTCCTCGGTCGTCATCTACTTCAGGCTGCCCAGGATGCTTGCCATGCCACCGATCTTGGCCATCGAGCCAATCTAGCGACCCGGGGCCTGTCGCCCTTAGTTGGAAAATACGCTTTTCTCAACTCCTCTACTCTCCATGAGCCTCGCTTTGGAGAAAAAGTCAAGCTTGGAGTCAATGGATGCTGTTTGTCTTACTAGCCGCTCATGGGGGTTCTCGATTCTTCGCAGGGGTAAGCCGATGCCCACTTGGGCCGTCGGTGGCGGGTTCGCACGCTGCGGTGGGATCGGTGCGCCCAGTTCGAACTTTGATTAATCTTTACGATTTTGGTCAAGTGGTTGTCTTTGGTCTTCGGCCATCTTGTACTATTAAAATTCAACAAATGTTTATTAAACACACCAAATAGGCACAAAAATAAACCTACATTACATGCACTTTAAATAAAAATAAATTTCGCTTCTTAACTAACCCTTTGCCTCTTTAATTCATTAAACCCACACTGCAATTGCATTTCTTCAATCAATTCAATGTGCTAGAAGCACTTACACGGGGTTTTGGGGTTTTGGGGTTTTGGG
>Ga0208544_10002930_pt1 | contig 10876 bp, 14 predicted proteins | sample DEB08_DNA_9_FD_184526 | JGI IMG/M metagenome (GOLD analysis project Ga0208544, IMG submission 184526) | Aqueous microbial communities from the Delaware River and Bay under freshwater to marine salinity gradient to study organic matter... | ecosystem: Environmental > Aquatic > Marine > Coastal ...
CTTCATGACCAGCTACAGCGATAACACGGTGAAAGAGTTTATTGTTAGTTCCTGTAGACTCGTCGTATACTATAGCTCCACCAACACGCATCTTGCCATATATAATCTGATGGTCTAGTGCTGAACCTCCTGTGTTTACCTGATAACCACGATTAGAGCCAGATGCTTTAGGCTTAGGGGTAAGTGCGTTTAGGGCTAGGCCAAGGGCCATCCTTCCAAAAAGTTTTAGACCGCCAAACTGCAGGAAGCCAGCCATAAATGACCCCCCCACAGAACTAACAGCTAATCCTGCTGCTACTGCACCGTATAGAGTAAAGACTACCATACTATAAAACCCTCTCGTACTTGGTTTCTATCTCTTTATAACCTAGTCGATTCAGAAACCTTCCTATTGGGTTCTTACTTGAGGATGAGGCAATCAGCCTGTATATACCGTCTTCCTTCATGCAAGCCTCAACAAACTTAAACAAACGCCTTGCCACTGTAGATTTCCTGTAGTCTTTATGGACGTATACCGCATCATAGCTACCAACTAACTCCCCTTTTGTTGTAAGAGGGCTTGTAATTATCACAACAAAATAACCTATAAGCAGTCCATCTTTTCTAGCAGTAAAAAACTTAAGTCTTCCAACCTCTTCTAAGGCAAAGTAGGAGTCCCAATCTATAACAAGGGTTTCAGTAGGGTGGCCTGATTCTTCCCACTCAAGTTCAGCTAAGGGAGTTACCTCTTGCTCTGCGTAGGACAAAAACTCTTGCTGATACTTAATCATCCGGGGCGACCCCACAGTGTCTCTTTATCCTGCATATCTTCTATAAAGTCTAAGCCTAAATCTGTAGGGTACACAGACTTCTGGTAGCCTGATGTAAAACGAGCAACTCTGGCCCTTTCAAGATCAACCAGCTTGTTTTCCACTAGGAGTTCTATGGTTGTTGTTTCGGCAGACTCAGATATATTCATCTGATCCATGTAACCAGAGAATATTGAGTTTAACTCAGTTGGTGCGCTAGTAGTACCGAAGTAGATATTAGCTACACGGCCCTGATAAGGCTCACTGAGAGCCAAGGACAAGGCTGGGTCAGATACCCCACTGAGAGTTATGTTAGCCCCCTTTACGTCTAACTCAGAGGTCTCTTCAATGGTTGAAATGTTTAGTATGCTACCTACACCAGTGTACGTTACTGTGGGGGATATAGTAAGAGTGCCTTGCCCCGTCCACATACGAATAGTAGTGGTGTCAAAAATAAGTTCAACAGCAAAGAAAGGGTAAACCGTGTCTGCATTTATATTAGTGTCTGTCGTAGCTGTCAGGTCTCTTGAGCCATAGTTAGACATAGTGTTTCCTTATGTAATAACTTCTACAGCTTCAAAAGATATACCGTAGGCAGAAGCGTTATTGATTGACCAGGAGGTTACATTTTCTAACAACCTAAAGACCCCTTTAGGGGAACTTAACACTGCTGTGGAACTTGTGTAGGCAGTTCTAAGTGAAGGCCATATCTGTATTGTACCATTACCAGTTTGATCTAACAGCACTTGATAGAGTTTAGAAGTACCAGCAGATCCTAGTTGTATGTAATCACCAGCCTTAAGGGTGCCTGTCATAACTACAGTAGCAGAGTCAGCACCAACCGTACCAGTTACGACACAAGAACTAACGTCACCTCTTGGTGTAGCATAGTCAGGATCACCTAATAGGAATGTTCCTTGTGAACCCTTAAGACCCACTAGCATAGCTTTCCACTCAGCAGCTAGATCACGTCTTGTTGATGGGATAGTAACTGAGGCTTCCCACCTTTGACCACCATGTACTACAGTCTGTTGTTTATACGTGAAGGGAGACTGAGAGGTAGCTACAGCATTAACTGCACGTAACTCAATACTTTCAATCCCTATAGTAGTTGGTGTACTTAGTGGGTACGTCAGTGCCATCTGTTATACTTCCTTTACCCGAAGGTTGCTTTCATTTGTCCACCACGGCGACGATCACTAATGATAGAACTCTTAGTCATTTGGGCTATCTGAGGTGCAGCCTGTGCAATGAGTTTCTTAACACTCTCGTCACCATTAGCTGCAAAGTTAAAGTTCTGATGAATGACAACGTCACCAGCACCACCGTCTGCCTGTACACCTAGCTTACCATCAGCACCACGCTTAAGTGGCATAATAGCTTCTGGGCCAGCTTCACCCATTAGTCCTGTACGACCTCCTGACATACCAAAGTTAGTAGGAGAACTTACAACACCGCCACTGGCAAAAGGTATTACGTTACCACCGTAAAAGGCACCACCATTGGCAGCTTGCATTGCATTTATATTTGCACCAGAGCCATAAGTCTTACCTCCGGGACTATAACCACCAGCAAGTGTTGGACCCATTATAGCACCACTGATCATACCTGTGATCTGTTTAACAACATAGATTTGATACAACTCAGCAATAATGTCCCTAGCCATAGACCTAAAGGCATCTTTAACTGACTTAGTACCGTCTACTATAGAGGTCATTGCACTACCAAAACTGTTAGCTATGGTGTCTGCTATGTGTTTATTCTGAGCCTCTATTTCTTCCATAAGTTTGACCTGTTCTTCTCTAGCAGCCATCTCTTGAGCTATACCGTCTATCCTAGCCAGAGTAGCAGCTTTCTCGGACTCATTCATAGTAGCCATCTGCTCTTGTACTTTAGACATTAGAGCATACTTGGTGTTCTCTAGTAGTATTTCTTGGTCAGTGAGCCCTATCAGTGCTCTGCGTTGGTCAAGCTTAAGGCTCATAGACCGTTCTTCTTTGAGTAGAATGTCAAGGGCAGACTTAGGGGTTTTACCGCCACCTCTCATGGCATCCAGCTTTGCTTTGTTGTTAAGCTCAATTTCAGCCGTGTCCTCAGCCCGCCGTTTGGCAAGTTTGTAAAGAGAGTTAGCTTCATCTTCCAACCTCTGCCCTTCCAGACCCCCTACTTTTTTTGCATCTTCTATGGCTTGGTCTCGCAGTTCTGCGGCATCAAAAACCTCCCCAGATACCCTGCCAGTTAATCGAGCTGTATCTGCATCTCCTCCCACCGCAAGGGCCTTTGCAATCGCCTCTTGAACAACCTGCTTTTTTGCTAGATTAGTTGTGAAATTTTCAAATCTACTGAGTGAGGCTTCTGCCTCTCTTAAGAAAGAAGCTAACTTACGAGCATCTTCAGCTTGGTCTCTTAGGACTTTCGCAGCATCTTCAGCCCCATGCTTGAAGGTTATCATAGACTCTGCTGCGTCACGGGCAAGCCTAACCTGCTCTTCCATCTCGGCAGATTGCTTTGCGGTTAATTGGAGCTGACCATTCTTCAGTCTTAAGGTTTCGTATTGATCACGAACTTGTTTCTCAGCAGTGTCAGCGGCTAGTTTACTCTCTAGTGCCCTAACTTCAACTATCTTCCCAGAAGCCTTCAGCAAGGACGTAAGAGCTGCTTCTCGTTTAGCCTCGTACCTTTCTTGAACCCTAGCTCCACCCTCTGCGGCTCTTTCTTGAGCATCTGCAATCTTCTTAGCAGCAGCTATACCAGCTTTGAAACGGATTGCCGCCTGTTTTTGTTGAAGTAGAAAAGCTTTTGACTGGCTTCTTAGCCTGTCCTTCTCGTACTTCTCCCTAGCTTTGTCACCCTTTCTGCCCTGTTCGGCTAACGCCTCTGCCCAACGCTTTCTGTCATTAAAGTCCTGTTGTGCCGCTGCTGACGCCATACGATTAATCTCTTGAGCATGTGCGTCTATGTACTTTTCAAGCTCTAATTTTTCAATTAAGGCGTCTATTTCTGCCGTAATTGCGTCTTCGCCCATTTTAGAATACTTAAGACGCATGTCTAAGATTCTTTTAGCTAAATCATCGACAGTGCCTATAGTGTCATCTAGTCCAATATCATTCATACCCCTGTCGTCAAACAGGGTAAGGAACTCGTCAGCAACTACCTCTAACATCTTTTTACGGGCTAAAATTGAAGCCTCTTCTTGTGCTAGTACATGGTGCATAAAACCTTCTTGAGCCACCCCCCTACCACCTGCGGCAGCTTGTTGGGCCTCCGAATAGGCCATACTTTGAGCAGGGTCTGCTTCAGAACTTGCAGACATTCTACTTCTCACATTTGCGAGAGACTGAGGTATGCTATTTTCAAGATGTGTTTTGATCTGCTCGGCTATACTATCTTCATCCTCACCAAGCCTAAACCTCTCTAGTAGGTCTTGAACCATAGTTGCCTTCTTGTTAACAAGCATTTCGCCCGTCTCTACAATGTCTCCTAGCTTACCCTCCTCTACGGCAGAGTAATAATCTCTTACGGCCTCGGCCGCTGCTTTCCACGGACCTGAAAGACTTGGTGCTAGTATCTCCTGAGCAGCAGTAAGGTCGTCGTAGGTCTGTGGAAGCTTTTCAAGAGCCTCTTCATACTGCTTCACCCCAGTGTGAGCTTGCCACATACCCCAAGCTACGTTAGCTATAGCAGATGCCGCAGCTATTAAAGCACCGTATAGGGCACCCTTAGTCCCAAAGATACCAGCTAACTGGGAACCCTGTTGTCCGAAGGCTACAAGTGCGTTCTGACCAGATGCCACCTGTACGATAAAGTCATTAACCTGATAGCCGACCTGTTGTAAACCAACTGACCTAAACCTCTTAATTTTTTGCTGTGCTCTATATGCTTGGTCTCCGTAACGGGCAAACTGGTTTCCTGCATTTATAATACCACCAGCTTCGTGTGCGTTTCTAAACTCTTTGTACTCAGCAGTTAGGGCAGCAAGGGCAATTTTAGATAGTTTTATCTCGCTTTCTGAGTCTCCAAAGGCTCTTTTAATATCTTTCTGAGCCTGTTCGTACCTCCTAGTGGCAGCACCCATGCTGTCAAACTTGTCTCTAAGCTTTTGTGTCTCGTTGTTATATTTAACTGTAGCTTTAGTAGAGTCTGCTATTAACTTCTGCTTACGCTTTTCCTGAGTTATAGCAACCCTGTCTGTTTGAACGTAGTCTTTAAGGGTAGACTCTGTTGCCTTAAGAATACGCTGATGCCTTTTAAACTGGTCGTCTAACTGCTTGGCAGTCATATGCCCCTGTTCAGCGTCTTTTGTTCTTATCTTAAGAAGTTTTATGGAGAGCTTGTTGTACCTTTCAGTAGCAGTCATGGCCCTCTTCATGGCATGACCTTCTTTATCGTGAGCAACTACACGATCTTTACTGGCAGCGTTAAGTTCAAGCATATAGCCAGTGGCTTTCTTGATCTTATCTGCATCGTAAACCATGAATCTGAGGTCAACTGTGGGCATTACTGCGTCCTTATGTATATTACGTCAAGCTCTTTGACGGCTTCTACTTCTCTGGGGTCTAGGGGTGTGCCTGTTAATTCTATCCAAGACTTGATGTTCTCATAGGTTAGAGGGTTAGCACCACTAAAACCTCCTGTCCTAGCCTTGCTACATGCAACAAAGGCAGACCAGATATGAGACAAAAGAAAAGGGAAGTCTGGTCCCTCTAATTCCTTTGGTCTAATACCCGTCTGCCTCTCTACTTGTTCCAGATGCTCACGCTCGCTTGTTCCACTTTCATCAGTCTTGTTGAGTGCGAAGGAATGTTCCGCAAACTCAAGCAAGTCTTGGATCAGGCTTTCGTAAAATCCACAGAGTCAGCAACAGCCTCCTCTATCTGATCCTTAATCCAGAACAAGTTTGTGTAAACCTCTTTGCAGAGTGCCGGTGTTAGCTTAGGCTTCTTACCATCGTAAGTAATGTCCCAAGCTGCTGTTGTCCGAACTAAGAGGTCGATTGTGTCTGCCTCTAGTTCCTCTGCGGAAAAGTTAGTAGCTTTTCTCTTTGATGCTTTTGCAATACGCTTGTTTGTATGTTCGTGCATCACAGCCTTATACTCCTTAGTATGGGGAGCGTATACTGTGATAGACATTTCACTACCGTCTTGGTTAGTGAGTGACTCCAATGTAGATGGGTGTACTAAGAGTACTTCTACGGTATCAGAGGTAGGTTTTAAGTTCATTAAGTCCATGTCAGGTTCCTGTCAGGGTTATGTCGGGTAGAATAAAAGGGGAGCATCAGACCCGACACCAATGCCCCCCGCCCTAGCTAGGGATTACGAGTCGGTACGAATGATCTTCAAGTTACTTGCAGTTGTCGTATCGAAGAGTGCTGTGAAGCCAAGGCTAATTACACGGCTTGTTGGGCCATCTACACCTACGTCAGCAGAGTTAATCTTAACTCGTGGGAATAGGAAGGTGTAAGCATTGGCAGCAGTTGGATCATTGACCGACACTTGAATAGCCGACTCTGTTTCGTTAAGGAAACGGTTAATCAGGGAAGCATCGTCAAAGTATGCTGAGAACGACCCTGTAACTTCTGCACGACCAACCTCAAGTGCTGGCGCTTCATCAGAGCCAACAACAAAGGTAGGTGCAAAGGAGTTAGTTACGTTAAAGTCGATCTGAGTAATGATAGCAGAGGATGCAAGGCCAGCTACATTGTTACCAATCTGTAGGTCTCCTGAGTACGCATCAAAAGGTGCGTTAGTACTTGCTGCATCCTGTGTCTTCTGTGTGGCACCAATACTCATACCTTTACCAACCATACCAAAGGTAGTAGTTACCATCTGGTTAGGAGCAATAGATACCCCCATAGTGGAAACAGTCTGCCCTGTAAACAAACGAGCTTGGTCAATGTCAGCAGAGTAATCCTCAATAGAGAAGTACTTAGGTGTAGTACCAACTAATAGATAATCATTAGAACTGGCGTCTGTCCAAGTGTTAAGCATCACTGACTCAAGGAAAGGGTCGAAGTCACCTTTACGAAGGTCACATACAATGTCACCAGCGGATTGTTTGTTACCATGACGCTCATGGCGAGGCATACGGTCAGCTTGAATGTCTGTACCAGCAACTAAATCTTTAGTTAAGTTAAGTCCGTGTGAAGTGAATGGGATGTTCTGGAAGTTGCCAGAAGGGGTAGTCCCGAATGTGGATTCAGTAATGTAGCTTAGGCTAGACCGTGAACCCTGTGCGAAGGTAGGCATGTGTTATTCTCCTAATTATAAATGTACCAGCCGATTGTGATCGGTATGTAGTACCAAGGTGTGTCTAATAGGCCCTGAGCCCTTTCAGTATAATCTATAGACACGATGGTTGTTGTTCCGCCACTTGTGTAAGAGACGTCAGTGTTTGACTCAAAGTTGTCAATTATTAGTTCAGCTAGGGTTTCTGCTGCGGCGGGTCCAGCGTTCTCTGGTGCATGTACGTTTATATGGAAGATGCCCCTATAAAGTATCTGAGCGTTTGGACCTCTTGCTGCTCTTACACGCTGCGTGGGGATAAACTCACACTGAACAAAAGAGGTGCCGGTGATAGGGTTGAAGGAAACATTCTCGTAAGCTACAGAAAAAGAATTAGCATTGGCTAGGGTGGCTAGTCGGCTTTCTAGTGCAGCTCTGATGGTTTTATGTATACTAGCCATTTGAGTCCTTTACCTCCACTTTCCCAATACCTATGTAGTTTTGTAACTGGGTATAAATGTGAGGGCTTTTTACAGTTCCTCTAGGGTTATTTTCAACTACCCAAGCATGTTTAGCATTGTTGTTGAAAACAAAGGTATTCTGAGAAAAATCTAGCTCTGCTAAGTCGCCCTTAAGCTGCTCTTTAGCCTTAGACCTGTTACCAGTACCTTTCTTTCTGCCTCTAGGACTTACGCTACGAGTCTTTGATCCGCCAGAACTAAGTGCGTGGGACTCAATATAGGCACCTGTATCTACAGGAGACTTGTTAATTAAGAAGTCTACAGACTCAGAAAGAAGATCGTAAACTACCTTTGAAGGTAGGGTCTCCATCTTGTCTATAACTTCTTCAAACGTACCTTCTAGTTTTACAGTCATGATTACTCCTGCACAGTACACAAATGACAGATAGGAATACCAGCAGAGAAGATAGTAGTCACAGAAAGTACCTTTACAGTGTCGCCGTTACCTATAACTAGGTCCTCATCATCAGGGGTTATAGCTAACCCTTGAGCAGAGATAAGAAGCTTACGAGACCCTCTTACGATTTCATCAGTGTTTCCAGCTATCCCTAGTGCATAGTTGTAGAAGTAACCTAGTATAGAATAATCTGTTGTAGCCTCCCCTGACCTACTACCAGTAGCAGGGTCATAAGTACCATCTGTAGTAACCTTACGCAGAGTCAAAGACTGTCCGTGTTCGCTTACAAGTCTATATAAGTCACCAGACCTAAACATTACTCAGCCCTAACTGTTGTAGCCGTAAGAGTCGGATTCGTTATAACTTGCAGGGTTCTTAAACCTGTCTCTTCTAAAGCTGGGCTCTATTCTGTCAGTGTTATCACGAACAGCCTTAACAGCAGTTACACTAATACCACCGGCTTTGATACCTATGACAGCACCAGCAGTCTTACCTTGATACTCAAGGGTATCTGCTAAGGTCATATACTGGCTTGCTAGAGTAGAGTACTTAGAAGTTAATACACCATCAAGCTCTGTGTCAACCAGTCGTGAGTATTTAGACGATATGGCCCTAGCTACCCAAGCGGCAGAGTAGTAAACATTGTTGCCCGTCTGAGTGAGACTAAAGTTAATCTCCTCATTCTCAAGCTGCCGGTCATTAGTGTCTGTATCCCCAGACAACAACCTAACACTGTTTAACCTCTCAGCAGCAGTAGCTGTTCCAAGGGTAGTAGGATCATACGTCCAAGCCATTAACCGTTCTCCAACTCGCCGTAGTTACGCCTCCAACTACGGATCATACCTCGTTGCTTATCTAGTACCCTAGACTTCTTACAACGCTTTTTGTCATACTCTCTTGTTGTTGGTACAGCGGCTTTCACCTTTTCATTAATACTGTCAACGAGGGCATTAAGTCCATCTATGTCTAAAGCTTCAAGGCCATCTCCAACCCTCATGCCAACTTCTTTAGCTGAGTTATGAAATAATGTTCTCTGATTGTAGAGGATACGGACTTTGTTATCGTCTATGCTAAGTTCTTTCCAAGGAAAGTGATCACCAGCAGCCCATTGCCTACCGTTAGCGGTAAAGGGCACTCTTACAAACGTAGGGCGATCTACCTGAAATGGGAAGTCTTCTTGTCTAATCATGTCGGGGTCTCCTATGTGGGTGGGACACCCTAAAGCATCCCACCAGTTCAACTATTATTGAACGATACCGTTGAAGAAGTAACCCAAGTCTGGGCCAACTACTTTCATGTCGTAAGACATTTTAACTTGAATGTGCTCTGCAACCTGTTGACGCTTGAGTGCATCATCAGAGAAAGACTCAACAGTAATACCCAGATTGTTTGCTCCAGGAATTGAGTTCCATGCAAAGGTCATACCAGCAGCAGGGGTCATAAGACCTGCATTTGATGGTGTGTGACACAACATAGCATGTTTACCACCGATAAAGGCAGTAGACTCAGCAGCACCCTCTACAGCAGTATTTCTTACTGCTTCCATGATGTAGAGGTTCTCTACTTCAAAGATTTCAGCCAACTTAGCATCTGTGATCAGTGCAGGGTTGCTGACAGTCGAGCCACCGTTGAGGCGAGCCAGAATGTCTGGGTGGTTGATCAGAATGTCACGAACTTCTTTACCAACAACCATAGTGTTTGGCTTATAGCCGCCAGAGGTAAGTTGCATAGTGCGACGAGCATCTGTGACGTTCTGGATAGGTGTTGAGTTAGTGTAGTCGTTCCAGTAGACAGGAGTACCTGCACCAGAAGCTGCACCAGACACGCTAGTTGTCCAGACACCATTAGCGAAGAATGTCGAAGCAAACTGCTCCTCACGGTGGATCATCAGGCGCATAGCCAGAGTCTCCGCACCCGCTTGACGGATTTGTAGTACTTCGTCTTCGTTAGCAATAGTCTGCTCGTCGAAGTCCATACCAAGGCCATACACATCAGCAAAGTAGCTGCTGTTGGAGATAGCCATACCGATACGGTTAACCTCAGTGCGTGGCGCAAGTTTCTTTACGTCACCAGTGCGGTTCATGTTGGCACGGTCGTAGATGTAGTACTTGTCAGACTGACGAGCTACCCCTACCGTGGGAAATACCTTATCAGCGATAAAGTTGTTTTGTGATTGTGCATAAGCCAGTGTCAGATTAGACAACGGGCGGTCGATATGCACCTGTGATGGTGTCAATAGTGGCATAATTTAGTTTCCTTATTCTATGCTATTAAGCGTGTGCGTTGCCAGTGGAGATTAGCTCGATGGCGATCAACTGGTTATTTACACCAGCTTCGTAGGCACGGCCCAAGATAATATCGCCAGAAGCTGAGTTGACAGCTTTACCAGCAGCGTCCGAAGACACGTCATCACCAATAGTGACTGTGCCACCACATTTGACCATGACTTTACCAGATACGGTAATGGTTGATGCAGCAGCGGCGGTTCCACCGACTTCGATGACACCGAAAGCTTGGGCTCCGTTACCACAAACTGCGGCTTTACCAGCAGCATCCATAGCAGCAAATAGAAATTGTGAACTGCTAAGATCAGCAGCAGCGATTAGTGTGCGGTTGTCTCGTGATTGAGTAACAGCCATTTTTATTCCCCTTTATAGGATTTAGTGATAAGAGCTTTGCCTTCATCGGTCTTAGCTACAGCAGCGTAGGCCAAGGCATGTTCACTCTTCTTCATTTTATGTTCGTCCATGTAGGACTTTACGAGGGCGTCCAACTTATCAGACGCAGAGGTGAACTCTCCGTCAACGTCAGATTTACCCAGCTCAGTCATACTACCTTCAAAGGCTTTGTCGGCTGCTTTGAGTGCTTGCATGATTGTTTCTTCGTCTCCGAAATTGGCAACCAAAGATTTGGCTACTTCAAGATCAAAGTGTGGTAGTTCGGCCTCTG
>Ga0208544_10002933_pt1 | contig 10863 bp, 5 predicted proteins | sample DEB08_DNA_9_FD_184526 | JGI IMG/M metagenome (GOLD analysis project Ga0208544, IMG submission 184526) | Aqueous microbial communities from the Delaware River and Bay under freshwater to marine salinity gradient to study organic matter... | ecosystem: Environmental > Aquatic > Marine > Coastal ...
ACGCCTCCATTGCCAATGGATAACCAGCAGCACCGAAGCCACAAATTTGACCCACTGCGACCCGTGCGATGTAGGATATCTTGCGGAATTCTTCGCGCGCATGAATGTTCGAGAGGTGCAGTTCGACGACCGGGATCATAGTACTGGAAATGGCATCCATGAGCGCGATCGAGGTATGCGTGTAGGCGCCAGCATTAAGGATCACCCCCGCATGTTGTTCGCGCGCGCCATGAATCTTATCGACCATCTCCCCCTCGTGGTTGGATTGCGCGAAGGTCAGGGACACCCCCATCTGTTGTGCTTTCGCAGAACACATCGCCTCAATATCGGCAAGTGTCGTAGACCCGTAAACCTCTGGTTGGCGAGTGCCAAGAAGGTTAAGGTTCGGGCCATTCAGGATGAGAATTGAGTAAGTCATAAAGAGCTTCTACCACTGCGCAACGATAGGTCAAAACAGATTTGGCTTTTGTTAGCAAATAGACGCATCCAAGCTGACTGTTCGTTTGAAGGATCACTTGAGCTTTGTGTTGAATTACCGCACCACTATCACACACAAGCTAGCTGGAATATTCTTTATGCGCGTCCTCGCGATCACAACGGTTCGCAACGAAGCACCATTTCTCCTCGAATGGATTGCCTACCATCGGCATATTGGTGTCTCTGACTTTCTAATCTTCAGTAACGACTGTGACGACGGGACCGACCACATGTTGGACCGATTAGAAGCAATGGGGATCGTAGCCCATGTCCGAAATCACAGTGGCGGGCGGAAATCAGTCCAATGGCGCGCGCTTAGCAAAGCGCGCCAACACAAAAAGACAAAGCAAGCCGATTGGATATTTGTCGCGGATATCGATGAATTTCTGTGTATTCATCAAGGCTCGGGGCATATTGCGGATCTAATTGATGCGTGTCCTACTGCAGACGTTTTTGCAATTCCTTGGAGGATGTTTGGCAACAACGGCGTCGTAGATTTCAAGGATGACCTTGTACAAAACCAATTTACCCGCGCAGCACCAGACGCACTTTTGTGGCCTTGGCGGGCCGTGCAATTCAAATCCCTTTATCGAAATGACGGGCGATATGATCGATTAGGTGTGCACGCACCAAGGCTGAAAGAGAATTGCGAGAGCGGCCACTGGGTGGATGGAAACTGCAAAACTATGACCAGGCCATCCGGAACCGTCCTGCCTACTCTGACACCACGGTATGCTGTCGCGCAAATAAATCACTATGCACTGGGTTCAATGGAAAGCTTCCTTGTCAAGGTCGCGCGAGGAAGGCCGAACCATACCAGTAAACCAATTGATTTGGCCTATTGGTCTGATCGAAATTTAAACGCGATCGAAGACCGTCGCATTCTTCGACATAAAGATGCGGTTGCGGCTGGCATCGGGACTTTTCGAAGTGATCCAGAGATTGACCGACTGCATGTTGAAGCTGTTGTTTGGCGCAAAGCGCTGATTGCAAAGCTTCTGACGGCATCGGACAGCTTTTATATGATGGCAAGACTAATGCAGATGCCTACAACAGCGGTGCTTCCTCAATCAGTTCAAAGGCAGCTGTTTCATGGATTGATGACAGTGCGCAAATTGCAGATGATCGAGAAAGCTCGAGATGATCAGTGATCTGTCTCGTCTGGTTTCTTGACGGTAAAGTACCAGTCACCATCGGGGTTCTGTTCAGCGATTTGATCCGGAACGGACAGGAAAGCAATTGCGCCAAAATGCTCGTGAAGGCGCGCTAGTTTTGACATCTAATGCAGGTAGGCTGACGCAGATTTTACTGATGTTGAAACAGGCCGCCCTGTTTCGCGGTTTGCTGGAGATGGTTGCAGCACATCTGACCACCTCAGATAAATAGTCAGTGCTCAGTATCTTCGGGCTTTGGTACTGTGAAAAAGAAGTCGTCCGCTAGCTGTCCTGAGGCGGCCTGATCGACCAATTCTTGCGGGACGCAATCGGGGCCTGCCAAAAACACATTCGCTCCAAAATGCGGCAACATGCGCGAAAGCGTCTGAAGCCGTGCGCTGCTAAGACTGTCATAAAACGCGCTAGGGGCCGGTTGGGCTCGCAGTTCAGCGATTTTAGCGCGGTGCTTGGCGACACTGAATGCATGTGCACTTTTGATCTCGGGGTCCGAGATGAGCCTGTCAAATTCAGCCTGCATCGCGGGCAACATGCGCCGTATTGACCTGTCATCGACGGTGTTATGGTTCATCCGAAACCAATAGGCGCTGCCCTGATCACGATCAACATGATTGACCCGACCTCGATCACGTTTCACCAGAAAACTCTCAGCAGAACGTACTGCGTAGTGGTTGAGTTGGACCAAGTCGTATCCGTAGCTATCTGTGTTTGAGCGCCATCCGTTGCGGAACAATTTACGGGGCATGGGTGCGCCTGACCCGTTGACCCAATTGATGGTCGCCCACAATTGCGGGTTCAATCCTTTCGGCCTATGGACGCCAAGCTTCTTAAATAAACCAATGTTTTGAAAGAGCGTCTTAAAGCCCCACGCTTGATGCGGCTTGCGCACAAACTCAGGTGCACACCGTGAAAACTGCTCTGTAATAGGCGCATCTTGAAACTGGTGAACATCGTTGTTGCCAAAAAGCCGCCAAGTCATCGCGATCAGATTCGCATCTGGTACCGCTGCGAATAGCGCCGACAGCGTGCCATCACCTGTCTTGATGTTCACAAATTCATCGACATCGATGCACGTGACCCATTTGGCATCCTGAACGAGCGGCTCATCTTCTGCCATCTGCAATGCCGCGTGTTGCGGTCTCAGATCCAACTCGCGAAATTTGTTGTCGCGATGCTGGACAAGCCCTTTGCGCATCAACAACTGCAGCATCGTATCAGTGCCGTCGGTGCAATCATTGGTGTAGATAAGGAAATCATCGAAACCGACAATCCGGTGGTATGCAAGCCATTCAAGAATAAATGGCCCTTCGTTTTTCATGGTCGTCACGATCAGGCTGCGCGCTTGGGTGTCCTCATTAAGACTTATTTCCACAGCTGGCGCACGCACGGGGCTATGGCCAAAATAGTTGCTCGCTTGCGCCAGAAGCGGTGGGTGTTCTATTAAAGAGGTCTTTGCGACAAGGCGCGAAATGCTGTCAGTCGGATGACGCAAGGCCATGTGCCGGTAAAATATATGCTCGCGGCTTTTTTGCGGTGTAGCGTTACCGACCCGCACCATACGCCACACGGTGTCTTCGGCGCTTTTTGACGGTGCAATACACCAACGAATGCGACTGCTGTCGGTGTCGAATTGAATGCAGATGTGATCTGCAAAGAGGGTCGGCTCGCCCATGCGCACCCGCCATGGGTAGCAATGTCGACCCGACAATGTGATCAGCGCTCCGACCGCGGCAACGGCACTATCAAAGACGCTCTCTTGATTGCGGGGGATCAGATCATGCACGTCGATGTTTGCAACTGCGCGAGCATCGGCCAGAAAACGGAGACGCGCGATCTCGTACCACGTCATTGCCCCTAAAGGTGCGTCCCAAGGTGACGGGGCAGGGATGGTCATACGGTCTTTACCGGGGGATTCGGGTACGCAAAATGGATGTGCTTCGGGCGGCATGTTCGGTTTGCCCAGTGGAAGATCACTTGTGACCACGCAGAGCTGATAGTCGAGCTTTCGCGCTTTCAACCCGTCCCGTAATGCGTTCGCAAAGGCAGGATCAGTCCCTGGTTTGGCGCGATCAAGGATCACAGCATGCGTCGCCCCTTGCACATCGGCATGATAGGCGAGCCAATCTAAAACGATATTTGCGCTTTCAGCGTTGCGTACTGCAAGCAACGCGTTTGCCCCTTCGAACTGTGCCAATTCTGCTTCTGAGGGGTTGATTTCGACGGTCTGATCGCCACAGCGAAAAGAAGCCGCGCCAGTCTGAGGAACTGCAAAAGTCAGTATTGGTGCATCTGTTACTTGCCGTGCGCTGATCAACGTCACCCCCGGGCCGGGTGAAATCTGTTCAATTGCAACATCGCCGTCGAAAAACAGGGTGACCTGTCGCGCTCCATCCACCATATGAGCAACGGCATCAAGTAAGGAGATACTGCCGATAACCTGGCCGGCCAACCTGCGCTCAATGACGTTCTTGGTCAAACTAAACCTCTGTTCTTCTTGGGCACGCACCAGTGCAATTGGCCTTAGACGGCCCACATATTCTTGCGATTCTCGCTTGAATGGTCCAATCAAAGGCGCACGACAATCTGTAGCGGGTGGGCGAGGGTAATTCTAGGCACCGAAATTCGGATAAGACGAGCTGGCAAGGGACGATATTGATGCGCACACGCGAAGTTGGCACACTCTGGATAGGCGGCGCCCTGAGTTGGATGGAGCAGCTCTGCCTGAAGTCATTTGTGGATCAGGGCCAAAAGATCACACTGTTTTCTTACGAGGATATCCCCAACGTTCCCAAGGGTGTCATACGCAGAGACGGTCGCGAGATCATCAACACTGACGACTTTATTAAGTATGAACAGAAAAACAGCTTTGCGCTTTTCGCAGACCTGTTCCGGCTGCACATGATCCAACAAAACCCCAGTATGATCTGGGTGGATACGGACGTGTATTGCTATAAACCAATGCATTACGACAGCGACTACGTGTTTGGCTACGAATTGCCGGACTCAGCCCGTGTCAACAATGCCATCTTGGGAATGCCCGCGGACAGCCAACTTTTGGCTGAAATGCTCGCGTTCACATCGGACCGCTTTTCAATAGCGCCATACTTGCCGAAAAAGCGGCAAGAAAAGATGCGCAAACTGGCTCAGAACGGCACGCCAGAGCATATCACACAACAGCCGTGGGGCGTCTGGGGGCCGATGATGGTCACACACTATGTGCATGCACTCGGTTTGCAGGATCATATCCTACCGTTGAATGCATTTTACCCGATCAACTTTCGCGAACGTCTCAAGTTTTTGCGTGGGGCATCAATAGCCGAGGGGTTGATTACGCATGAAACAACAGCTTTGCATCTATGGGCCTCGAACAAGCGGCAATTGGGAAATTTGCACAACGGGTTGCCTCCCAAAGGCAGTTTCTTGGAAAGACTCAACAAGCGGCACAACATCAATCCGCATATCGCGCCAATCAAGGGGCGGGGGAATGCCGTTTTCGTTAATGCATTGATGGATGAAATTGCAGCAGATGATATAACTGTTGTGGCTGATCTGACGGGTGAGGCCAAGGCGCTGACGCTGTCGCTGCACCATGAGCATAATTGCGACATCCAGCTGATAAATGTCGACCGAAACGGCGTGATTGACGCAAGTGATGCCCCATGGATTGCGGAAACCATCGCATTTTTGTCAGAGAATGACGTCGAACCATACCGTATTAGAGTGATCCGCGATGAAAAAGATCTGCGACCAGTTGATGTGCTTTGCAACCTGTCAGGTTTTGGCGACGCTTATAAAGTGCGGCCTTTTTCCAAATTCCTCGACCTTTGCATGCATGCGAACACACAAGTCTTCATGGATATCCGGAAAGGGTCGGGAGCGTTCCCGTTTCTCAAGGATCACGGCACAAACAAGGTCATTTCGACGCTCGAAGATGGCGGAAAATTGATCACGCGGATCAGTTTTGCCCCGCATCCCCCCAAGGTTGACGATGACGCAGGCGGTTGGGCGCAGATCGCCGAGGGATTAGCTGGCGATAACGGTTGGTTCAGAATGGGAGCCAATGGGCATAGCTTTCTATACACACCACGCAGCAAAGAAACGCTGGTGGTGACGTTTGATAACCTCGATATCGCCATGAACAAACGAACGGACCGGCGTCCATGGGGCTACAGCTTTATCAAAGAACAAGGCTGGTCAATGCTGGGTGTGCTTGCTGGTGGATGGACATGGTACCGCGAGCAATGGGTCTTTGATCAGTTTGACCAACTCAAGGAAGCCGGGTTTTTCACACAGTTCAAGCGCGTTGTCTTCTACGGGGCATCCATGGGTGGTTATGCGGCTTGTGCTTTCTCGCCTGCTGCACCGGGCTGCGATGTGGTTGCTATTTCTCCGCAGTCCACTCTCGATAAATCTGTTGTAGATTGGGAGACGCGATACAAGGTCGTTTGGGACCGCGATTTCTCCGGCAAATATGGCGATGCTGCCGCCGTCAGTTCATCGGCGCGGCAAGTCTCTATTCTATATGACCCTTATGAACCCTTGGACGCCCAGCATGCCGCAAGGTTTACCAATGAAAACGTCCGGCAACTTCGCGCGCCTTTGCTGGGGCACAGGTTGGGCAGTTCTTTGAACCAAATGGGCATTCTTAGCCCGATTATTTTGGGTGCGCTTGACGGCTCCTTGACAACGCAGGAGTATTACCAACTGCTCAGAGCCAGAAAAGCATTCGTCAGATATCAAAGAGAATTGTTTAAACGGACGGTAGCAAAAGGCCACGACAGATTGGCAAAGCAACTGGGGGCGCATATTCTGGCCAAGAACCCCAATCGGGCTGTGCGGCGCGGGCTCAAAGCACTTGATTGATGACATCCTGAAATGATCCTCAATTTGACTCTGATGGGTCCGCATCTCTCGAGTAAGCCAACATTTCATCACACCGTCTGGATTGCTTTGAAAAATCACATGCTTTGCGAACGTACTCGGCGAGTAACTGGCAAGATGTTTCGGCCGAAAAGCTATGCGGCGCATAGGGTTCGGCCCTAGATGGCTCGACAGTTTTCTGCCCTGTGAAGACCTATCATGTAACGTTCCGCGTAACTCGCGCTCAATTCTCACTGGCGGCATTCTTTGCAAAATAAGAGTTGGTCGCAGAATGATAGGGTTCCAGCAGCTGTTATGCAGTCCTGATTTGTGCTAACAATTCAGTTTTGCCTTAGCGCTTGCGTGGTGTCGGCGACTAACGCTATTGCTAACCAAGCCGAATAGTTATCAAACGGACAAGGGTGCGCGCCACAAAATGAGCAATGATGCCTTTACAGTCGTATCGACCATGAAAAATGAAGGCCCTTTTGTTTTGGATTGGGTGGCACATTATAAGACGCTTGGGTTCGACCATATACTGGTATGCACAAATGATTGCACCGATCCAACAGTAGAGATTTTACAGCGACTCCAAGAAATGGGTTATGTTACCCAACACAATACCATCGTACGTTCAGGTGGCATTCACCGCAGCGCATTGCGACAAGCGTCTCGGCGCTATGACATTGTTATGCAGGCAAAATGGGTTTTTGTCTGCGATGTTGATGAATATCTCAATGTGCACATGGGCGATGGAACAGTGAGTGCGCTCGTCGAAGGCTCAGGCGACGATGCTGACATCATTTCAGTTCCTTGGCGGATTTTTGGACCAAATCGCGTAGAGAAATTCATCGACAAGCCAGTCACCGAACAGTTCCGCATGGGCGAGTTTGAATGGAATGCTGAGGACCGGCCAAACACTGGAAAATTCGTCAAATCAATGTACACCAATCAGCATAAGTTTCAGCGTATGGGCCTTCATGCACCCGTAACTCTGCAACAGTATGAGGCAAATATCAAAAGGGTGTTACCTGGCGGAAAGCTGTACGTCAAAGATGGTCAACGCACAGATAACCCACCGCTCTTTACCCATGCACAAGTCAACCATTACGCACTGCGTTCAATGGAGAGTTTCATGATAAAAAGGGCGCGTGGGCGCGCAAATCACTCCAGCCATGTGCTCGGGATGGAGTATTGGGACAAATTCAATCTCAATGATGAGCAAGACACTTCAATAGACCGCTACAAGGCCGAAAAAGATAAGTTGTTGAAGAAGCTCAAGAAAGACGACGCATTGCGGCGCCTGCATCAAGACGCCGTTAAATGGCACAAGCGCAAGGCCAAAGCGATGCGTATAGATCCAGAACTGGATCATTTGACCGGAGCATTGGAATTGAGTGTCACGTCTTAAATTGTGGAATAATTTGACAAGCCGGCATTAGGCTCGTTTAAAGTTTGTCACAAATGCGCAAAAGACGCCGGAAATGAGAGTGCAGGAAATGGTGTTACTTGACCACCTTAAGTCGCGACTCATCAATTTAAATCAGACCGATTTCTAGAATATCTGAAGCAGTACTGCTAAATTATCAGATGCGTTGAGAAGAATTTAAAGGAACGATCTATGAAACGAGTGGCACGTGACGGATGCGTACTTGCGAACGGCCTGAGTTACCTTTCCTTCTTAGAAGTGCTGCATCACAAGTTACGGCCAGAATGGTACCTTGAAATCGGAACTCAGACGGGCGCAAGCCTTATGCTGAGTTCTGCGAAATCCATTGCGGTGGATCCTGTGTACCGACTGCGACATGAGGTGATAGGCGATAAACCAGAGCTTCACGCATTCCAGGAAACGAGCGATGCGTTTTTTGAGGCGAACCGCTTGAAGAAACTCGGCGTGAAAGTCGATCTGGCGTTTCTAGATGGAATGCATCTTTTCGAGTTTCTACTGCGAGACTTCATCGGCACGGAAAAATGCTGCTCTGAAGATGGTATTGTGATCTTACATGATTGCCTGCCTTGGGATGTTGCGATGACGACACGTGAACGCGGCAAAGCGGCGACGTCGTCTTGGACTGGCGATGTCTGGAAGATGATCCCAATATTGAAAAAATACCGCCCTGATCTGACACTTGAAATCGTGGATGCGGCGCCGACAGGCCTGGTGATCGTCAGCAATTTAAATCCCAAGAGCCGAGTTCTTGAGAAAAAATACGACGACATTATAAATGATTGGCTCGAACTTGATCTGAGAGACTATGGCGTTGATCAATACTTTTCATCCTTTGATGTAACTGCCGCGCACGCCTCTCGGTGGGCTTTTGAATACCCAAGGTTTTTGGGTGAAGGCTGGCAGAGCAATCCAGATATTTGCATCAAGATCGCTGCGACCACGCAGGCGAAAATGGTCAATTGGGGCGATTACTACTTTGCGCTCGGGATGGCGCGTGCTTTTTCCGAACTTGGTCACCGGGTGACAATTGCGTCGCAGGAAAACTGGAACAAAATCACGAGCCCCGGTGGCATCGACCTTGTTCTGAGAGGGCGTGCGCAGGTGCCGCGTATACCGGGGCGAACGTGCCTCTTCTGGGCTATCTCTAAAGGCATGCGCGACATGAATTACAACGAAGCCGATCATGTTTTCTGGGCTTCGCCAACAGAAATGGCCGACGGTCAGAAGGGGCGGAGTAAGGGCATTTCTTCTTTCCTGCCACAAGCCTTTGACGCGCATGCCATGTCGCCCGGGTCATTACGGTTCAGAAAAGACATCGTATTTGTTGGGCGTGCTCGCAGTGATCACGAGCGGGTCGCGGTCAAATACGCCGTCGGCGCCGGTGAAGATGTAAGAATCTGGGGGCCGGGGTGGCGTGACACAGAATACGCGGACAAAGTTGTGGCTGACGGTATTGCCAACTCAGATCTTCAAAAAATCTACCAATCGGCCAAGATTGTCCTGAACGATCATACGAAGGTGATGAAAGACCGGGGGCTTCTTTCGAACCGGGTGTTTGATGCCTTGGCTTGCGGAGCGATTCCGGTATCGGAAGATGTGGGATTTATTCCCGATGATATCGCGGAATTCGTATATACATTCAAAGACGAAGAAAGCTTCAAAGCCGCGATGAAGGCTGCAAAATCAGAAACTGCGAGCAAGCACGAAAGGCGCACGGTACTCGCTAAGGATCTGGCAAGAACGCACTCATTTCACGCCCGCGCAAGAACAATTCTTGACGTTGCGGCAGGCATCAAGCCGAGATCGGGACTGTGGCGGAATGAATCATCGGATTTGAACGGAGCTTATGTTGTGGCGCCTAAAGTCATTTAGCAGCGCCATTCAAGAAATTGACCTTTTGGATTAGCCATTGAAGAACCAATTGCGTGTCGGAAAGGTGAGGGTTAATTATGCTTATGTTGTCGCAACGCTGAAAGCTTGCTGGCACCCATGTCAATCGGTAGGCGCAGTCTTCCAGTAAGAAATTTACCATAATACTGATTATGCGAATTATGTCAGAATACCGTTATAAGCCCTTTGCTTGCGAAACAGAGCCAAAATACCACCCCAAATCAGAGTCGTTTCAGACCTGTCGCTTTCTTCAAACCCCAATCAACTTTACTAACCCGTCGCGTGCAGCCGCGTCGGCCGCATCTGCCAGAATCTGGGCCTTAAGACCGTCCTGTCCCGTTGGCGTTACCGCTTTACCGGTCTCCAATGCTGCCACGAAATGAACCATCTCGGCCCGATATGCCGCTGCGTAGCGTTCGAGGAAAAAAGGCTGCGTTGGTGCTTTGCACATCCCTGCAGCGTTCGACAACTCGACTGTTGTTTCCAGCATGTTGTCTGCTCGCAGCATTCCCAGGCTACCGTGCACTTCGATGCGTTGATCATACCCATAGGTCGCGCGGCGTGAGTTTGAGATTTGGCACAATTTTCCGCTCGCGGTTTTCAGCGTCACAACTGCCGTGTCAAAATCACCCGCCTCGCCTATTTCCGGATCGACCAGACATGACGCAGCTGCTGTCAATGAAACTGGTTCTTCACCCAGCAAAAAGCGCGCCATATCCAGATCATGGATCATCATGTCGCGGAATATCCCGCCAGATGTTTTCAAATAGCCGATCGGCGGCGGTGAAGGATCGCGCGATAAAATCGTGACAAGTTCAACGTTCCCAATCACTTGCGCTGCTATCTGGGCTTGCAGATGGGCAAAGTTGGGGTCAAAGCGACGGTTGAACGCTGTTATAAACGGCACGCCAGCTTTTTCAACAGCAACGAGGCAATCATGTATCCGCGCAACGGATAGATCGATCGGTTTCTCGCAAAAAATGGCCTTTCCAGCCGCTGCCGCCGCGTGGATCA
>Ga0208544_10002936_pt1 | contig 10857 bp, 13 predicted proteins | sample DEB08_DNA_9_FD_184526 | JGI IMG/M metagenome (GOLD analysis project Ga0208544, IMG submission 184526) | Aqueous microbial communities from the Delaware River and Bay under freshwater to marine salinity gradient to study organic matter... | ecosystem: Environmental > Aquatic > Marine > Coastal ...
CCCCAAAACCCCAAAACCCCGTTGGCATGGCTATGCGTTAGTTGAAATTGTTATTGTAATGTGTTTAGTAATGTATTAAGTAACTTTTGCAGTCTGTTTGGTGGTCTTCATTTTGAAGGTTTAGTGCCTGTGTCAATTGCTGTAACGTAGCGGCCTTCGACTGTTTCATTTTCTTGTGCACGGTCTTCGATTTACTGGTGATGGTTAATCCGATGTGGAGATTTGGTTCGTCTTCTTGGTCAGTTGCGATAATTGTTATTGAATTATATTAAAGAACTATGTCGTTAGAAAGCAACAGAATGGATTCATCCATGGCCAAATAGACATAAACTACAAGAACTAATGGCTGAGTTCTTGGAACGATGCAGAAGAGTCAGCAACCTCAATTCTTTGGTGCATCAAATCTTACGATGAGCTTGATCTCGCAACGCCACCCCATCAAATGTAAACGAATTACCCATAGCTGGTGCGAGGGTGTCGGGCTGCGGAGTCTTACTTTCGTGTTTGGGAGTTTCTACACGAGCGCGCTGACGTTTCGAGCGAGGCTGAGTCAGCTCTCTTCTCTTGATGGCTGACCAGGTGGGAGACTCTGCTCTCTTGTTGTCCTTGTTTTGATCGGGACCGAAAAGCTGGAGCAAAAACTTCTCCTTCATAGCTTCTCTCAGAGGACTTTTGGTGTCGTCGCTCTACCTCTGACCCCGATTTCCCTGAACATTAGCCGCGGTCATGTTTGCAACACCCCCAGGACTTACAGAACGGTTTCCTCTGATCTGACATGCGCTCTTTCGTAGAGGAGAAAGATCTTGCGTAAGGTGCTCAGGTTTGAACACCGTTCCTTAGTCTCCGTAGACGTCGTCAATCTCCTCATTACGCAAGCGCTTCTCCACCTCTTGCAGCTTCCTGGCTAAGTGCATGCCAGATTGGTGACTAGCAAGTCGACCATTTCTCCTATGAGCAAGAATCCCCTCGGGCTCTCTTGTTACCGTGTCAAGAGCACTCACAATTTCGATCCGGGGACGACGACGTGAGGCATTGGATGGCAGGTCATCTTGCCCAGGCCCCGATGAAGTATCCCGTATTTTAAGCTCTCTCTTGGAAGAACCACCAAAGGGATTAGCGGCACTTCTTGGAGAAAGCATGCCGTTGCCAGACTCATCTTTAGCAATTTTGCGGTTGAACAGACTTGAGATGCGCGAAGACTCGGTCTAATTAGAATTAGAATTGGCGGAGTCTATCGTGATCCGAACCGGAGCAACCTGGTGCGAGTTGGCCATGTGAGCGTGCTACCTTTCAAGGTCATCCGCGTGCGTGTACCTTGGTTTAACCTTCATGCTGTCATAAAGATGATACGGAGAGTCGTTTTGCTTGACATTGACATTGAAGTCCAGACTCACAGACTCCATCGATTGAGCAGGAACGTTCGAGGTGGATTTGAACGGATCCACTTCTTTTGATTCTTGTTTCGATGGCTAGATCTTCTCGAGCAAGTTCTTGTTCGCTTACATCTAGAGCTCCAAGTCGGCCATGCCTTCGATCTCGGGCAGAGGTGGGTACTGAGGTGCCTCTTTGACGGCTCGCTTCTTGTACCTACCTCGTGGACTTTGAGTCTGTTTCTTTGTTGAAGGTGACTTGGCCTGCTTCCGGATAATGGGTGAGAGGGGGTTCTCTGTCAACGGGTCCCAAATGTTGCCGTACACGCCACCTTCTTCCACGTCGTCCAGTGCCTTCAACTTGAACCGATTCAAGTTATTCGTGATGGTGATCGCACGACTGTCAACACTCAAGTTGTCAGACTACTTCGTGATCGCCTCACCACGTCGATTGCTCCGACCTCTGCCTCGCTCGTTTCTCGACGGCACGGGCACCTCAGTCCTTACAATGCTGTCCGCATAGTGAGTCTTCGCCTTCGAATAGTGACTCTTCGCCGCTTCAGCAGTCTTGTTGCTATCAGCTGTGCCAAAGCGTATCTCTTCTTCACTACCAAGGACGCTTTTCTTGTTATCGGGAGCAGCGCTTCGACCAACAACATGCTTCGCCTTGCTCGCCGAGAACGACGTGATCTGAGAAGAAGAGAGCTTGTGGATGTTGTCCTTTGCAGGAGATTAGACCCGAAGGTGGCCTGTTTTAGCTTTCGACAGGGACTGAGGGGGAGCAAGTAACTGGGACTGAGGTACATTGGCGTGAAGGTAGATCACCGAAGTGAAATTCTCACCGTTGCCGCCCTTGCGCGCATCCTCAGTCGTGAGACCGTAGCTGGCTGGCAGTGGTGGGCCATCACCTCGCAACTCTGCATCATCGCTATCTACCTCAATGTGTTGGTTCTCTACGTTTGAAGAGGAGGAGTGACGGGAGACCAATGGAGAGACGTAGGGTGTCTTGACCATCTAAGCATCAAAGTTCTGGAGCACAACGTCGCCACATTGTTGCTAACTATCGGGCTAATCGAAGTCACTGTCAAGATCAGCGGCCAGCTCCTGTTTCTTCGCCGTCCTGCTGAACTTGCTCTTAGTCGCCACAAACAAGGTCTTACCATGGTTGGTTGGAGAAGCAGAGGCAGAGCTGTTTTCAGTCGTCATGTTCAGAGTCAACAACATTGGAGAGCCAGGCGGTGACTGTGAATCGACAACTGAATTTCGAGTACTGGTGAGTAGCTTAGCGTCACTTTGAACAGATTTGGCATCGTCGAACTACTCCTCCACTGCCTTCTCTTCCTTGTTCACTGAGTTCCATGACTTGAACATGAAGCCTCGTTTCGTCCTGTAGTTCCACCTCGCCTTGAGTATGTTGGCTCTTGTGAGGAGGTAGATGTGGCACATGATGACAAACACGATGAAGAAGGCGCAACTCCACCCGATCCTGTACTGCACGAGCAAGTCATCCACGTACCACGTGAACAGCAAGTAGTGGCAAAGAATTACGAAGATGGCGAACTCGCCAACGAGCTCAAGCCGATTCATATAATTAGTGTTACGAGGCCACGTGTGGGCCAAGTAGACAGAGTAGGCGGTCTGGACGAGCAGAAGCCAGATCATGAGGTAGGGTGCTCCAAACAGATCAACTCTTGTGAAGTGGACGAGCATGCAGAGGGCAAGCCTTCTCATCATGAAGACGAAGTGGTACGCCACAGCAACTTTGCAATCAGTCCTCACTCCAAGGTAGATCGAAAGGTACTTCTTTTTGAAATCCTGATCTTCCAGCTTGTAGAAGTTTTACTGGAGGAAACCAAATACGAAGAAGGGGTAGATGAGCGCGGCGGCGATCATGAACAGATAGAATAAGGAGACGACGGCAGTGTCTGTGCTGCTGAATGAGATCAAGCTCATCATGCCCAAGGAGACACTGGTCAGTCTGAGATACGACGTGACGCCATACCTGAGCAGCGAGTTAAAGAAGACTTTAATTTTGATGTACTCGAGGATTTTCCTGCACTACCGGACCTTCTTCCGCAGTCCACTCGTTTCGTTCTCTTCCAGCTCATCATGCTCCGCTTGACGAAGCTCGAAGCGTCGGAGCAAGAAAAAGCAAATAACAACGACCACGTCAAAGAGCAGGATCACGAAGAAGAGGAGTAGGATTGCGCCGAGGTTTTTGCCGAACTCGACGTGTTCCAATTTGAGCTCCATTAGAACCGATTCGGACAATTTGCTCCGGCATCTCTCTTCTATCTTGCCCAGCCAGGTGTCCAGCCATGCCGTTGGCACGAAGTACCAGTAGATTACGTCTCTGATATACAACTGCGTGCTGAGTGTGTTGCTCGGAATCATGACGTCGACGTTGGCCAGGAAGGCGACCACTTGACACCAATTCATGAGTTGCCACATGGACTTGACCGACACGGCGAGGAAGAGGCACAAGATTAAGTTGATGATGAAGAAGAAGGTCAGTGAGTACGTCAGCACAAAGTAGTACACCTTGACCATTACACTCCCGAAGCTGCTTTCATCGGTTCCTGCCTCCAGCAACAGGCGGGGGATCAGTTTGGATACTATGTAGTCTTCCAGGGGCAGCATGTCTCCTGTTTAAGCACCTTTGAAGAGAGTGGCGTTGGTGAAGTTGAGATGGACGTCATCGTAGAGCTAGCCGATGGAGACATGCAGGGGAGAGTTGAAGTGAAGTTGGAGCCACACCTCGTCATCCTTGAAGTGGATGAGCGTGTAGTTGAATTCGAGGTCGCCGTAGTCAGCTGAGTCCCAGCTGCCTCTGTCCAGCGTCACGTTGATGAACCTGCTCACGTTGAAGTAGGTAAAGGATCTCTAGTAAAGCCACTCGTTAAACTCAGATCGACCTTCACCTCCACCCTGTTGGAGTCTTCTGCTTCGTCTCGAGCCAGCGCTGGTTTCTTCCTCAGGGTCTTCCTCGGATAAATCTGTCGCCCCCGTCTCAGCCTCTTAAACTGGTTGATTACCAGCAGTGACGGTGGAATCGGATTGCTCCTCGTCATCTGTCGAATTAAAGACACGGTAGGCGATCTGATTTGTGTTGTTGAAGAAGGCTTGTGTCGGCAAGTCAAGAACCTGGTTGAACTTGATTTTGAGAACACCAAAGTGGGTGATCTCGGTAATCCAAGCCTCGAGCTGCGTGTCGAAATCTCCTCTCGCCTTTTTCCTCTTCAACTCCTCCAACAGAGCTTGATAGTCTCTTTGAAGAGGGTCACTGTCGGCGTCACCACTGCCATCATCCTTCAAGCCGTCTCCATTATCAGACTCGCCTTTACCATCAGTGCCAGGACCATCGCCTCCAATCATGAAAGTTTAGCCGTCTTCAGAGACCACTATGAGAATGGTGTAATCAGACTCATCGCCCATCACTGATATCAGCGTCAGGTCAATCTTGTAGATGCCAGCTGCTGGAATCTCATCGGAGTCAAGCAAGAACACAACTCCTTTAGGGTCGAATTCAACAAAATCTGGTTTGCTCTTGATCAAGATGCTAACGAGCTCGGGGTTTTTAAGTTTGGGTAGACCTTGAATGTGGAGCCCTGTGTTTGACACGATAGCAAAGTTGTCAAGGTCATCCTAGAACTCAGGCAAAATGCCTACTCCGTCTGTGGTAGCACCGGGCGGGAGCCAGACGTCATCATTTTTTAGGTCGAGGCGGAACACGTTTCCTTCGTTGGAGGTCGGAGGACTGCTCAGATCGCCAATCGATCCTTTCATAACGATCGCGTAAGTGCCAAATTTGGCGTTCTCGTCCTTCGGAGAAACGATGAGCTCTCCCTTTTCAGTGTCGATAGTGATAAAGGCGTCAACAACGTTGCCGTACTCATCAATAATCTACACGTCGTAGTCGATCTCATAGTTGCATTCGCCTTGTTCGAAGTCAGAGAAGGGGATCCTGAGAGGCTCTCCATTCATGGTGACTTTCTGGGGCGAAGGAATTGCTTCGCTTGGTGACAGAGCGGAAACGAGGCACTCTTCGATTTCAAGCGTGAATGTTTGTGGCCCGGGGTCCTGCGTTGGCTGGAACGGGGCGTCAACTAGCGTCGGCACTATCTCGAATTGATAGTCGCCGAGGTCGGCGTTCTGAGGCGTATTCCCTGCAACAGTTTTCAAAGTTCGAGAGTCGGAGTCGAACTCCAGCCAGTCAGGCATCGGCATGTAGTTGCCGAGTGAGTCCTTCACATCAACTGAGTAGGTGATTTCGTAGCTGCAGTCGCTGCGATCAACTTACTCATAGGCGTCAAACATCACGTACCAGTTGTTGGTAGATTTGATCTGTTGTGGCGACTTGATTTCTGGTTGGGGATAGGTCAGCTTTCCGACTTCACACTTGGTGACTTCGAGGCTGAAGGTTTGGTCTGTGCCAGGGTTTGTCACAGGTTTGACTCCGCCAAGGTCAGGAATAGTCGCGACGATCGAGAAATCAAGGATTTCACCGAGCTAGTCGTCTGGAACATCAGTCATTGTCACTGTAGTTCCACTGACGGTAATCCATGAAGGCACAGGAGAGCCGTCATTCATGACGAGATCATACTGGATGTCGTAGCCACAGCTGTACGGAGGCGAAGACGTGTTCGTCTCGATGTAGCTGGGAATTTCGAAGGTCTTCGTTTCCCCGATTTATACATCCTGGTCACTCAGCTACGTGTAGGTCAGCTCGGAGACGGGACAGTTTGTCACGGTGAGGTCGAATGTTGCATCCTTAGGGTTAGATGGGTCATCAGATGGAACGACCTTGGGAGTGGGGCCGGTGTAGTTGACCAGAAAGGGAGACACTTTGACAGTGTAAGTCCCGCGGTCTTGCAGCTCTGGACTCATTTCGATGGAGCGATTCGGCTCATCCAGAGTGATGAAGGACGGCAAGTTGCTGCCATCGGGATATGTGTGCACGTAGTTGATCTCGTAGGAGCAGGGCAAGCCACCAGAAGTGGCCTGGACAAACTCTGTGAAGCCAGAGGTGATTGAAGCTCCCTCGTCGACTGACTGGTCAGTCATTGGGTCGTAAGTCAAGGTGTCAACTTGACAGCCACCCACATTGATGCCGACTACTTGATGCTCAGCGGGAACCTGGGTGTGAGGAGGGCCTCCGTAGCCTTGAACAGAGGCGACAATCTCCAGCTCGTAGTACCCCGCCTAACCAAGTCCAGGACTAACGTAGAAGATGCGGGAGGGCTCGTCAAAGGTCACAAAGCCTAGTGACGAGAGTGGCTCTCCACTAGGGTAGACTGTGACTTGGTAGTCAATGTCGTAGTAGCAGATGTCGTTAGCGTTGTCTGCGTTGACTTGCTTGTATTCACCAAAGGCAAAGACAGTGTTTTCTTGCTCGTTTGTGTAATGATCACTGATCGACAAGTACTCGATTTGCTAGATAGAGCATGGGGCTTGGTTGACTGTCAAGTCGATTAGCTTGTTTGTAGGTTACGTGCTATACGGCTCCGAATACCCGTCGATTGTCGCTAGGACCTCAATCTCGTAGTCTCCGAAGTTGGAAGTGCCTGGGTCTGCTTGGAACGTGCGCGTCGCCTCATCAAAGACAAGCCAAGCCGGAAGAGGACTTCCATCGCTCATCTGCGCTGTGTAGGTGATGTCGTAGGTGCACGTCGTTCCCTCACTGTTCGTCATGGCGTACTCTGAGTAGGTAAAGGCAAGTGATGTGCCCGTGTCCATGGTGTGAGGGCCTGACCCACTGTAGAGAAGACTGTCAACGCACCCTGTCACGTCGAAAGTGATCTCTTGGTGCGTTGACGCCGGACTGTACGGCGGCAGAGAACCCCCATACCCGTCGAGAGAAGGAGTAACTATGACAGTGTACTCCCCGTGGTCTCCTGAATCTGGCGACGTTGTGAACGTTCTTGTCGCCTCATCGAAGCTGATAAAGCTGGGCAAGTCCGATCCATCCGCGAGAGTCGGTGCATAGCTGATCGGATAGGCACAGCCTGCGGGATCTTGTTGGTAGGCATCGAAAGTAAATGAATCTGAGCTTTCTTCTTTAACAGAGAAAGGGCCAGCCTGTGTAAAGCTGAGTGAGTTGACGACACAGTCTTCAACTGTCAGCCTGATCACTTAGTCAGCCACGGGGTCCTACGTGAACGTGCCAGCGTAGGTTGGGAGAGATGGAGTGATCACGATGTCGTACACTCCTGCATTTCCCTTAATAGGGTTTACGGTAAACTTTCTCAGGCTCTCATCGAAGGAGATGAAGCCAGAAGGCAAGGCTGTGCCATCAGAAAGTTTGACATCATATTGTACTGGGTACGTGCAACTGACGCCAAACGAGTTGGACTGGACGTACTCGTCAAAGGTAAACTCGAGCGACTACTCTTCAGGGATACTTTGAGACGTGGTCTGTGACCAGGTAAGAGTGTCAACTACGCAGGGTGGCACCTCAAGAGTGATCTGCTAGTGACTGTTTGCTGGGTCGTAAGGGGGCAATGCGCCCGCTTAGCCATCCAGGGAAGGTGTGACCTCGATGACGTAGGTTGCTGCATCGCCTGTCGTTGGCTACGCAGTGAACGTTCGAGTCGCCTGGTCGAAAGCTATCCAGGCAGGAAGAGGTGAGCCATCAGCAAGTTTAGCCGTGTAGCTGAAGGGGTAGCTGCAACCTGAAGGGACTTGTGAGTAGTCATCGAAAGTAAAGGTCCCTGTAGTTTCCTCAGGAATGCTTTGAGTTCCGAGCTGAGTGAAGTCGATCGATTCAACGACACAGTCTTCGACTGTCACTTGGATCACCTGGTCACTTGCTGGGTCTTACGTGAAGGTGCCAGCGTAGGTTGGTATGGTGGGAGTCAGCACGATGTTGTACACCCCCGCATCGCCCTTAAGAGGGTTCACAGTGAACTGCCTCAGGCTCTCATCGTACTGGATGAAGCCGGAGGGTAGAGCTGTACCGTCATCGAGGGCTGCAGTATACTGAACCTCGTACCAACAATTGTCACCGTCCGCATTGCTTTAGACGTACTTGTCAAATGTGAAAACGAGGGATTTTTCTTCAGAGATGGTTTAGGGAGCCGTCTGTGAGTAGGTCAAGGTGTCGACTTCGCAAGGGATGATCTCCATCCTGAACACGTGACTCGCCATAGGGTCAGTCACGGTGGGCTGTGTTGGGGAGTCTGGCAGGTTGAAGTTGATCAAGAAGTCAAGAGTTTGCGGGTTCTGCTGACTGGCGTCGACAGTGAAGGTTCGAGTTGCCGAGTCAAATGTCACCCAGGCGGGCAACGGAGACCCATCAACCAAGGTGGCCGTGAATTCCATAGGGTAGCGGCACTCTCCAGCAGGTGCTTTGTTCTGAACGTAGGGTTCAAACGAGAAAGTACTCGTGATGCGGGAGGGGACTTCTTGTTTGGCCAGCTGCGTGTAGCTCACCTTGTCGATGGTGCAGTGAGACACGATCACGTTGATTCGTTGATCCTCTGCAGGAGATTGCGGAGGTTGAGTCAGTGACTGTGGCACCTCAGCTTTTATCTCGAGGATCGTCGTGCCAAGGTGCTCCAATTCTGGCGTCGCGTTGAACAGCCTGGCTGACTCCGTGAACGTCAAGAAGTTTGCATCGAGGGCTTGAGCAGGGTCTGAGGTCGCGTCTGAGACCGTGTACTGTAGATCATAGGAACATGACCGGTCAGTGAGAGTGTCCTGCTCGTAGGCGGCGAAGTCGAACTGGACATCATCGTAGAGCTCGATGTTGATGTCCGGGGTCTGTGTCCACTTGAGCTACGAGATCTAGCAAGGTGGAAGCACAGTGATCGTAAACTGGTGAGGTTCGGGCACAGGCTGATAGTCTTAGTTGCGCATGAAAGGAACGATCCTAAAGGTGTGAGTGCCTTGGTACTGAATCTTGTCAGGTGCCGCCGTGACAGTCCTCTCTAGCGAGTCTTGGTTGAAGGTTACCCAGTCAGGTAGCGGGCCTTCGGTGTCAGGTGCGGTCAAGTAGTACAGATGGTACTCGATTGGCTTCTTACAGTCATCGAAAACACCTTAGTAGGCGTCGAACGTTGCCTGAACGGGAGGGTCTTCGAACACTTCGACAGAAAAATCAGCCATCTGGTTGAATTGCATCTGGAAGGAGATGCAGTTGTTGATCTTGATCTTGCCTTCCCAATTGACGAGCTTCTCTTCAGATGCATACAGGTGCCTCGCCATCATGTTGACAGCAATGTTCTCGTCGTAGCGCGACGTGTCGTCCGAGAAGATACCGAACCTGATGCCGTCGTCTTCGATTGACTCATTAGTCAAGAACAACGGGTCAAAGTCCAGGATGTCCAAGCCTTCAGGGCTGATCATACGGTAGTTAATCGGCCCACATTTGGCTAGCTCATCCGGGTCATCCATCTATGAGAAGAATCTGGAGAAGTCACCGACATCATTATCAAACAGAGCGTACTAGTAGGTTGTGCCCGAGGCTGTGTTGCGGTAAACCGCGTTGTCGCAGTTCCAGATGTTGAAAGTCTGTATGAAAGTGACTGTGTTGCCGCCTCCGTCTGTCACCGTGACTTGGAGACTGTAGACGTCTCGGTGCATGGGGTTTTCTGTGTTAACGTCGAGCTTGGTGGAGTCTGAAACGGAGGTCGACACGAACGCTGTCACGTCATTCGTGTTTCCAACCACGTTCGCTACCGAGACAGATGCCACGCACCCGTCCGGAAACTCCGAGGCCACGTCAATCGTCGTCGGCACCTTCACAAAGCCGTACCAGATGTCCTGGGGACTGCGTGAGTCGAGACAAGTCTGGAGCCGTCTTCGACCTAAATATAAACGTAATGTGATTAAAAAGATATTCACACTGAAATTGCACAAGAAACCCCTACTGAAAAAGCTTAATCCAGTTCACACTGAAATTGCAAAAAACACGGCTAAAGAGCGCCTTGAAAGAGGCCTTACATTCGCTTAAGTGCTTATTTGATACAAGTTTGATTTCTTACCTTGGGTTGTCCTTTGGAAAGGCTAGGAAGCTTCTTGTAGTCTCAAGAGTGCCGATGTGGGGACGGAAGATGGCCCAGTTTGCTCCAAGAACTGCTCTGAGATCTCGAATGCTTTTTCAGTAAGGCTTTGATCCTTACTGAAATTGCCCAAAGCGCCAGGTCTACACACGACATAACTTTATAGTCTGTCAATTCTAGAGAGCTAAGACTTACCTCAGTTTGGTTCCAACCTGCTGGTCGGCTTCTTCCTCTTCATAAAGTCTACCACTCTAAGCAAGAGTAGCTCCATTAACTAGTGTCATCAGAGTGAACACCAACGCTGTGGTCAAAATTAGGGCTCTGGCCGCTTTTTTGCTTTTTCTGATCATTTGGAGATTACTTGTCTTGTAATGAGTTATTAATTTAATTTTAACAAACTCACTCCCAATCTTCATTTTAAATGTTTGAGACCGGGGTTTTGGGGTTTTGGGGTTTTGGGGTTTTGGGGTTTTGGGGTTTTGGGG
>Ga0208544_10002942_pt1 | contig 10846 bp, 7 predicted proteins | sample DEB08_DNA_9_FD_184526 | JGI IMG/M metagenome (GOLD analysis project Ga0208544, IMG submission 184526) | Aqueous microbial communities from the Delaware River and Bay under freshwater to marine salinity gradient to study organic matter... | ecosystem: Environmental > Aquatic > Marine > Coastal ...
TAGGGCAAGGCTGGGATGGCACAAGCAAGGTCGAGGTGACAGTCGCCGCAGGCATCTACATCTGGTCGGACACCACCACAACGCCAGCCGTCGAAATGGGCGGGGCCTTCCCTGGCGGGCTGACGCTGGTCAACCGTGGCTTCATTATGGGCAAAGGCGGTGACGGTGGCTACCAGCTTACCGACCGCACCAGCTATGTCGCGCCGACGTCAGGAGGCCCAGCGATTGGCCTGACCGGCCCAATCACCATTGATAATGCCGCAGGGTATATTGGCGGCGGCGGGGGTGGCGGTGCAGGGGCGACCGGGATCCCTCTTGCGATCCTGAATAGCCCATCGCACAGCCCCGGCGGTGGTGGTGCTGGCGGCGGGCGTGGCGGGGCCATGCCTTATGGCAATACATCAAGCCTCGTACAGGGAGCGTTTGGACAGGGTGGCGGCATCGGCCAGCCTGGTAGCGTTGCCACGAATTCGAACAACTGGGCCGGAGCGACAATCCCCATCCATGGGGGAGCCGGTGGCGCGAGCGGTGCCGGCGCGACAGCCGGCGGCGGTATATAGGAGGATAAGACATGGGAGGTGGCAGTGGCGGTGGTCCGCTCAAAATTGGCGGCATATCCGGTCAGGGTGGTGGGCGTATTCTGCCAGGGACGGGTGGCGGTGTTGGGGAACTGATCCTAAACGCCACCCGCTCAGATGCCAGTGCAAATGTAGCGCCCGGTTATCCAGATTATCGACCGACCCCACCCTATGGGTCCACATTTGATACATACTTCGCAGCGCCGGGTGGCGGGCCCGGACAACCCGGCAAGGGCGATGCCTTTGCGGTTTATACATTTGTGAATGCCAATGACGGCACGACATCTCCGGTAACACCGACGTCTGGTGGCGGCGGTGGATGGGGCGCCGCCGGTGGCTCTGGAACGCAAACAATTGATTTTACCGTCCAGAAAGGCGGCAATCCCGGAGCTGCTGGTGGCAAAGCAATCAAGACAAACGGGCATGCGGTCACCTGGCATACGGAGCAATCGGATGAAAACATCTCTGCAGTTCTTTAAAGACATGGGCGTCTGTGACGGCGCCTACGCCGTGCTGGAACGCGTGTTTGTGCAGGCCGGCGTGACCGAGTTTGACTATGCCCAGGGGTACGAAGTCATGCTGAGTATGATGGACCAGCTAGAGGTCGAGGCCGCCCAAAGCGGTGAACCCGGCCATGACACGGCTCAGGGCTGGCTGCAGTGGTGCTATGATCTGCGCAGCCGGCCTGAGGCCATCATGTATTTTGGCAACCATATCGAAGAGGACGTATTCCGCACGGCGGACGGGCAGCTGCACGAGGCGCTGGAGGCTGCACGTGATCATGATCGGCGTCGCTTCGCTGAATTGCGCCGCGATCATGCCGCGGCGCGCGTGATCAACGGCGTTCGGTTTGGCGAGGATGGTGCGGAAACCTGGGAGGTGGTGGATCCAGCGCAGGACGATCTCGCGGGCTTTGATGCCTTCGTCTGGCATGACAGTACCACGGGGTTGAACCACCGGACCGACAGCGCGGCTGAGGCCATCGCCTTTGATGCCGCGCAGGCGAAGGTCCTGGATGCAATTGATGCCGCAGAGCGAGCGGCGCGGATAGAGCGCAGGGTCAGCGATGAAAGCGGGGAGATTCGAGTCTGGGTTTGTACCAGCGTTATCAAACCTGCAGAGGTTTGAGATAATCGGGTCCGGGGCGCTCAGCATGTTGGTGATGCTGGTTCCACCAAAGGAGCTTATGTTCGATCCTAGAGCAATTAGAAATCTTCAGATAGTGCCAAGTGTAGCCTACCATTCGAAGGCAAGACGTTGCGTGCCAGAAACTGCGAAGTGACATAAAGCCGACGCTCTCCAACCAGGCCGTCTTTCAAATTTTGCGGCATAGCAGCGTAACCATACATAGCCCCAGCCATCTGCCCCGTGATTGCAGCTGTGGTGTCTGCGTCATCCCCCAGGTTTACAGCAAGCAGAACAGCGTTCTCGAATGACTTTGTGTTCTCGATGCACCATAAAGAAGCCCGCAGGCTATCGAGCACATAGCCGCCTGATGGAACAAGTACATCATCAACGCCCGCAAGGGGTGAGCCGATGGCTTGAGTGAGATGCTCGGTCCAGCCTAAAGCCAAAGCGGCTTCTTTTGCGGCGTAATAGTCATCGCCATTGAGCAGCTTGAAAATCAAAGCTGCAGTGAGGCGACAACATTCCTCAGCAATGGGAGATGCATGCGTCGTACGAGATTGCAGGGCTGCAAGCTCCATGGCTGTTTCAAGATGATGAGAGGCAAAGCACACTGCCGGGGTCAGGCGCATAAGAGATCCGTTGCCGTCATTCTTGGCCCCGAACGCTTCTGCCTCAAGGCGTCCAGTTCGCTTGTATTCACCCAAGGCACGCAGCGTGTTCTGCCCGATGCCAACTGAAATCCCGGTGCTGGAATTCTCACCGTGCTCAGCCCAGTTGCAGAGCCGCTGTAGAAGATCGTCCGCATCAAAACCATCATTGTGGACGAGGCTGTCAGCGAGACACAGCGCCATAGCTGTGTCATCTGTCCATGCTCCCACTGGCAGGTGGAATCGCCCACCGTCCTGGTAGCCCTCCACAAACGGAAACTCGCCACGTGGCGTGAATTCTACTGGGGCCCCCAAGGCATCCCCGATAGCCAACCCCAGCATGCTGCCCGCTATCTTGTCATTTAAGGTGCTTGATTGAACGTCCCAATACAGACGGGGGCGTTCCATCATCGCATAGCTGTCACCTGCAAGGTTGATGACCTGCTCATGGAACCATTGAGCAAGCTCAAAGCTATGCAGCATCCTGAGACTGTGAATGATCCTCGTAATGCGGAGATGGTTGTGATTGTAGGCTGCTTTCCAGTGCGTGTTATCCTTGAGAAACTTAAGAAACCTCACAGACATCTTTTCGAGAAAACTGATGCTTTCAGGATCTTCAGACAGCCAGATTGCTGCTCCCAAGTCCAGAAGTGGAGCACTGAAATTGTTGTACGACTTCTCAGGGGTCGGGAAGGCCCACTGAATGAAACCGTGGTGACGCTCAAACTCGGAATCTGTCAGCTTCAAAAGGTCAGCTCTTCGATGACCGCTTGATAGGAGCGTCCGCTCCTGGTGGAAGTCTTTCAACTTCGTGCCGGGTTCGTGGGGCCATTTGGGACTTGCGTGCGCTATCGTCATGGAAGCTCACTGTCTTGTTGTGAGGACGATACACCTCCAAAAAAGCCAACCAAGAAATCAATCATAAAGGCAAATGGAAGCCATAGCATCCAAGCCATGAAAACTAGCAGCCGTACGCCGAAGACTGCCAGGAAAACCGCTGCCATTATGCTTACGTAAATGAGCTGAATCTGAGCAGCATTCTTTCCGCGCAGCTGGATCCCGCCAAGCTTGAAAGATGAGTACTGCGGTTTCAGGAAGTTAAAGGTACCCACCTTGTTCTTCACTGACGCGCTGACGCCGGTTTTAGACAGGTTGAAACCAAGAGGGCCCGCACGCCAGCGGCCGATTAGCTGAAATCGGCCATCTTGCAGGGCGACGCGGGTGCCGTTGGCGATGCGCGTTGATGCACGCAGGCCCTTGGACGAGTTGGCGGTCAGATTGACCTCGCCAACCTTTTTCTCGGCACGCACCGCCACACCACCCGTACGAGAAGCGCGCGTATACTTGCCTCGGTGCTCGACGCGCACCTGTTTGCCGTATTCGTCTTTTTTGCCAAGGCCAAACATGCTTTAGTGCTTAATCCTTCGATACCAGGTGCTCACGTTAGCTCCTTAGGCAATGCCCGATCAATTTGGGCGTGGAGCTCTCTCCCAGTCTTGGCGAAACCAAGGATGCGCGCAGTTGCGACAATGAGGTCGTCGCGGGGCATTTCCCCACTTTCTGCAATTACGCGCACGGCGGCAGTTCGAATCTCAAGCAGGGGAATTAGATCGGCCTTAGTCGGCGCACCTTCGCCGGACCGGTCCCGCACCGGGCACTCGTCGCGCTGGGCATCTGTCATCGCAAAATCACCATCCATTAAAATGCCGCCAGACCGCACAGCACGACCAAGTGCCTTATCCGAAGCGGTCTGAATGCGTCCGCCGGTCCTCGCCTTACCAAAGGCAGCAGCGACTCGACGAGCGATGAGATCACGATGAATTGGACCCTCGGCAATGACAATTTTGGTAACTAGATCAACCAGCACATGCAAAGGCGCTTCATGGGGTTCGACACTCATCTTGACCGTGAAATTCGACGGTACATAAGCTGGCGCACTCAGCTCGGGCGGTGGAGGCAGGACACTCTCAGCCGATAGCTCTGGCACCACTTCTGTAACAGGCGTGTTCCGGCCACCCGTATTTGCGCCCGCAAAAGCGGGCCCCTGTGCAAGAGCGGCAGCCTCGAGAGCCGCCCTCAATCGCTCGATTTCAGCAGTACGGCGATGAAACCAATCGGTGCTCCATATCCGGTGGAAACGCCAGCCGAGGCCTTCCAAGACATCCTGACGAAGGCGATCCCGTTCGCGCGCCCAGAGCGCGGAGTGATAGGTGGCGCCGTCACATTCAACAGCGAGGATGTAGCGGCCGGGTTGATCTGGGTGCCGCACGCCCAGATCGATCCGAAAGCCAGCAGCGCCAACCTGATGATCGCAAGGGTAGCCAAGACGCTCGATCACATCAGCCACATCGGACTCGAGCGGGCTGTCAGGCAATTCGCCTGTCACCTGCGGCTGGGCCATCTGCCCGCTGCGCGCAAACTCGAGGAACCGCTTGAGAACCCTCGGCCCATCGCGACTGGTCCGGCTTATGTCAATATCGTTCGGATCAAACGAGCAGAAGACAACGCAGCGCGTCCTGGCACGCGAGAAGAGAACGTTAAGGCGACGCTCGCCGCCCTCACCATTCACAGGCCCGAAGGACATGGACGCAAGTCGCCCATTTGGCTCGGCCGGACCGTACCCAACCGAAATCAGGATCACATCGCGTTCGTCACCCTGCACGTTTTCGATGTTCTTCACGAAGACATCCTCCGACCGCCCCTCGCGCAAGAAGTCATTGAGAGTTTCGTCTTGGCGACGGGCGATTTCCAGCACCTCTGTCAGCATGTCGGATTGTGCCTTCGAGAATGCGACCACGCCAAGGGAAAGGTCTGGACGAGTGCGCGCATGCTCAGCAACGGCCTTTGCGACGGCCTCCGCCTCAATCCGGTTGGTGCCAGGCCGCCCAGTCCCACGAGACCGGCTCGTGTAGACACCCGGCACGCCCTGAAATGCGAGCCCATACTCAGGGTCGTTTTGAACTGGCGACGGCGGGAGGATCAGACGGTGATCATAAAACTCAGCGTTGTTGACCATGATGAGAGATGGATCGCGCGACCGATAATGCCATTCGAGCATGGCCGGGTTCAGGCCGCGGGCTTCACAGAGTGTTAGGACGCTCTCCATCTCCGTCGCAGTCGCTGTGCGGACTTCCTCCTCGGCCTCCTCATCCAACTCAGCATCATCAGATCCGGCGATCCGATCAAAGAAGCTGGTGGGCGGAAGCTGTTTCTGATCGCCGACCACAACGATTTGGCGGCAACGCGCAATCGCGCCCAGCGCCTCTTCAGGTCGCACTTGGCTGGCCTCGTCGATAACCAGCAAATCGAATTGCGCGGCCCCCGGCGGCAGATACTGCGCGATGGAGATGGGGCTCATCAGCAGGACCGGTTTGATCCTCTGCACCATTTGCCCGGCAGCTTTAATCATTTGGCGGATAGGCCGATGCCGGCGCTTCTTTGCCATCTCACCGCGCAGGAAGCCCATCTGCCCAGCAGCGCCTGTTGGCAGTTGCGCCAGGTGCTTCGAACGAACAAGTAGCCTGGTCTCATCAAGCCGTGCGGCCTCGAGACCGCGAAATGCATCCACGAGCGCATGACGATCCAGATAGGCAAGTTCGTTCATGCCTGGGAGCGCCGCACGGGCTGCTTCCCAGCGTGCCTCTGCAGTTGCATAGAGAAACTCGTCCACCGCCTTGTCAGGTGAAATCTCACCTACGTCCAACATCGTGATCAGAGACCCGAGGCCGTTGCTGTCCAGTTCACCGGAAAGATGCGTGAGGCGGGCCCATTCGCCGAAACGATCAAGGGCGACGCGCATGGCGTCAATGCGCTGCGCCAGCGTTTCAAGAGAGATGCCATCACCTTCTGGCCAGTTGATCGCAAGCCGTACAACCAGCGGATTCAACACCGAGGCCAAGCCATCCAAAGCGGCAGTCAATTCGGGTTCACCAGCGGCCGCAGCGCTAATCCGATCAACACTTTCAGCGTCAGCGGATGGAACGATCGTTGCGATCCGTCCAAGCCATTCCGCCTGAGCGAGAAGCGATGTGAAAGGCGTGCGCTCGCCGCGCCACGCTGACCCCAGGACCTCCTTGAGCCAGCCCTCCTCATCCGCCAGCTCTTTGCGTCGACGCTGAACGCTCACCAGTTCGTCGACAAGCTGCAGACGGTCTGCGGGCGCGCTGGGCAGGGGACCGCTCAAAACAGTTGCAAGTTCCTTGCTAGCGGCGCGATACGTCCCGAACAGCCGTGCCCAAAATGAACCCACGCCAGGTGCCAATCGGGCGCGCAAAGTATCGGCTGAAATCGCGAACGCCGACTCGGCAAAACGCTTCACGGCCGCTTCGCGCGCATCTACCCACGCGCGGCCAGCGCTGAGGGCTTCCTGAAGGCGAGGATCGCTCGCTTGCGATAGCAGAACCGCGGTCGCGTCTTGGGCATCTGACGGCCTACCAGCCGCTGCGCGCAGAAGGTCTCGCAAGGTGAGACAATCCGGCAGTGAGTACGGCTCAGCTCTGCTCGTCAACACTGCCAGGTGCGAGGCCGTCATTTGCAGCCGCTTTATGGATTCCGATACTTGGCGCAATTCGGGCTCTAGCCGCTGCAGATCGGTCGGCTGCAAGCTCGTTGATCCAACTCCTGCGAATGGATGGCTTAACCGGGGGCCGGATGTTTCGAGCAGATCTGCATAGGCTGCCACACGATCCGCCAGGTTTCTACGGGTTGCCTCGTCAAGAGCGGCCAACCCGTCACGTGCCAGCCTTGGTGGCTGCAGCTCCCTTCCCACAAAACGTGCAATTTCCGCCATCGCCTGATATGGCGTGAAAGCATAACCGGGAACGGGTTCATGCAGCAGGGAGCTTACGCTGTTCAGCCTGTCTCGTGCATCGCGCAGCGCATCTGGCGGTTCCGGCATCTCCGGCACTGCTCGCCCAGCGTTCAAGGTGCGCGCTAGTTCCTCAAGGAACACCTTCTTGTTCGCGGCGCGTGAATGGATCTCAAGGCACAAGTCACCCAGACCGACTTTCTGCAGCCGATGATGTACGACCGACAGCGCTGCCATTTTCTCGGCCACGAAAAGCACGGTCTTACCGTCATGGGCAGCGCCCGCGATGATATTCGCGATCGTCTGCGACTTGCCCGTTCCCGGCGGCCCTTGGACGACGAGATTACGCCCCGCACGAACCTCCTCGATGACCCGAGTTTGCGACGCGTCCGCAGGGACCACGTGCAAGAGGTCTGAGGGCGCTAGCCGAGGATCAAGCGGTTCCTGCGGACCGAAAAGTGGCTCTGATCGTTCGAACCCGCCCCCAAGAAGTCCACCAAGAACCGGATGATCCTCAAAGGCACCTTCTGGCCATTGCGCCGGCTCAAGGTCTCGCATCATCAAAAGTTTTGAGAACGAGAAGAAGCCGAGCTGCATACCATCGCGATCGATCGACCAGCGGGTCCGGTTTTCGATGCGCTCAGCCAGATCATCGAAATAGTCTTCCGGCGCGAATGTTTCGTCCTCGGCAATCTCTGGCAACTCAAACCCGAAATCAGCCCGCAGCCGTTCTTGAAGCGGCAGGTTTGTAACGATTTCGGTATCCCGCGCGCGCAGATCGAACGTCGCTCGCCGGTCATCCCGAACCAACTCGACCGGAAGTAGGATGAGTGGGGACTCGCGCAGGGTCTGCGAGCTGTCGCTTTCGTACCACCGCAGAAAACCCATCGCTAGGTAAAGGATGTTGAAGCCCTGCTCTTCCTCTGACGTGCGGGCGTCCGTGAACAATCGCAGCAGTCGGCGCTGAAGTGCTTCCTGCCCAAGGCGAGTTTCGAGGAATTGATCCTGGTATCGCGCTGATCGATCGGGGTCGTCGACGTCATCAGCGGACAACATAAGCCCTTCGCCGTCAGCATTTTCTTCAGCTTCTTCTTCGTCTCGCGCCAGGAAACGCATCCGCTTCCCCTGAACCCGGATAAGGTCAAAAATATCGATCGTCCGCTCGCCATCAATGTCCAGCGCGTTGGACCGCTTGGATGACCGGTTCACATGGATGAGACGGTTGCGCGTACCTGTTTCCACCAGTCGACGCCGCGCATCTCCCAGGAGTGCGGACAAGCTGGTGGTACGTGGTGCATCTTCCATAACTTGGACCCTGTTTCTTGTTTATTTCAACGATGCGAGACGGCAAAAAAGCGCCAGTTCCCCTTATTAGCTGGTATTCTTTCCAAAGCATTGCTTGACGTCTGCAGTAATGGCGTTGAGCTGACAGATTACCGCCTTGCCGCAGACAAGCCGGGTCATGAATGCGCGAGCCTCACGACTGAATCGTGTTGATGCCTTCGTGCCGTCCAGGCCGTTTAGCCGAACCGGGGTGCCAGCGACCACGATCATGTCCATGTCGCTCACGACAGAAGCGCAGCTTTCAATGATGTGAACAGCGAAACCCAGCGCAGACATAAGCACGGCAGGTAATAAGGTTTTCCAAATCATCTAGTCATCAACGAAGCGATAAAAATCTCAGTTATCCCTTACCCTTATAGGCTTTCCAGACCGCGTTCATGTCGATCTCCTCAGACAGCGCCTGTTTCATCCTGTTCTTCGCGTTGTCAGAAAAGCAAGGAAAGGCGCTTCTCCCAAACTCGAATACATGAAGACATTCAGGGTCCTCATCAATGCCAAGATGCCAGCGGAGCGCCTTGGATTTTGGCTCCGTCAGCTTTAGCGCCTTCGCTAGATAACCTGCACTCATGTGGAACTTCTTGCGGATATCGACCTCCCGTATGGCCGCAGTCTCTCCCAGATCATCACCGCTGACGTAGCGTACCGGGGCGCCCTCCTTCTTTGAGAAGTGGACCTTCAACGTCACGCCCTCACCAGATGTCTCGGTCGACACGGTGATTAAGCGGGGGAAAACCTTTTCGATCTCGGATCCTGACTTGATCGCCTTTTCGATCCTGTTGATATCCATCTCACTAATTTCAACCTCGTCGGTGGTCAAAGCCTCCATCGCAAGCAGCGAGCGAATTCGGGCCCGTGCCTCGTCCCGCTGGCGTTTCCCGGGTCGCAGAAGCTCCGCGACCAGCTTGTATTCCCGGTCAATCAGGAACTCGAAATCCCCTAGCGGCTTCGTGGACACCGGAAGAACGCTTGGAGGGATATGCGTATGAAGATCATCTTCCAAGGCCCGTTTCAGATAGTCGTCGAAGGTCGAAATGAGAGCCCGAGTATGCATGTATAGTAGATCTTCAGAAACGAAGACGAACCAGTGCTGACTGGCGTCACGCATAGCATCCACAGTCCGCATGACCCCAGCCTCTTCCGGTTTCAGGTTATGGTTGGACTGACAGAGACGCAGGCACTTCTCGAAACCGATCGACTGCCCAGTCCTCTTGTCGAAAACCATCGCCCGGTTCTGAACGAGCACCGCCTTCAGCAGCATTTCACATGCATGTTGAAGGTGAAGTAGAACAGATGTGATCCGCCCATCCTCCTCGTAGGAGTTGAAGGTCGCCATACCCATCTTTAGCGAGGCGATCGCCTTCACCTTGAGCGTCTTGGCGTCCCTCAACAGCTTCATAACGATCGCCCGTTCCACGGCTTCATCAGTCGTTCCTCGATATCCCTGCGGGCCACCACCTTGGTCCAGGCCTCCCAGCCCTGGTCCTCCCCATCCACGCTCAGAAAGTCCCCATAGCGCAAGCTGAACACATCTGCGGGACTCTCGGGCTTAGTGAAGCTCTTCAGCTCCGCCTCCACCTTTTCGATATCCTCAATCCAATCGTCCTCGATCGTGTCCGGTAGAGAGCCGAGGATGTCATACTTGTCCTGCATCCGCTCAGAGAGGCGCTGGTAGACCTTCTCGTCCACCGTGTCCGCATAGACCAGGTTCGCCATGTCCACCTCGCGGCGCTGCTGCCCGTAGCGCTTGATACGGCCGATCCGTTGCTCGAGCCGGGACGGGTTCCAGGGGAGGTCCACGTTGATCAGGGTGCCGAGGGTCTGGAGGTTCAGACCCTCGCAGGCCGCGTCTGTCGCGCAGACGACCCGTAGCTTGCGCTCCTTGACCCCCCGCTTAATGTCCTCCCGGTCGATCGACCGCCATTCCCCGCCCAGAAGGATTCCAGATTTACCAACCCCGGCGTAGACGGCGACCGGCTCGGTCGGATGCGTGGCGCTGATCAGCTCCCCGACCCAGCGGGCCGTATCATAATATTGGGAGAAGATGATGCAGCCGAGCGCAAGCCACCCCTCCTGATCAAGGAAGTGCAGCACGGCACGGCCCTTCGGGTCCTCCTGCTTGGCGGAGGTGAGGACCTCAAGGACCCGTTCTAGATGCTGCGCCTCGATATCCACCGCGGCGGCGTACTCCTCAGCCCCAATCTCCTCGATCGCCTCCATCAGGTCCGGATCATCCGTCTCCTCCGTCAGGAGCCCCTCACGGCGCTGCTCCAGCATTTTCGTCGCGGTCGACATGCCGGAGGCGACCGATGAGCAGATCCGCTGCATCATCAGGTTCCCAAGGA
>Ga0208544_10002943_pt1 | contig 10844 bp, 15 predicted proteins | sample DEB08_DNA_9_FD_184526 | JGI IMG/M metagenome (GOLD analysis project Ga0208544, IMG submission 184526) | Aqueous microbial communities from the Delaware River and Bay under freshwater to marine salinity gradient to study organic matter... | ecosystem: Environmental > Aquatic > Marine > Coastal ...
CCCAAAACCCCAAAACCCCAAAACCCCATGTGAGTGTTTCAAATACATTAATGTTTAGCAGTATGATGGATTTTAAAGACCAAGTCATTCGGTTAGACATCTGAAGAATATGAAGTTCTTTACTCTGAGCCCAAAAAGGTGGCGATAAAATAAAAGTAAAATCGTGTATTTTAATTGTTGTCAGTAATGTCTCAAAAAAGACAAACAAGAAGCGAGGTCAGTCTTCTCAAAGATGTTCAACTACTGCCTCAAACACCACCACCACCAACGAGCTAACTCGCCAAATCTACTTAATCAGAAAGAGTAGCACTGATAACAGGCATCACAGGCCAAGACGGTCTGTACATGGCAAGTCACTTGCTTTTTAAACAATCTCAACACAGGTACCACGTCCATGGCATCTGCCGAAAGAACTCTTTAGGCTTACCCTTCTTGCTACAACTCCAGAAAGTTCTCTACCCGGGAGCCAGCCTCACACTTCACTTTGGCGACGTGGCTGACTCGCTCTTCATGTTCTAACTCATTTAAGAGGTGTGCCCTTCTGAAATTTACAACTTTGCAGCCTAGAGTCATGTGATGCACTCGTTCAGGAACGCTAATGGGACGTTTGAGATAAACACGAAAAGCGTGTGGAACATTTGCCAGTCATTAGTTGTCCTTGGCGAGCCGTGGCTTTCAAAAACACATATTTTCCACGCTTCAACCAGCGAAATGTACGGTGATCACAAAGGTGCAAACGATACTACAGCAACAGCTACAAGTAATAGTAGTAGTGGCGCAGTGAAATTCAGCGAGAGTAGCTCCTTTAAGCCAATGTCCCCCTACGCAGTGTCAAAAGTGTCAGCATATTACACCTGTGACTACTACCAACGCGTCTATAACCTCAACATCTGCACGGCAATATCCTTTAACCATGAGAGCCCGTTGAGGCATCCCTTTTTTGTGACCCGCAAGATTACGCAGGCGGCTGCCAGACAGTTTGCAAACCTTAAAAGTAAATCAGATTACACGCATCAAGAATAGAACCATGAGTAGTTTGAAGTACTCTAACTGGGAAATATGAATGCAGTGAGAGACTGGGGCCACGCGGCTGACTATTGTGACGCCTACTACCGCATTGTTCAAAGCATACGAGAGACCAAGTCAACTTCTCTGGTGACATATGTTGTGGCGACGGGATAGAGCTGCACGGTGAGGCAGTTCGTTGACATAGTGTATGGCATGCTGTTTGAGAGGGAGAAACTGAGGTGGAGCGGCCAAGGAGTCGATGAGAAACTGGAATACATTGACGGCAGTGATATAACCACACTTTTGTAAATAGATGCTAAGCTTTTCAGACCAGGTGAAGTTCCCTTCCTCGAAGGCAACACCACCAAGATCAGCACTGACTTGTCATGGAAAGCGGCGACATCCCTGCAGGATTTGGCCACATAAATGCTCTCACACGACTTAAATTTGATACAGATGCAGAAACCAAGTACAATTCACTTAAGCAAACTTTGATACTCACTCCTTGTCACTTTAGTCTATTCAATAATTTCTTAATCTTTTAACAACTAAATCGTATCAATAAAAACGATAAGCATGGAAAACAGTAAGGATAAACAAATGCGACAGCAGAGGAACCTGACTAATGCCACCTAAATGCAGATATCGAGCACGAAGGAAGTCTTGTCGTTTCAGTAGTCATCCAAGTCGGCCGCCCCATCTGAAGACAGCTTCTTCGAAGAGAGTGTAGACAGTGCTCAATAGAATATTCAAGACATTTTTATGAAGAAGCTTGGACTTTCTGGTAAGAATGGATTGAAGTAACAGTTGCAGCCAGACTAAGACAACGACGGTGTTGTATTCGAAGGTCCAAACGGTGAGCTACTAGACGCCAACGGAATCGAGATTGTCGACGTCGACGACCTGGACCCTGACAAGCCCACCTCAGGTCAAGAAGACAACGATGCGCTGTCAACAGGAATGGGGTTGCCTGCTCCCCTTGACATGGTCGCAGGTGCTGTCTCAATGGCACCAGATATGAAGTTCGGATGGAAACCGCTGCAGATCCTAAACAAGTAGTCCAAATTTGCGCCCATTCCTCTGTACTTCACATTCGCTATCAACCCCATCGCTTAATTCTACGAAGAGCAGGCGAAGCATCTCAGATAGACAGGCTACAAGATACTTTTCTATGGTCCACGTCCTCGTGACGCCTTCATGATTCACAAGCTGCTCGGCCAAATTACCGAACCCTAGGACAAATCAAATAAAAATAATAACAACGTGCTGCCAGCCGAGCTCAAGGACGTTAATCGGGAATTCTTTGATGAAATATTTGAAGAGATTCATAATGTTGACATTGACGACCAGAAAACAGCCATCAACTTGTTGCACGCTAAGCGTGATTTCATTGGCATGAACCCACAGGTCGCTCAAGACATCAATGAGCTGCAGTTTAACTCAACGTTTGAGTCGGGCAATCTCGACATGGTTGTGAAGCACTGTCCTCACGCGATCACGACTAACACCTTTAACTCCGGTTTCCAAAGATTTTCAAAGAGCATGCCGGTGTATCTAATGTTCCTGCGCATTGACACGAACACCCGTGGCTACTGTAACTGGTTCCATTTCTCTGTGGGCCGCACGAGACGCAATCAGACCGTGAGGTTCTAGATCCTGAACATGAGCAAAGACTAGCCGTTTTACTCCCAAGGTATGTAGATCAATTACTGGTCAAGAAAAAAGCACCAAAATGGACAAGTTGGCTGGCACCAAGGCGGTCAAAACATCCGTTACTTTCGCACGAGGCCACCCGCAGCGATGAGCTATCCAACGACGACAAACAATTAGCACAACGACGTTTCTGTCGACAAAAGTGAATCGAACCAGAATGTTTCTCCCAAGCCGGAATTCACCGACTCTGTGCAGTAGATGAAACCATCGACCCCAAAAGTTGAAGAGGCCGAAGAGGAGGTGAAGCTTGAAGACTTGATCGCGACTTCGCATCAAACGAAAGTGACGTACACGCTCAGCTTCGAGTTCACCTTTGAGTATGACTTGGACGATGTCTGGTTCGCGTCAAGCATTCCATACACCTATACAATGCTGACCCAATTTATCAACTCGACCGAGGAAGAACAGATCAATATGCGCGCTGATGCGGCCATGGAAGCTAGAGCGAAACAACATAGAGCCGCCGCTATGAACAAGGTGGCCATTGTAAGTCCTAAGAGTGTCAACGACTTGAAAACATTGATTTCAGAGGAGATTCCGTCCGCCTCCATGGTGCTCAAAGAGTCACGCTACAACAAAGAAGACATGATAAGCAGTGATCGAGAAATCATCTCTGGCACCAACTCGCAGACGATATCCGATGATTTAAAACTTAATTCTGCTTCGGAAGATGAAGACGAGAGCCAAGGGAATAAAAATAAAGGCAAGGAGCTCTTCCAGACGTTCAAACCATTCAAGACAGTCAGTGAACTGCGCCCATCGGAGAAGTAGACGGGATCGATACCTATGGTGCCAATGATCAACATAATGCCGGAGATATTTCGTAGCTCAACTCTGTGCAAGAGTAGTGGCGCCGTCGACGTGCCCTTAATCGAGATCACCAACTTTGATATCAATCTTCGTAAGTATGCAATCGTGATCTAAGCGAGGACACATCCATGCGAAACTGCCTCTTCGTGGATCGTCCACGGACTTTGCCAATTTTTGCTTTCTCGAACCAACAAGTTCGCAAAGTACCTCAGACAGAAATGTCACTTTTATATAATCCCGATGTGTAACCCAGAAGGAGTCATCATTGGCAACTCGCGAACGACGCTCATCGGAAAAGACATGAACCGCCAGTTTGCGAACGTCGAGGAAGAGATTGAAGATGCCTAGCTTAATCCTGTACCTCAAGCGATTCAGACCTTGATGAAGCAGCTTGCATCGAAGTAAACGATGAACAAGCTGCTTGCCTTCTTCGACTTCCATCAACACTCATCCAAGAAATGCATCTTTCTGTACGGGCCTCACTTCCCGCTCCACTCCTCAAATTACCTTAAGGTGCGAGTGCTGGCAAAGTTGCTGTCAGAAAAGACACCGATGTTCAGATTTTATTCAAGTTCATTCCGTGATCACAAAGGAAAGAACTCGACGGCGAGAGTTGTGTTCGCCGACCAATTCAAGCAGCTCGTCAACTGCTTCACGATCGAGTGCTCCCAGTACGGATATTTCGAGTATGAAGAAATAGACCCTGCTGTGGAACAGTCTGAGGCTGCTTCACCTTCTAAACTTCCTTCTAGCTCTCCCTCACGCATACCTTCTTCTCCCTAAAAAAAGCTCTAAAGTCTAATGCACTAGCCATCGGTCCCAACAAAGATCGTTTCGAAACCGTTCAGAGAAAATGACCTGATGGAGTTCGGCGCCAACTTTTGCGAAGCTCTGCACTCCTTCATCGCCATGAGAGAAGCACAAAAGAAACACAGTCAGCAAATGAAGACGGAAAGAGCTCTTCGTGACAATAAACGCAAATTCGCAAAGATGAACTAATTACATTAAAAAGAAGCAGCGAAAGGCATCGACGACAAAAAGAAAAAGAAAGAAAGTGACGCGAGTAGTAGCTGTGCTGATGATAAAAGCAGTCAAAATAGTGGGTCAAAGTATGCGAGTAATAGTTCACGTGTGAAGCCGACTGTGCTCGCGAAGGATACATTTATTCATAAGAATGTGAGGAGTGACTCCCAAACGTCAAAGAATGCTTAAAATGAAGCAGGTGGAAAGAACGATGAATACGATGATGAAGAAAGCGGGAAAGATGAATACGAAGACGAAGGCGATGATGTCTCATACGGCTCATACTCAAGCGAGCTACAGCACTCCTCGTTCAACTCGTCGGAGTACAAGAACAGCATGAATAGTTTAAACAAGAATTAAAAGGATACGGACGTAATGGAAAACGAATTAGTCTCGCCAATCATGGTTCCTGACCGACTCTCAACCTCCAAGTTCAAATCAGAGAAGCTAGGTGTAAACACTCTCAGACTTCGATCAAAAGGCTCCTCACACTTGAGATCCAATACCTAAAACAGTGACAACATTTCCGGCTGCACCCCGACACATCTCACATCTAACCGGATGGGAAAGAAGAAGGGACCAAATGAGAACCACATGAAAGCCCTGCTTGGCCAGATCAAGAAAGAAGACAACGAAGTGAGAGCTAAGAGCATTCATTGGGATGAAGAAGAAGGAGAGGATGAGGAGGGGCACAGTGATGAGCAAGATGACCTCATGCCCAATCAGTTCAACTACTTCAAGAGCAATGTGAAGAAGACGTATGATGTCTTTACGAAGAAGTGGCGAGAGTAGGATCCCAACGGATACTCGAAACATAACTAATCTCAGTATTCACAAGGTGGTGACTTAATGGACTCACGCAGGTACAACAGGTAGTATTCGTCCCAGTTTTCTGAACGTGCCATGAGTGATGTCTTGTCCGGCTTCCATCCAAACAAGCGAGGCAAAGAGGCCAATCTATCACGGTAGATGTCTCGGCAAATCTCCGATTAGCATTCAGTAAATGGTGAAAAGAAGTACTCCTCGCGTGCAGCAGCCGCCATCGCTCTTAAAGGTGCTCGAAGCAAGGAGAGACGAGGCACACTCTACTAACGATGGTCATAGTAATAGTGGTCCGGGTAAAATAAGCGACCTCTGTCATCGTAAACAAAGCCTCGCAGCACCATAACTCTTGTTAAGAAAGATGTGCGTGTTGCACGTGTGAACATGCTGGCGTAGTTCATGTCGTAGTCTAGTTAACCACTATCGCATCAAAAGGAACAAGTGTCTGCAGGCAAGCCAAACCTCTATCATCAAACTTCACTGAGATCACCTCACAGCAGTCTTCTTCGAAGTGGAATTCGTGTTCCAATTTGCTACGATCTTTCAGATAGCAAGCTACTACAACTTAACTAAAGCCGAGCACTTCGTAAGACAATCACGTTTACAAACTGTAGTCGAAACGAAAGTCCATAGAAGAGTCGTGATATACGAGGCAATAGCTTTGAAAAGGTGTGCAGCAATAGTTCGAGTAGTCCGACCGGAAAGCATCTACTCTCAAAGTGTGCTTAGCTAACAAATGTTTCGGGAAACGACAGAAGCCGCAAGAGTAGTAAATATGAAGGATCCGCTATTGACAGAAAGTAAAACTTGTTAAATTTACAAGATTAGCATGTCATAGTCCTAGATGAGGTTCAAAAGTCGCCGTTTGACTCTCTTCAACCAAGTACTCTGTTGGACGCCAGGCGCAGAAGCTCCACTTATATCATCGACAACCCTTGCTTTAGATGCCGGCAAAAAAGGAATAATACAAAAAAAGAAGCTTGTGGCTGTTCCAGGCGAAGAAGTAAGCAGATTGGAAACTTGGAGGGCCACCACCTGGGCTTTAAGTGTGAAAAGCTTGAAATTGAAACGAAACAAGCACGAGCGTAACGAAAATCAGAGACGATCAAAGCAGCGATCTTCTCCAACCAAATGTCAATGCAAGTCCAGAAGGCCGACTTCTCAGCAAATGTCGACGAGATTGAACTGACGCACCTAATACACAGTGGTCAAGGAACGGGCACTGCCGCAATGGGCACCGTTAACAACAACTCAACGTAGCTGCTGATCAAAGATGAACTTGATGGGGCGACAGTGAGCCCGGACACAGAGTTCACGAAGGGGCCAAGTATTGTCACTGCCGCGACAACGACTGTCACTGTCACAGATTAAAGAAAGGCAAGATCCAAGACAACTGTTGGAGACAAAAAAGTAATCCATCTGGATCAATCTAAGCACGGCAAGGGTCAACCGAGAAACCCCTACTAATCCTTAGCAGCCTCCAACAAGTTCAACGTCTGCATGAAGTCGCTCTCCACCATCCTCGCTAAGTCAAGAAAAAAGAAAGCATTTTCGGTTTAGATTACTCATGATCCACCGACTGTTGATGAGAATTGTCGCCCAGGTTAAAAGACAAAGAAGAGGAAGGTGTTGAATAGAACGACGGTCAACGTACACCAACATGGTAGTCTTGGCAGCAAAGAGCGCGAACGAGTCGGTTGCAAGGTCCTACGAAGCCAATCTAATCAAGCAAATATCAGCATTGGTGTCAAGAGTGGCATCACGTGGTCAAAGCTTACTAAGCTTATGCAAAGCGATGAGAAACATACAAACTAGGCACATCCGATTAGTGAAAGTATGAAACAGAAGAAGCATGAAAGCACGATCAAGTTGAACTTGCGCCCCAAAGTCAAGCTGACAGCAGAGAAGGTCGCCGAGTTCAGAGAGTCTGCACAGTTGAATGTCAAAAAACAATTCAAAATACATGGCAAAGAGATGAAAAAGTCGGTTGCACTAAAGAAACATCAGTCGCGATAATTTGTAGTAGCTGCTCCGACTGTGTATCCCGCGACTCCGCCGAGACGAGAAGACCATTATTGCAGCGATGAGAACTCGGCAAGATAGAAGACGGTCACTAGTGTGAGCAATCAATCGCCTACTACTGCTATGAACAGTAACTCTCAGTATTCGACCATGAAGCCCAATCAGATGAAACATCTACGTCACCGCACAATAACGACACCAAGCGCACTACTTTCCCTTGCACAACCCCACGCCGACTTCAACACGATCGATGCAGCAGCTAGCGGGAACAAAAATCAATCCATTGCCAATGAAATAACTAAAGGTTCATACTACTTAGCGACTGAGTTGCTGGTCACCAACTGCCTGCCACCCGCGGGAGCACATACAACGACAGTCAACTCGCGACAGTTCTCCGCCCACAACCCCTTGTCAACCACTTCCTTCTCGCACATGAACAACGATGAGCTCGCATACGCTTAGACAGCATCCGCGATGGGTGAGCCCTTCAAATGCGGCAGTTTCCCACAGACTGCTCTCTAGCCAAAGTTGAACGGGTTCAAGCTGTACGATAATCGATCTAACAGTGTGCAAAAGAAGCATGCACCAGTGACAAGAGTCAAGCGGTTCCAAGAAACGACAACCTTGCTGAGTTGCAAGAAGCTACGTCCTTCGTCATAGCTGACTTCATCAAGAGGAGGTTAGGGTGAATAGATGTAATCTGACTTGAAAAACCTCAATATAGAAGCCGCAGCGATAAACACCATGTGCAACGCGTCACTGAAATCCTCAACTAACTTCATGAAGAAAAGCGGCAACCAGCGGAATGAACCTTAATGTGTCACCAATGTGTAACGAGGCTCTACCACAGCGTCATCCGCTTATTGTTTCTATGTGCCGAGTTAAGGCTTGCAGAAGAACCAGATCTTGATTGAGAACATGAAAAGCTTGGAGTCACCCCTTGTTGACCATCGTCGTTTTAAAAGTATGACTAACAGCACCTAGCTGACTACCTCCTTGTCCACAACGGGCAAGAATGTTAATCGGGTCCAGGTCATGAGCAAAATCTAGGAGTAGCTCGCCACTGATTTGCGTTAGCCGATGCGTCATTATCGCGACTCGGATGCCTATTTGCCGACGGAGTTTACTAAAACTGATTCTGTGAAGCAACATACAAGATAGAGTGTGGTGGATGATGAAAAGGAGTTCTAGTACTCACAGTACTAGTCTGCAAATTTATTCGAACTATAGCGACTTAACATGACAAACTCGAGCATCTTGGAGAAAAACAATCTCAAAAGAGACATAAAGTTGCTATAGACGAAGAAGACAGCCAACATTGGCCATCGGAGAGAAGACGACTTACTACTCACCAATACAGGTAGACAAGAGATCACGGTTTAAATCCAGCGAGAAGACACTAAGGCTGACTTGATGTGAAGCTCAACTATGAACACGTAATAGTTAATCAAGTTGAGTCTAGTTGCTTGAAGGGTTAATATCCGTCGTTACAAACAGTATACACAAGCTTTCCAGTCGTTCTTCACTTACTCTCGTCCACGTGGAGTTCAAAGAAGACAGTGATGCATATTGCGACTGTAGACCAAAGCATTGAGACGATTCCGCGAGTTCGGCAAAGTGTACGAGAATCGGAATACATGAAAAAGTGCGTCAGTGGAGGATCATTCCAGAAATATAAGGTCCTTTTTTCTTCGTCGCCAAGTGGGTCTTCATCAGCAAGCGGACCCCGTTCTTCGGAGCTCTCCCGTAGACTAAGCAAGTGTGCAAGGTATCGCGCGAAGTCTAAGCAAGCGCGTGAGGCTCACCGTGACAAGTGGCTTTGAGATTACTTTCACCTTTAGCTCGACTTGCTTGTCGAATTCAACTATTTGACAGTTTTAACAAATTTTATATTTTTAACTCTAAACTTCTTGACTAAATAATAAAAGTTATATTAATAGTATTTTGTAAATTGATGGAAAAGTCTGGAGGCAATCAAGGTTAAAATGGAGGAGGAGGCTCTTCGTCATCTGTCATAGTTGGTGTTGCTGTCGCGGCCACAGGGCTCGCGATCTCAGCTGGTGTCGCCTATGTGCTCTACCTATAGAAACAACTCGAGAAAAATCAAAAGAAGTCAAACAAAAAGGACAAGCACAATGATAAGAAGCGACGTGGACGGCGATCTGACACTCCTGAAAGCGTGCCAGAAGACAGCGAGGAGGAAGACTCTTACGCAGATGAGACTTATGATGACACGACGACGTTTTACGAGGACGACCCCGAGACTAGCAAAGATCAAACCATTTCGATTGACTAGGGAAGGGGAAGGTCACGACGCAGACGTACCAGCTTAAGTCCACATAAAAGACGAGGAAGAAAACATGACAGGCATTCTTTCGACGAGTCGTCACCTGATGTTGTGTAGCGAGTGGACCCGGTATCGCAGATTAACACTCAGAGGAGCAACTATGTGGAGCCCGCGTCGCCAGATGGATCCAGTTTTGCTGACACTTACGATCTTGAAGACGAAGGACCTTCGGATGAGCTACTAAACGACATGCAGCTGATCGGTGAAATTGACAGCGTTGAAGATGACGGCATGCTATCTTTCCAAGATTTCTGCCGCCTGTACTAACTAATCAAGAAGCACACCTAACCCAAAATCGAGCGCAGAACGCACAAGTTGATTCAGTTGAGACGCCAGGCGCTCAATGATTTCGAGATGAAAGACTACAGATCCTTGGTGCTTCAATGCGTTGAGCGTGAAGAAGAGATAGCAAGTGAGATTTAGATGCACATATTCAGCTACTTTGAACACATTGACCAGAAACTTTTCCAGGATTCGTGCTAAAAGGCATCTCTTGAGCAAAATTAGTAAAAATTCTTGGAGCTTTAGAAGAAGATCTTAGAGTTGGCGATGAAAAAGAAAAGAGAAGCAGGGTATAAAAATGAGATCTCAAGACAGTAGGCCCTCGAAATATTCAAGTACGACTAGCAGCTCAAGATCGAGGCGATGCAAGTCATGTCACAGACGCAGGAGAACTATATCTAATAGGAATACCTGGTGCAGGTGTCGTTAATGCAGGACCGCCTGTGGAAGAAATACGGCGTGGAGAAAGATGACTACAACTACGCCATCATGAAACATTAGCTTAACAGTGACCCTGACGTACTCAAAATGCTCGATGAAGTTAACGAGCAGTACCCAATTGAGTTGCGGAAAAAGATCGTTGCAGGTCTTCAGCAAGGTCAAGGCAACGAGATGGACTACTAGGACTATGACGACCCTGAGTTCAAGAATGTGCCGCAGAATGTTGAATTGGACGAAATTAATCATGATGAGAACTTAAGCAGCCGCAACGACGGTACTCAAGTCACCAACTGACCCAAATCGCAATCTCATTTTTACTTTAATCCTACAAACACTTCGCAACTAACGCGTGGGGTTTTGGGGTTTTGGGGTTTTG
>Ga0208544_10002944_pt1 | contig 10844 bp, 12 predicted proteins | sample DEB08_DNA_9_FD_184526 | JGI IMG/M metagenome (GOLD analysis project Ga0208544, IMG submission 184526) | Aqueous microbial communities from the Delaware River and Bay under freshwater to marine salinity gradient to study organic matter... | ecosystem: Environmental > Aquatic > Marine > Coastal ...
CCCAAAACCCCAAAACCCCAAAACCCCGTGTGTGGTGTATATGAGTATCATAATTATAATATAAAACATAAATATTCAGGATAAATAAATGTTGGCACGTAGTTTAATCAAACGCCTTCCTGCAGAGGAGAGAAACCTTGTCCGTGACGGTGCACTCGCCACAGCCCTTGTCAGTGGCACCATCGGATACTTCAGCTACAGAACTTGGGTGCAAAAGAATTTCTTGCGCGGTGAAGGTTCTTACCGCTTCGAGCAGAGAATCCACAATTGCACTCCCTGGAAGCAGCTCTACTTCACCTGGTGGAGAATGCCCGAGGAGGAGTGGACCGTCTACCACAGATTCAAGCCCTACTTCTTGCTCGGTCAACTCGACTACTCGAAGGAGGTTCTGATCCCCAGAGAGAAGAGCGTTAACGGTGTTAAATAACCCGGCTTCGACGTGATCAACCCCGTTTACTGTTACGAGGGCGGTAAAATGGACTTCAAGAAGGCTTTTAACAAAGAGAACCCTGTTGACGTCGAGCGTGCTGCCATTATTGTGAACCGTGGATGGATCCCTGCTGAGTACCGTGACAAGCGCTCCAGACCCGAGGAGATCAACTCCCGTGAGCTCGTGAAACTGACCGGCACCTGGAGAAAGGGAAAGAACGTGCATGAATACAAGGTGCCCAACAACCCTGACAGCAACGAGTGGAACAACTTGTGTCTTGAGGACATTGGCATCTTCTGGGACTTGCCCAACTTCGACGAAGCCAAGTACTACTACTTCCAATTGGTCGACCTGCAGGGAAACAACGACGACTTGAAGAAGAACAGTCCCGCGCAGATTGAGACATCTGACGATATCATTACTGACCACTACGGCTGGAAGTGGCACGAGTCCAGAAACAAGTCTATCTTCCGCTTCTTCGGTGGAGTCTCCGCTGTTTCTCTAGGCATCGCCGCTCTTGCAATCTGAGACAACCACAGAAAGCTGTATAGAGAGTATAGAGAAGTGAAGTCAGTCAGTATGTTGTTTTTACTCTACTCTTTCTTTTACAATACCTCTCTTTAATTATTTAAAACAAACATTTGAGTTCCTCTCAATAATCTAAAGCCTAGGGGTTTGAAGTTTTAATTAAATAGTGTGCAAGCGTTTTAAGTAAAACAAAATGTCGAAGACAATACAGACGCAAGCAAGAAACAGACTTGTGCCAAATGCCGATTTGATCGACTCCAAAGCAAATAGCTATGGCAATGTGCAGAAGACGCCGAGTCGGAAGCCGGTGGATGTCAAGCGTGGAGGCTACAATAAGTCGCCACAATCTTCGATGATTTGTAAAACTGACAGTGAGGCGACCGAAAGTTTTCTGGTTCATAAGACAGAGATATAACAAGATAAGAAAAAGTTAGGCTCTCCTTTCAAGAAAATGAAAACCGACGAGCAAGTAAAATTCTAAGTAATGATCAAAGAGAAGGAGAAAAATCAAACCACTAAAGTGAACGTTAATCCAACACTGTTTATGTTTCCAGCCGTGCCCAAAGATAAGCCGAGAGCTCGTCAGGTGATTCTCGATGCTGCGCTACCAGTGGCACAGCAAGCTGACGACGTGGTGGTCGCGACGGTTCCACCTCCTTTCGCCATGAAAAAAGCCACAAACAATATCATTTGGGCGACATCTACGCCACATCAAGAGTCACAGACGCTGGACTTTATGCCGCAACAAGCCTCGGCCTAGGTGTACTACAACCTGAGGAAAGGGAGCAGCGGGTTGAGCCCTCCAATGTTAAAAAAGAAGCGAGCACCCGCTGAGCAGGTGCCTTCGGTTTAAGGCGAAGTCATGAAAGCCTTTGTCAGAGGTCGCGCCGTCAACATCTCGCCAATTCGCAACGTCCCAATATCGGCACAGCCAATGTTCCAAAAGGTAGCAATCAAGAAAGATGGGCCTCGATAGCAGCTGAAAGAGCCTTCTCAACAAGCGCCGAATGAGAATGTAGCTATTATTGAAGATGGCAAAGATGGTCCTGGCACAGCAGGGACAAGTACAGATCAGCCACTTACTTGTCTAAGTAATTCACTTGGCATCATCGCCGACCATAAAGACCTAAACATTTAGTAGTCCGAAATTCGGCAAAGCCAGCGGCAGTCCCCACGCCACATGATCCTCGTTCCTCACATGAGCACAGCCAACCAAGCTCGCGGCAGTGTGGTGCAAGAAGTGGAGAACTCTGCTGGCGGTATTGTTTCGTCAGTAGGGGGGCAAAACTTGAAGACGTAGACTTTGACTAACTTGAACCGTTAGAAAAATGATTCATCTTACATTGATTCTTCTGCCGGTCACACGAATCCAGAAATAAATACGAACTCCGGTCCCGTTATTCAAACCATGGAAAGCCAATCCAGAGTTGAAATTAGATTAAAAGCTGGCAGAAGCAGCCAACTGAAAAGCATCGGCACTTTCTAAAAAAAGCATCAAGAAACAGAGACATCTCCGTTTACTATCCTGAGAGATACCGATCAAATGAAAACGACAGACGCTCGAGACACGTAGCCTCCTTCACATTATTTGTAAGTCCAGCGAAGCACGACAGAGGAAGCGCATGATGTAATTAAGGACGACGCTCGCTTCAATGCCCTGGTCTAATCAGTCGAAGGAAGTGACTCTTCATTTGTGAGCGAGTCGGGCGGACAAGCCATCTCGTTTTAGGTACGCGGAGCACTTCTGAACGAGACGCAGCTTGATGTAACAGCTGTAGAGAGCTAGCAGAGCAGGTAGTAGAATAATAGGCGTAAGATGAGAGTGGTAAGTAACGAAGGCTCGAATAACGACCTGAACACGCCTTCGCCAGAGTTTCGTCGCGGAGCTCCAGCTTCTGATATCTCGGATATGATGCTGCCCACACTGATGGTCGAGGAGCCGTCGATTGTCACGAGGAAGCCGGAGTCGTTGGCCGCCGCCGCGAAAGGGGCCAGCGTTACGTTATCACCACCGACGAAACAGTTTTAGAGAGGTTAAGGCATAACATCAGGATGCCAAAGGTACTCTCCACGAACAACCCGCGGCGAAAAGTACCCAAGCAACGAGGTGTCAGCCTTAAAAAATGTGGCAGCTCCTTCTTCCGAAATGGTTTAGAGAAAGATGGTCTACACAACAGTGACCGCTCGCGATTTCAATGATTAAATGATGACGGTCTAGTCAAGCGATCGACGTGAAAAACACATACTGAGCATTTAGAAGCGAGCGCAAACATAGAATGCCGCCACTCGACCCAGGAATACCGTGCAAGATTTTACCTCGGCATCAAATAACTACGCTTTGAACCCAAGCTTGATGAACCCTCTGCTGGCCAAACAGTTCAACAAACAGCAAATGGTTATGTAATAGAGGAAATATAAAATTGATGAGCAGATCAAGTCAGCCACTCCGATAAATGAACCTTTCAAGTGCCAGAAGTACAGCTTGCACGAAATGCCCTAGCGGACTCCCACATCAGGCAAGCTAGGCAAGCAGCTACGAGACTGTTTAATTATGCAGGAGGATAGGCTGACGACTGGCAACAACGAGGACACGTTGCTCGAAGAAGGCATGTCCGGGCAAACTCTGCGCGAAGAGCACTGCACTAATCGAGGCATAGTCACTCTCAAGGCAAGCGTTGGGCCCTTTGACCACCAAGACACGAGCTACTCGCGAAATGCGGAAGAATTCTAGGACAATGTGAAAGCGATAAACATGATCCATGAGTTCATGCTATCGAAGGATGACGTAGACAGGGATTACCCTTCGATCGTCAACAGCGAAATCCATCCGAGAGATACCGACAGAGGTACAAAATTGAAAACAAATTTATCGGGGGAGGATATTATCACAAATCAGGACAGCAAGCAGAGATCGACCATCCCACCGAAATCTTACTACGATAAAGAGCGAACCACGATGAAAACGCCTCAGGGAACGGACACAAACACAGATTGGAGCCGATTGAGGCTGACCAATGCAACCTACTGTCAAAATTCGCGCCAGAGTTCGAAAAGACAAGCGCAAAGCAGGTACCAAACGAAGCGACTTACTATGGCCTAGTTGAAGCAGCCCAAGATCCATATTAAGCATTCCAGTCAAAAACCCGAGGCACCGAAAATGTCTTCGTCTGAAGGAACGCAACGAACGTAACCTCGAAGCAAGCAACCCGTGAATGGCAGAAGACCTAGCACCCAGCAGCAGGGCTCTCTTTTCAAGACTACGACCCCTTAATAGTAACCGATTGACACACAGTAGCCAGTCCGATAGCCAACTGCTTTCTCTTCGTCTAACGGTTCTATCGAACGAGAAACCCTCATCCACAACATCTACGAAGATCTACTAAAGCGATCGGAAGCGCCCAACCCAGCACAGCCAACAAGCACTGCAGGCCCACAGTTCAGTCTTCGAGCAGCAATTTAGTAAGCGTTGAAGTACGAGAAGCTGAAGGATCAGGACCCGAAGACACAACTCGACATTAAGAAAACTTAACTCGGCGCTCATAAAATTAAAAGCAATTACCGCACAGCGCGAGTACACGGGATTTCAAAACATTTCGCCAGCTGCGAAGCGTAGAACAACAAGATTAGGGAGATCGATGAAGAGCAGTCGCAGGTGATTTCGATTCCAACGGTTGAGAGCGAGGCCAAGCTGGATTCAGCGGAGTAGTAAAATGATAATGAAACGAACACCTAGCACCGATCTGATTATGTGACGTTCATGCAAAATAAAATCTGCAAGTCGTCTCGAGTTGCAAGTCCTCTCAACGAAACTCTTCCAAATGCCGACCTGCTCGCCTGCGTTATTCCACCCAGACTTCCTTTGGAACAAGTCACAGCGAAGAAAAGTGGAGTCACTCACAAATATTTAGAGACGGCCGAATTGCAGACGCTAGTTGACTAGATAAACATTAATGAAATGGCTGCTCGCGCTCAACAGAACTCTATGCCAACGTAGCAGCCAATGAGCTAACGAGGAGAAAGCGTCCCCGTTCCTGTGACCTAATTCGCTCGAAAACTTTCGCACCAGCCCTCCGAAGGAGTAAACTTTGCATCGAAGAGGGCCAGTCACAGCTGCGTCTCCTCAGCGGAAGAACTACCTGAACAGGTCTATCAGACCAAGACCTTGTCGGTGAAAGCGGCACAAGTCATGCAGAGAAGAAAGGATTTCTACGATAGCCTGAAGTAGACGAAGCAGTCGCTGAGGGGCGCTAATAACAACCATTTCAAAGGTAGAGGCAACATTAGAGGCGTCGATGAAGACGTTGTCAAACGACTCGCACCTGGTGGCCATAATCTAGTCATCAATTAGGGAAGGCCTGGTATGTTCAACCTTGTTGAGAACTTAAAATACGAAATGAAGCCTATGAGCTCTCTGAGCACGCGGATCAACGCTATTAGTAAGCGCAAGAGTTCACAGCACACCATGACTTCACCAGCGAGTGGAGCAGACGCAGAGAAGCCAGCTTACGCCCACACTTCCAAGAAAAGCAAACACCTATTCCCTGTAGAAATGGCATACCCTTCACCACTAGGTTAAAACTACTACAACCAAAACAATTGTTTACTCGCAAATGGCAATGGTGTCTTTGTCAAGCGTACTTCACTGGCACCCGAGAAACTAATCGTGATCCGCTAATCGTCGGGTGGCGAAATGTCAACCTACACCTCCGCTGCGGAGCCTTCAGTTGAAACAGAGCGTGAATCGCTTAGGTAGAAAGGGTTCTCTTTCGAAGACCAAATTGTGCTCTCTGATGTGAACCGTATCGGTAAATTAAACTATGCGGCATCAATCGAGCAAAAGGCGAAACAAAAGACAAGCTAGCTCTAACAGAAACTGGACGAGTACAATAAGTACACTGCACTCAAGAACTAGCAGAAAATCTAGAGAATCAAGAGGCAGCTAGTCCAAGCGCAAGCTATAACTAATCAAGCATTGAAGAATGCTAAAGCGTTTTAAGTGAGGTCGGCTGCCACTACAGATGGCGAGAGCCCTACCAAGTTGCAATTCACGCACAGTGTCGACATGGCTATTCAGCAGTATGAAAAGGACATGAACTTGATTAAGGGCAATACCGGTAACACATGGGAGACCCTATCTAACACACTCAGGTAGTCAAAGGACTAGGTAACAGGTGGTAAATCTGTAAGCTCGAATTAACTTAGTCCCCGAATGGTGGATCATTAACAAACAGCTGCAGGTGGGGCCATCAGTGTCAGTCCACCAATCGACTACAGCAATCTGCAGATGGCACAGACGAGAAATGATCTGGAGTTTAGTGGCGAATTCGAGCCAAGAGAAACGAAGTAAGGAACGACGTAGAGAGAAGCAGTTGTGACAAGAATCAAAGCTTCGAAGAAGGCTTCGATGGTGTGGAGCTAGGGTACTGAACGGATCGAGGACGGCCGGAGTAGTCGTGTGAAAAGTCCCCCGCCGCGACAGGCCAATGGATCCGGCAGCGTCTAGAAGTCTCAGAAAGAAGTAAGTGGCTATGCAACAATAAGCCTCCGCAAGTCGCAGAACTCAAGCCACATGACCGGCTAGTACAGGGGCAACTTCAAGAACAATTCCCGGCTGGTGAACAATAACGCTGACGTGATGTCAGTTGGCGTTGGAATGGGGGAAGCTCACGTTAACGAAAGTGATTTTGACAGAGAAGCAAACATTACGTTTTATGGATCTTCGCAAAGACCTCGCTCACGCCCCTCAGTTTCCGGCACGCAAGTCTTGACAGTCAAAGGGAAAGGAACAGTCACAGGAACAGGCACCGGATTAGCAGGCACAGGCACCGGATTGGAAATAGATGGAGCACAGAAAAGTGTCCCAGGTCGCAATTCAGAACTGAAATCATGTAAAAACGACAACTTTGAGAATGACTTCCAAGAGATGGTCGAAGTGCTTAACGACATCTAATGAGTTTTATTGATTTTAATTTGGTAGAGTACCTTTCAATCATTTTAAGATTAGCTATAGTTAATTTAATTTGCGTATGTCGTAAGAAGAGAACAAGAGCCAGGAAGCGACGGAATAAGGCGCAGAGGAAATCAAGCAAGAGCAAGCCACCGTGCTTTACGACATTCTCGGCGTGCAACAAACCGCGACTCCCATAGAGATCAAGAAGGCCTACCGTAAGCTTGCCCTTTTGAAGCACCCTGACAAGTGCCCAAACGATCCTGAGGCCGCATCAAATTTCTAGACACTGTCCAAGGCTTACACAGTTTTGTCTGACCCGAAAAAGCGGGCCAGATATGACGAGTTTGGGGACGACGGCGAAGACACTGATTTCAATGCTAACGAGTGGCTGAGCGCTTACGAGTACTACCGCTCCTTGCATCCCGAGATAACTAAAGACGATATCAAGAGTTTCACTGAGAGGTACAAGGGAAGCGACGAGGAGGCTGAGGACTTGAGTGCATTTTATGAGGAAATGGAAGGAGACATCTCCAAGATCATGCAATTCATCATGTGCAGTACAGATGAAGACTTGCCGCGCTACATGGAATTCTTCGAAAATCAATTTAAAATCGGTCTTCTGGAAAAGACTGAAGCTTACGAGACCTCTTAGGCCAAGATAGAGATGAACGCCGAGTGGGAAGACGAAAAGGACGAAGCAAAGGCCGCCAAAAAGGAAATCAAGAAGAAAAAGGCCGCGAAGGCCAAACAGGAAAAAGAAAACTCGATGGGCGATCTTGAAAAGATGATACTCGCCAAGAGGGGGAATGCTTTTGGTGGATTTTTAAAGCATATGGAGGACAAGTACTGTGGGGACGAAGGTGAGGATGAAGAAATAGCATTTGAGACCGTGAAAGGGTCCAAGAAGCGGAAAATGGTAAAGAAGCCTGGCCAAGGTAGAAAACAGCGAAAATTGTGAAATTGCTAAATTTGATCAGAGTGAATGAAAATTTATTTTTAATCCATTGTCAATGTAACTCTTCTTAAACGTCACTTTACTATTTCAACCCAGAAAAAGTACCCCAAACTTTCACAGAGACATCAAAGGGCGACACGTTGATACGAAATTGGTTTCTGTTGATTTGACACTGATTTCTGTGGTGTTCACACCTTGGAGAAGTCTAATACTTCTGGTATTTGAGCTTGTGGGTTTTTTGGCGACGGCTTTCGAAAGATTTCAGAACAGGTCGTCGTCTTCGGAGAAAAGAGAGGACCATGGTGAAGTGAGAACGGACTCGACGCTGTCTAATTGAGTTGCAGAGTCTGCGTCTGTGTCAGTGTTAGTGTCTCAGCAACGGACGCAGAATCGCTTCTACCTTAATGGTTGCCAAGTAGCCGCTGAAGTTTCTATTACTGCAGTTGTTCCTTTGTGAATGGAATTACTTTTGGAGTCGAGGTTGGGAAGGAGTACGTCGGCATGTTCCTGTTAATCCTATGTAGAGCTGTTGGTAGGTTTTGACTAGGGTCAAGTGTTTTCAACATCTAATTGTACCTTTCTGCTCTTATCGCTTTCTGATTTCTTGATGTAGTCACATTTGAAGTCGCTTCTTGAGTTGCTCCTACCAAAAGGCTAGCCTAGCCTTCTTGATTCCTTTAGCTTCGGAATGCAGCGTTTGTAACTGTGGCTGATCCAGTTCTGTTTCCAGTTCTGTTTCCGCTTCTTACCCCAAACTCCAACGTCTGAGTATCGATGGTCTTGGAAATATCATTGTGCTTTGGACTCTGATTCTCAGATTTAACATAATTTCGCGGTTTTAAAGTTCCTGTTAAGCCAACTGTGCTCACGGCATTTGTTGTCGCGGTCGTTGTCGGCAAGCCACTCGACTTCTTCCTATGTATGATCTAGTTACGTATGTTGTAAATGCCTTGTCTGATGGAGCCGTGAATCTCTGCCTTTTGCACACTATGATTAAATGAAAACGCCTTGTTGCGGACACGCTTCACGTCGTTGGCCATGAGCACTGTGGAGCTCGGGTTTGAATATCGCGTTTAGAACTAAGCCATCTTCGCCTTGTCTCGCTCCATGCCGGTGTACACTTCGGCAAAGTCTTCACCTTGAATTTCACGTGTGGTACGTGCTTGGAACCCTTTGTAAGCCATCTTGTTCTGCATAGGACTGAACATGCCATCGGTGCAGTTCGGCTCTTTCGGAACACCACTCTCTTTCACAGGACGCGTGGGGCTTCCGAGTGCTCCCTGCTTGACCTTCTCTTCAACTCGCGCCCAGTACTCCTCTACAGCAAGCTTCTTCTCTCTGACAATCATATTTCGTGGAGTCAGCTTAAGCTAGCCACGCCATGCCTCCAGCTCCTCCTACATCCCTCTGCGTTCTTAGGCTCTTCTCCGGGAGCTAGGAGGTTGTGATTCAGTTTCACTATTGGTTCCTTAAGCAATCTGAGTCTTCTTTCCTTTCTACTAACGCATACCACCTTCGTCATCAGCCACCTTCAAGCCGAATAATTGTTCATTTGTAGGCTCTTTGTGCTTCAGTCGTGGCATGGGCTTGTATTACGTGTTTGTTAGGTTCAACGAAGGAACCGTGACTTGGTACCGACTGCTTTAGTTGGACTACCAATTTTTAAACATCGCCGTGACATTCGAAGTCAACGACTTAGATTAAAGGGTGGATGATGCGTCAGGGAATCCCTCGACGACGCCATTACCGCAGACGATCTGCTGACGTTCTTCTTAAGCGGCTTTGTCGACGTAGAAGTTTTTCAAAAAGTTGAGACCTTCAATAATCTTAGTTTATTGCTGCGGTTGCTGCGCTGCTGTGCTGTCATTAGCATTAATCACAGTGGTCGATGCTTGTTGCATGGTGATTAAGTCGGAGTCTAGACTTTTTAGACTGCCTCGGCACGGAGAGCCGCCTGGCTTAGGTTTGCCTGAAACTGGTCTATGTTGCTTCAACTGAGAACCTACGTGGCTCTTACTCAAGGGATAGTTTGCAGACTGTGTGACAGGGTTAGGTAAGCGCTAGAAAGTGATCTGGCTTTCCTTGACGGAATTACTATTGTGCTTCAACTCTTGCTTTAACTTCTAGGTTCTGATGTAGCCGCTTGAAGGAGGCCTAATCGAGGCGAAGTCATTGAAATTATTTGAATTCAAACTACTCAGGCGTACAGCGTCTTTGATTGACCGAGTGGAGAATTATTTTGTGTTGCTTGCGCCTTTCTTTGGTCTACTTCGCTGCCGTTTCGCAGGTGCTGTAGAGGGTTTTCCGTTTTTTATTATGACATGACTTTGGCCTTGGCGTTACTATTTTTTGGCACCCTGCGGTGGCTTTTTCCCCCCTTTATGCTTCTTTTTGGTATGCTCTACTTCATTGTTCTCTTAGTATGTCTAAGACATGGGTCTTATGGTTTTGATTGCAAGCATGGAACTCTTGTAGGTAAACAAGGGTCGGCTGCTTGTAGTCACACTGCTTCCGACACCACCAAATCCTCTACCTCGCGCAGCGTTTGCTTTCTGTTGGCTCGTCAACACGGGTCCCCCCGGAAACAGGTTGACCTGCTACGGTTGCTCCCTCTAGCTGTAACTACCTTCAGCTTCAATGATCTAAACTCCGCCATCTTTGGAGAACGATTTGGTGATCAGGCTTACTTGAAGAGCGAAGGGAGGTTTAGTATTTGAAGTTTCGCATCTGCCGAGATGGGGCACTTGCTGGTCGACAGCATTGGATGAGAATTGGCTCTACCGTGAGATACGTTTTTTTCGAACTGTAACTTAAGGGTTAGAAGGAGATAGGCGCTCGGTTGTCGTTCGAGAGACCGATCGAGTGTTAGAAATCTAGTTTGCAGAGTTCTGACTTTAAAGAGTGACTTAGTGATTCATTTTTTATGATGTAAAAAGTTTTATTAATTCTAGGATACCACATGGGGTTTTGGGGTTTTGGGG
>Ga0208544_10002947_pt1 | contig 10843 bp, 17 predicted proteins | sample DEB08_DNA_9_FD_184526 | JGI IMG/M metagenome (GOLD analysis project Ga0208544, IMG submission 184526) | Aqueous microbial communities from the Delaware River and Bay under freshwater to marine salinity gradient to study organic matter... | ecosystem: Environmental > Aquatic > Marine > Coastal ...
CCCCAAAACCCCAAAACCCCACGTGTAAATGTAGATAAAATTATTGGTTACTTTAAACAATGATACATTTTGCATTTGTGGGAGTTCAATTATAGACTTCTTTGTTTTTGCTGTACCCCCCTCTGCGCTAAGTTGAATCATCAAATTCGATCCCTAATTCGCCCTGATTTTCGTTTTTCCATTCGCCAGAATTCAAGTCATTGTTTTCTTCCTCTCGTCCGTCAATAACATCTGGCTGTTCCAAATTTTCCAACTCCAACTCCGTCTTGGACTTGTACATCATCTTCTATTCGACCTGCTTGCCCTTCTGCCACTTGATCATGCGACGGGTAAGAATAGGTCCCTCGAAGATGCAGAACGCAATCAGCAGCATTGAGAAGCCTGCGCCCATCGTGATCGCGCGCGGGTAGATTGCGTTGTCAGGCTCCGGCTCCACATACTTGTACGTCACCACGTACTCGAACTCGAAAGTACCAGTGCCTTCCGTGAGCACAAAAATAGTTTCAATTGCTTGGAAAGTCACTGACTTGGTCTCGCCGGTGACCCGCGTCTGCATCTGCTGCTCGTTTCTATTTGTCGGGTTGTAAGAGTGCTGGAAGAAAACGGAGGCGCCTTCCGGAATCGATTTCAAATGAATTTCAATTTGCGCAAAATGACGCTCTCTCCACTTGAACAGCCCCTTCTCGGTCTTAAGAGTAAAATAGCATTGCTACTCTGTTTCGTCTATAGTGATCTTCTGCTTTGTCTTGTTAGCTTCATACTCCGACGTCTCCTTCTCCTTCATGACAGCGCATTGGCATGCTGGAGTTTCAAACGTGGGGTAAGGCGTGCTTGTGCACGACACATTTCCATTAAACTCAGGGTTGCAAGTCATGTTGTAGGTGACGAGGTCAGGTTGACTGAGGAAGTAGTTTGTCGGGCGCAGGCCATCTTTCCCTGACGTCGTGTTCTTTACTGCAATGTGCCCTGGGTAATGAACATTGCAAGAATGAGTATTGACAACAGGAGCCTCCGCGACTTATTCTGTGACTGTGCAGATGGACCAGTCGGAAGTGTTGTATCGCTGATAGCCGTTTTGGGCGTAGCACTAACTAGGAGAATCCAGCTTGAAGGCGTACGTTTCAAGAGTGTGAATGGGCGACTGATCGGCTGTCTCCCCTGCGGCAGTTACTACCTCGAGAAGTAGGCCTAAAGTGAGCCAGACAATAATTTGTAACAAAACCATTCTTTCTTTATTATTAAAATGAATAGAATTGAAATTTAATCAAAGTTTGGAGGAAAAAGAAGTGAAAATTAGATTAATTTGGCACTCTTCCCGCAAAGGTCGACACTTGAAATGTGATTATGGAGGAAGTAAGGGTTGTTGATCAGCGTGTGCGAGCAGCGGCTGAAGGTACTCTTAGGCTTTGTGTGACACCAAGATGACAATAAAGACCATGTGGCCGAGTGGTCTAAGGCGCTAGTTTCAGGTGCTAGTCCGTAAGGGCGCGGGTTCGAATCCCGCTGTGGTCATACCTTTTTCCCCGAGAAAAGACATGCCCACTACTCCTCACTAAACCAATCTCCTTATTTATTTATTGAACTTTTAGCAAGAATTAATATCCATTTTTCACTCATATGTCGCGTCAAATCTTAGTAATCAAATAGCAAATTCAGTCAAAGTATGAATTGATCCTTAAACGAAACGAAAGACTGCGGTAAATTCAAGGTCGCAGCGGGAGATAAGAGCAAGTCAGATGACATGGCTGGCTACAATTCTGTAAATACGATGGACTCCTTTGTCCAAAGTGAGTAACCCGAAGGCCAGAGCTACAAGACTTGCTTCATGCTCCGAATTGTTTCAACTGCTGCAATCGGTGGTTTCCTTGTTGGATCAAACGTGGGAGTTATCTCTGGCGCCCAGTTGTACTTCGATAACGATTTTCCTGATATCACTGACGTGCAGCGATCCCAAGTTGTCTCGCTGGCCCTGCTTGGAGCAGCTGTGGGCTCCCTCTTCTCTGGAACCATTTCTGACAAAATTGGTCGCAAAAAAGTCATCATGTTTGCTGACTTTATGTTCACACTGGGTGCCATCGTGATGGCGTGGTCGCCGACGATTACATGGCTAATTGTTGGACGTATCCTCGTTGGAATTGGAGTAGGCGCCTCTGCACAGATCGTTCTAGTGTACTTGGCCGAAATCAGCCCAGTCGAAATCCGCGGCAAGCTTATCGCTCTCAACATAGCAATGGCAACAATTGGACAAGTCTTCTCCGTCATCCTTGCCTACATCATCAAGCCGCACTGGCGAATTATGCTTGGACTGGCTGGTGTTCCTTCGATCATCCAATTCATCGCAATCATTTTCTTGCCGGAGTCTCCAAGATGGCTTGGCAAACAAGGCCAAGATGAACGCTCCCGTGGTGTTATGCAGCGAGTGTACAAAGAAGAGTATCTCGAGAAGGCCGTTAAGTACTTGGAAAAGGAGGTTGAGGCGCTTATGGTCGAAACGAAGATGACGGAAGCAGAACGGCTTAAAAGTTTGTTCACGACTTATGCTCGGTGCTTAGGAATTGGATGCGCGATGCAGCTTTGGTAACAGTTAGCCGGGATCAACACCGCGATGTACTACGGTCCATCTATCCTGATTGCCGCGGGCGTGAAAGTGAATGGACTTGACGAAGAGGAGTCAGCTTTACTACTCAACATTCCTTTAGCTGTGGTGAATATGATTGGAACTCTGATCTCCTGCTTCGTAATTGACAGGTTTGGTCGACGCTACATCATTCTTCGCACGATGCCAGGAGCATTCGTTGGGTGGATGACCGTGTCGGGCGGCATGTTGCTTACGTTGAGCCCGTACACCGCAGAAATCGGTTCCTATGTCTCCTTCACAGGCATCCTGATCTTCTTGCTTTTCTATGCAACTGGAATGTCGTCGACCCCGTGGACTATCAACGCAGAGATCTATCCACTCCATGTGATCGGCACTGCCAACTCCCTTTCCACCACCACTAATTGGGTTTCTAACTTCGTGGTCGCATCTATCTTCCTCCTGGCTCTGCAGACTGACACTGGCAAAGTGATCAGTTTCTTGGTGCTTGCGTTTATGGCGGTGGGCACCTGGGTCTTCGTCTACTTCCTAGTGCCCGAGACTGCCAAAAAGAGCATTGACGAGATCTTGAGGGACATCCTCGGCGAAAACTACCAAAAGGACCATTCAAAAGTGGTCGAGACTCCTGACGACTCAAACATTGAGGAGACAAGAGAATGACTCCTGATAAACTTCCGATTATTTAATCCCGAACTTGATCAATACGGATAAAACTTAAAAAACTAAAAAACTTGCAAAAAGATTAATTGTTTGAGAGTTCGTAAGATAACACCAATTTGATTGAATCATTTCTGGAAGCTGACTCCATGCTCAAGCGAATTCCAAAAACTTGTCTTCACACTTTATTAATCATTTTGAATTAATATATTACTACGGCTAATCTTGGTTATAAAATAGCACATCCAGTCAAGTATGAATATAGAACAAAACAAAATGAAAGAAGACGACACATTCAAGGTCGCAGAGGGGGCTAAGAACAAGCCAGATGACATGGCTGGCCACAATTCTGGAAATTCAATGGACTCCTTTGTCCAAAGTGAGCAACCCGAAGGCCAGAGCTACAAGACTTGCTTCATGGTCCAAATCGTATCAACTGCAGCAATCGGTGGTTTCCTGTTTGGATACGACACAGGAGTTATCTCTGGCGCCCAGTTGTACTTCGATAACGATTTCCCTGATATCACTGACGTTCAGCGATCCCAAGTTGTCTCGCTGGCGTTGATCGGAGCCGCTGTGGGCTCCCTCTTCTCTGGAACCATTTCTGACAAAGTGGGTCGCAAAAAGGTTATCATGTTTGCTGACATTATGTTCACACTGGGTGCCATTGTGATGGCGTGGTCGCCAACGATTGCTATGCTAATGGTGGGACGTGTTCTCGTCGGAGTCGGAGTAGGAGCCGCTGCCCAAATTGTGCCAGTTTATTTGGCTGAAATTAGCCCAGTCGAAATCCGCGGCAAGCTTATCGCAGTCAACACAGTAATGATAACAATTGGACAAGTCTTCTCCGTCATCCTTGTCTTCATCATCAAGCCGCACTGGCGATATATGCTTGGACTGGCTGGTGTTCCTTCGACCATCCAATTCATTGCAATGATTTTCCTGCCAGAATCTCCAAGATGGCTCGGCAAACAAGGCCAAGATGAACGCTCCCGTGGTGTTATGCAGCGAGTGTACAAAGAAGAGTATCTCGAGAAGGCCGTTAAGTACTTGGAAAAGGAGGTTGAGGCGCTTATGGTCGAAACGAAGATGACGGAAGCAGAACGGCTTAAAAGTTTGTTCACGACTTATGCTCGGTGCTTAGGAATTGGATGCGCGATGCAGCTTTGGTAACAGTTAGCCGGGATCAACACCGCGATGTACTACGGTCCATCTATCCTGATTGCCGCGGGCGTGAAAGTGAATGGACTTGACGAAGAGGAGTCAGCTTTACTACTCAACATTCCTTTAGCTGTGGTGAATATGATTGGAACTCTGATCTCCTGCTTCGTAATTGACAGGTTTGGTCGACGCTACATCATTCTTCGCACGATGCCAGGAGCATTCGTTGGGTGGATGACCGTGTCGGGCGGCATGTTGCTTACGTTGAGCCCGTACACCGCAGAAATCGGTTCCTATGTCTCCTTCACAGGCATCCTGATCTTCTTGCTTTTCTATGCAACTGGAATGTCGTCGACCCCGTGGACTATCAACGCAGAGATCTATCCACTCCATGTGATCGGCACTGCCAACTCCCTTTCCACCACCACTAATTGGGTTTCTAACTTCGTGGTCGCATCTATCTTCCTCCTGGCTCTGCAGACTGACACTGGCAAAGTGATCAGTTTCTTGGTGCTTGCGTTTATGGCGGTGGGCACCTGGGTCTTCGTCTACTTCCTAGTGCCCGAGACTGCCAAAAAGAGCATTGACGAGATCTTGAGGGACATCCTCGGCGAAAACTACCAAAAGGACCATTCAAAAGTGGTCGAGACTCCTGACGACTCAAACATTGAGGAGACAAGAGAATGACTCCTGATAAACTTCCGATTATTTAATCCCGAACTTGATCAATACGGATAAAACTTAAAAAACTAAAAAACTTGCAAAAAGATTAATTGTTTGAGAGTTCGTAAGATAACACCAATTTGATTGAATCATTTCTGGAAGCTGACTCCATGCTCAAGCGAATTCCAAAAACTTGTCTTCACACTTTATTAATCATTTTGAATTAATATATTACTACGGCTAATCTTGGTTATAAAATAGCACATCCAGTCAAGTATGAATATAGAACAAAACAAAATGAAAGAAGACGACACATTCAAGGTCGCAGAGGGGGCTAAGAACAAGCCAGATGACATGGCTGGCCACAATTCTGGAAATTCAATGGACTCCTTTGTCCAAAGTGAGCAACCCGAAGGCCAGAGCTACAAGACTTGCTTCATGGTCCAAATCGTATCAACTGCAGCAATCGGTGGTTTCCTGTTTGGATACGACACAGGAGTTATCTCTGGCGCCCAGTTGTACTTCGATAACGATTTCCCTGATATCACTGACGTTCAGCGATCCCAAGTTGTCTCGCTGGCGTTGATCGGAGCCGCTGTGGGCTCCCTCTTCTCTGGAACCATTTCTGACAAAGTGGGTCGCAAAAAGGTTATCATGTTTGCTGACATTATGTTCACACTGGGTGCCATTGTGATGGCGTGGTCGCCAACGATTGCTATGCTAATGGTGGGACGTGTTCTCGTCGGAGTCGGAGTAGGAGCCGCTGCCCAAATTGTGCCAGTTTATTTGGCTGAAATTAGCCCAGTCGAAATCCGCGGCAAGCTTATCGCAGTCAACACAGTAATGATAACAATTGGACAAGTCTTCTCCGTCATCCTTGTCTTCATCATCAAGCCGCACTGGCGATATATGCTTGGACTGGCTGGTGTTCCTTCGACCATCCAATTCATTGCAATGATTTTCCTGCCAGAATCTCCAAGATGGCTCGGCAAACAAGGCCAAGATGAACGCTCCCGTGGCGTTATGTAGCGAGTGTACTAAGAAGAACATCTCGAGAACGCCTTTAGACACCTGGAAAAGGAAGTCAACGAGCTCAAGATCGAAACTAAGCTGTCAGAGACAGAGAGACTTAAAAGTTTGTTCACTACTTATGCTCGTTGCTTAGGAATTGGATGCGCGATGCAGCTTTGGCAACAGTTAGACGGGATCAACACCGCGATGTACTACGGTCCAGATATCCTGATTGCTGCGGGAGTGAAAGTGAATGGACTTGACAAAGAAGAGTCAGCTTTACTGCTCAACATTCCTTTAGCTTTAGTGAATGCGATTGGAACTCTGATCTCCTGCTTCGTAATTGACTCATTTGGTCGCCGCTACATTATTCTTCGCACAATGCCAGGAGCAGCCATTGGTTGGCTAGTCGTCTCGGTCGGCATGTTGCTGACGTTGAGTCCAGACACCGCATAACTTGGCTCCTATTTCTCCATCGCAGGCATCGCGATCTTCCTGTTTTTCTATGGAATTGGAATGTCGTCGACCCCGTGGACAATCAACGCAGAGATCTATCCCCTGCATGTGATCGGCACTGCCAACTCCCTTTCCACCACCACTAATTGGGTTTCTAACTTCGTGGTCGCATCTATCTTCCTGTTGGCCCTGCAGACTGACACTGGCAAAGTGATCAGTTTCTTGGTGCTTGGCGTGTTTTGCTTGTCCACATGGGTCTTCGTCTACTTCCTGGTGCCCGAGACCGCCAACAAGAACATCGACGAGATATTGACCGCCATCCTTGGCGACAACTACCAAAAGGACCAAACACGGGTGGTACAGACTCACGATGACTCAAATAATGAAGAGACAAGAGAGTGACAAGTGACGAAGAATTAGGAAATACCCCCACGTTTGTATCAATCTGATTTAAGAAATCTTGAGTAGAAAGCACTTAGTTGAATAAAATAAACAATATAATAGGGCAAAGCATTGGTAGACATAGGTGTTCTCGCTGATGGTGTTCAAGGGGTTACAGGCGTCAAATGGCAGTAAGGGTAGGTCGATCACTTGGAGTGCGCGTTCTCATACTTGAACTTCGGCCACCTGGTCGGCAAACGAGGAGGACTCCGGATCCGCCTGGTCGGTAAAGGTGGAGGACTCTTCGAGGACCTTTTCGGACTCTTCCTGGGCCTCGTTCGACCAGACGGTGTCGGTGCCGTCTTCGGAGGTCTTGAGGTATTGTCCTCGGACTTTTTCGACTTGCCGGTGTCGATGTTGTCGTCGGAGGAGGTCTTGGTGTATCATTTATGAAGCCTTGATAAAATAAATTTAAAAGTAAAAATCAGAATATAAATTAAATTCCAAAATGTACAGCGTAGGTCATGTACTAACTAACAATAGGAAGTCGCGAAACAACTCGAACGAAAACTCTTCAGAACGACGCAAAAAGGTGCTCACGGCCAAACAGCTCTTCACATTTCGACTGAATCGTGCTCAGGAGGTGATGATCCGCTTCAAGAGCAATGTGGACCCGAAGGACATCACCCGCAAAGACTCGATTTTTTCATGTAAGTATTCTTGAAGTTACGGGTATTTTTGGCTTGTGCATAACTGACTTTTACCGACATTTTTGATCTTTAGAATGGGTGAAAGACTAGGAGCACATCACGCTTGCTGACCTGATGGACCCAGATGACAAAGAGAAGCTGACTGAGCGAGCAGTCAAAGTACTCATGCAGATGGGGTTGACCTACGACGATCTGAAGTAGAAGGACTTGGCATACTTTGAGGAGCGCAAAGATGAGATTTACCAGCCCGCCGCGATCTATAAACTCTACTGCAAGCAAAGAATCGGTAAGTGCCAATTACACCAACAGGTTTTTTCTTACTTTACCCCCCCTCGTTTTTAGAAAACATTCTTCAAGTTGAGATAGCCTTGATGCAAGAAAACCTAGCTGACTTCGAGGGCGCCCACCAGAACAGTGATTACTCCGAAGAAGAGACGCCATTAAATCGATAATCGATATAACAAAAGCGACACTCATCATAACTAGGCTCCAGTAAGCTGTTGACGGAGATGTAGCAAGAGAAGAGAAAGCAGCGGAACTCTATCTACTAGGAGTCGCCCAAGACTTGGGAGACCAGACAGAAACAGCATCACACTAAAAAGGACATGCTACAGGTTATTAAGAAATTGAATGCGAAGCTTCACCCAGCCAACCAAAAGCCTGTTTAAATCTACAACTAGAAACAGCTTTCATTTGCCATGGATAACGTCTCTACACACTCAATGCAAGCTGCTAGTAAATCCCACAATTTAGAGTCGTCGACTCCAACTAAGTAGCCATAAAGAGCCAGTTTTGGGGCACAAGCTTTCGCTGTCATGAACAGGGGCTCTGAACGAAAAAAGTTTACTCTTGATGAGCTCACGGAGCCACACTCGAACCTCTAATCTCACTTCAGCAGATCGACGACCTACAAGAAGCATCAGATGAAGTACCTCTCTGCTCAAATTAAAGATGTTGATATGCTAGATGACGATCCAATTATTGCTAATGAGGAGGGGGATCGAAACAATCGCAGTGGCATTCATTTTAAAGGGCTGGGGTAGTCGCATTTGACAACCCTCAGGGAGTAGTTGAGAAGAGAAAGTGGAAGCGCTGAGAGTGCTCTTAAATTGGGAGAAGTGGTTCCTAGTCATCATCACTAATCCGGATCGTTCGTGAACCTGTCTGACAACTAGCTCAGTCGTAAAAAGTCAAAACAATCCTTGAAGTCCCGTCAAATAAGCCACGTGAGCATCAGAGACCAATCTACTGCAAAGAAATCAAAATAATAACTGGCCAACGAAATGGGACCGACGGAAGGTGACGAGCAATCGCCCGAAGATCTATACACCTCGATGATGTCTCTATAATAGATCGAAAGAAGTCTCAAGCGATCTCAGCGACGTATCTTGTAAAGCATATCGCGCTCGCCGAACAGATCACCATTCGAGATGAGGGCCTTGAATAGTTCTAAGAAGAAGACTTAGAAGCGTAACCAAAGGAACATTAACTAAAACGTCAGCAAGAGTATGTGTAACACGAGCAAGACGTTCACGTTGCCCAAGCTTAAGAACTCGATGGACATCAGTCAAGACGACACTCGTCATGTGCAGATTTCGCCCCATTAGACTATCTCCGGCAAGAAGAAAAGAGGCAAGTTTGGTGCCGAAATGCTCTCTCGTAAGCTGTCTGCGTCGAAGTTCGGCTTCGGTCCAACAGTTTCATACGCAATCTCTCCTCAGACAAATCAATAGATTCAGCAGAAAAAGACTTTAGACACCACCTACTTTAACAACAAAAACGTCTTGAACGTAGTCCATGGAAGAAAGGATACCATTTTGAGCAACAACCAGGCTCTCCACTACTAAAAAGCCAAACACGTTATGAAGACACAACAAAAGCGCCGCTCACTGTCTAAACGGTCCAATGGCCGCGCTTCCCAATCTTCTTTTCAATCAAATGAACTGCCGACGCCCTCTGAAATCGGTCGAGATCAAAGCAAACAGATGGATGACTACTTGACGAGCACAATCGGCAAGTACAAGTACAAAATCAGGGTGCCAAAGAAAATATACTTTAACAAGGAAGGCAAAACCAAGCCTGTGAAAGTGTTCAGGCGAGAAAAGGTGACAGAATCTAGACTTGAACTCGAGTACCGGAAAGAAAAGGAGCGCCAGAGGCATGATTCTAAAAAGAGCGGTAATCAGCCTCTACTGAACAACTCCCACTCCATAAAGTCCCTCAAGCGTGAAACTAAAGGTCGATCTACGCTGAATAGCTCTAAGACATCAAAGAAGTCTCAAATTAACGAACAAGAGAAGTAAGTGAAGCTCGCGCTCATTTAGAACAAACTAGATGAGATCGGCTTGAAGAGAAAGCTACTGAAGCGAACTTATAATATTGAGGTGAAGCAGGAGGAGGATGAGTTCTAGTGGCGCAGGATTCAGTAGATGCACAAGAAGGTCTACGGCAAGAAGGCGCCCAAGATGCTGCCACAGATCATTAATTTGGACGACGATGGCAATGTGATCGAGGGGGAAGTCACTGAGGTGATCAGAGACATCATGATTTGAACAAAAAAAGCCCACGTTTCCAACAAAAGAATTCTCCTACCTTTCTTTAAACTGATTAATTCAATTGAATTTAATTAAGTATTTAAGTTTGAAAGATGGGTTTCGACGAATGTGTTTTCGACAATCGCGAAGAGTGGCGATCGAATGCTGGCAAAATCATCATTGTACTCTGCGTGCTCTTCAACTTCATCCTCTACTCCGTCTTTGCGGCCATGGCTGAGATTAAGGGGTACAGGTTTGAAGACACGCCAGGGAATAAGGCGAGGAAGTATGTCAATAACATTGTTCAGGAGCAGTTACTTTACTTCTTGTTCTGTGCTTTGGTGCATGCGTTGACGCCATCAGAGTGGCCCGTCATCTTCATTTGCCTTTACAGTATTCTACTCGCGGTAAAACCGTTAGCCTACGCCAAAGACTGGAGAAAGTTCAAGATGGTCGCCTTGCCTGTTGAAATCATCCTGTAGATGATCCTCGCAATTCTTATTTTGTCGAACGACTGGTGCAGATTCTTCCTTTACAGAGGTCATTCATGAACAGAAGCAGAATAGACAAATGCGTGAAGAGACATATTTAGAGACTTTTCCATTCATCTCATTTGACCAATGTTAACTTTCAATATTTGCTCACGGGGTTTTGGGGTTTTGGGGTTTTGGGGG
>Ga0208544_10002962_pt1 | contig 10815 bp, 10 predicted proteins | sample DEB08_DNA_9_FD_184526 | JGI IMG/M metagenome (GOLD analysis project Ga0208544, IMG submission 184526) | Aqueous microbial communities from the Delaware River and Bay under freshwater to marine salinity gradient to study organic matter... | ecosystem: Environmental > Aquatic > Marine > Coastal ...
TGACAGCACTGCAAAGCGATGCACATGTCACGGCTGACACGCTAAGTACCGACCTGGGACTGTCGGCCAGTCAGATCGGCCGACGGCGCCAGCGGCTTGAGGCGGCAAGGCTGATCGAAGGTTATCGCGCGCGGCTTAATCCGGGCGCACTTGGGCTTAATGTTCAGGCGTTTGTGACGGTGCAGATGGCAACCCATGCGCCCGATAAGGTGCAGACCTTCACACGGATCGTGAAATTACGCCCCGAGATCACCTCGGCGTGGACAATGACCGGCGATGCCGACTATCTGTTGAGGGTATATTGCGCGGATCTTGCCGATCTTAACACATTGATACATCAGGTTCTGTTACCCCACCCCGCAGTGGCGCGGGTCCAGAGCCAGATTGTGATGGATCAACTAAAGGCAGACGGGCCGCTGCCAATCTGAAGGGCGAACTATGGAAGGCTTTCTGTTCCAAGCCGTGATCTACCTGCTGGCTGCGGTGATCGCGGTGCCATTGGCTGTGCGCCTTGGGCTTGGGTCGGTGCTTGGGTATCTATTGGCCGGCATCGTGATCGGACCCATTTTGGGGTTGGTTGCGGACACGAAAGGCCTGCAGCATTTCGCCGAATTTGGTGTGGTTTTGATGCTCTTCCTAATTGGTCTGGAACTTAGCCCACGCGCGCTTTGGGACATGCGACACCGCCTGCTTGGGCTTGGAGGGTTGCAGATTTTTGTGACGCTTGGCGCGGTGGCTTTGGGGTGTACTTATGTGTTCGGTCTGCCTTGGCAGTCGAGTGTGGCGGTCGGCATGATCATGTCATTATCTTCGACCGCTATCGTGCTTCAAACGCTGTCAGAAAAACGCCTGATGCAAACCGGAGGCGGGCGCTCGTCCTTCACTGTTCTTCTGAGCCAGGACATTGCAGTGATCCCGATGTTGATCTTCCTGCCGCTTCTGGCGATTGGGGGCATGACGAGTTTTGGCGAGGACGGCTCGATCTCTCGCGCTGCGGTCGAGGTGGTCGAGGATGACCATGGCGACGGCAGCGGAGCAGAGTTTGCGCTACATTTTATGGCCGAATTGCCCGCCTGGGGTGTCACGCTAGTCACGATCGCCGCGGTTGTCTCTGTCGTTTTGTTCGGCACTTTTGCGACCCGCCCGCTCTTTCGTTTCGTGCATATTGCGCGGCTGCGCGAGCTTTACACGGCGTTTGCTCTGCTGATTGTGGCGGCGATCGCGTTTCTGATGATCCTTGTTGGCCTGTCCCCTGCATTGGGTACCTTTCTGGCAGGTGTCGTCCTTGCAAATTCGGAGTTCCGGCACGAGCTGGAGAGCGACATAGCACCTTTCAAGGGTCTGCTTTTAGGCCTTTTTTTCATCACGGTTGGCGCGGGCATCAACTTTGCCGTCTTCTTCCGAGACCCGTTTGAACTCTTGGGATTCACGTTGCTTTTGATGTTTGGCAAAGGGTTGGTGTTGTATCTTCTTGCGGTGATTTTCCGCATGAAAGGTCGCAATAGGTGGCTGTTTACGCTTGGGTTGGCGCAGGCGGGTGAATTCGGATTTGTTCTGATTTCGTTCTCATTGCAGCAGGGTGTGTTCGGGATCGCGTTGGCCGAGCGTTTGTTGCTTGTAGTCGCCCTGTCGATGCTGCTGACACCCTTGTTCTTCATTGCCTACGAGCGTCTTCAGCACCGGATGACCGGCGATCTGAAAGAATCACCGGAGGCTGACGAAATAGATGAAAAGCAAAAGATCATTATCGCTGGGATCGGGCGGTTCGGGCAAGTTGTAAACCGGCTTTTGATGCTGGCAGGGTTTCGTGCCGTGGTGCTGGATCACAACCTTGAGGCCATCGACACGATGCGTCGGTTCGGGATCAAGGGATTCTTCGGGGACCCGACGCGACCCGATATGTTGCATGCCGCAGGGCTTGATGAGGCCAAGGTTTTGGTCGTAGCCATGGACGATAAGGACGCCTCGTTGCGATTGGTGCGGTATGCGCGATCAAGACGGCCCGATCTGCATATCGTGGCGCGGGCGCATGACCGGGTGCATACCTATCAGCTTTATCAGGCGGGCGCGGATGACATTGTGCGTGAAATGTTTGACTCGTCTTTGCGAGCCGGACGTTATGTGCTTGAAAATATGGGGCTGACTGACATCGAAGCCTCGCGCATTGAGCATTTCTTCTACCGTAAAGACCGTGAAGGTCTACGGGAGCTGGCCGGGCTTTGGAAAGCGGACACACCGGTGGATCAGAACGCAGAATACGTCGAGCGTGCGCGGGAACTGAATGCCGAACTTGAGACGGCTTTGGTGGCGCATCTTGACGAAGCTTCGATCTCGAATTTGGATATTGATGCGGTGACACGGCCCTTGCCACCGTTCGAGTCCGACATGGCCGGCTACAAGGGCGCGGGTCGGGACGACGTGCCTGATGATGGTAAAAGGACAAGCCGGGCTAGTTGACGGAGCGCCGCTCGGGGCCAGCAAAGGCTGTAATGGCCAGAATAACGCCCGAGACAGTCGCGATCATGCCGGCAGCGCTGACCGCATTCGTGCCCCCGATCCAAAGCGGGCCATAGCCCGCAAGGACATATCCTAAGATAGCCGAAAGCAACGCAAAGGCGACGGACCATGCGATCTGCGCGCCCAGCCGATTGGTCATCAGGCGCGCCGCGGCGGGCGGGCAGATGAACATTGCGATGACAATGATCGACCCGACGGCATCAAAGGCCGCGACGGCTGCAAGAGCAGAGGCGATCACCAGACCGAGGGATATAACGGTGACGGGAAGGCCCAACGAGGCTGCAAAGCCTTCATCAAAGGTTGAGATCGCAAGCGGTCTCCAGAACAGGGCGAGAAGAATACCAATCAGGGCAACCACGACAGTGATACGGAACAACTCGGGTGGCAGGCCTTTCAGGGCTTGCGCGTCGAGAAGCGAGCCCCAGCCGATGGCGTCCAGCCAGATCAGGCTTTCGAGGTTGCCATAAAGCGCGTGTTCGACGTCGAGGTGGACGCCGGAAGTGTCGCTGAGTTCAAGAATTAATACGCCGCCCGCGAACATCGTGGTAAAGACGACGCCCATGGCCGCCCCTGGTTCGATGTGGCCAAAGCGGCGGATGCCTTCAATCATCGCGACCGCAATGAGGGCAGCGGTGGCGGCTCCGAACATCATGGCGGTGGCGGAAATCGTTCCGGTGAGAAGGAACGCGACAACGATGCCGGGCAGGACAACATGGCTGATGGCATCGCCGATCAGAGCCTGGCGACGCAGGATCAGAAAGTTGCCGGGCAGCGCACAAGCGACGGCGGCGAGGCAACCAATAAGCAAGGGTGTAAGGCTGAGGGGGACAAACTCGGCGCCGTTCATGCCGGTAGTCCTTTGGGGCCGCCGATGCGGGCATCAAGCTCGGCGATCTGGTCGGATGTGAGGACGTCTTCGATTTGCATCAGGCCATCGTAGCGGGCGGCGGCCATTTCCAAAGCCGGGTCAGCGCGGGCGGTTTCCCAGCGTTTTTCGTCCCTAAGCACGCGGGAGGCCCGCGCAATGCCATTTTCGGTCGGCACACCGTCAGCGCGCGCAAGACCTTCGGTGCGCAAAAGACGGATGGTGAGGGGTTCGTAAATCGGCTGGCCTTGGGCGAGCGAGACTAGGCCTTGGCGGATGTGGACGCCGCGTTGAAACTTACGATGATTAACGGCGCTGATCAAAAGGCCACGCGCCGGTGCGAACAGCATAGAGATTGCGAAGAGAGCGAAAGCCGTGAGGACGATAATCGGCCCGGTCGGGAGGTTGGGCGCAACGGCGGACGCGGATGCGCCGATCCATGCCGCAAGGCCGCCCAGGACGCCTGCGATGAGGACAACGCGGTCTGCTCGGTCACTCCAGAAGCGGGCGGCGACGGGCGGGATAATAAGCAGCGCGACGATCAAGATCAGGCCGACGATCTTGAGACCAATGACAGTGACACCCATGACGAGACCCATCATGATCAGATCAGTTCGATCAAGATTGATGCCGCTGGCGCGGGCGAATTCGGGATCGAAACTGACCATCATCATGGGACGACGGAAGATCGCGACAAGAAGAAGGGCTAGAGCCCCTCCCGCGGCGATGAGGATTGCGTCGGCGTAGAGCATGCCTGCGGTGGACCCGAGGAGGAAGCTTTCAAGGCCCGCCTGTCGGCCCGAGGACATGGTCTGGATAACAGTTAACAAGACGATGCCAAAGCCGAAGAAAACCGACAGGACCGCGCCGATGGCGGCGTCTTCGGTGAGGCGCGTGCGCGACGCAAGCCATTGGACAGCGAAGAGGCCAGCCGCGGCACTTATGGCTGATCCAATGAGGAGGCCGGGGAGGCTTCGACCGTCAAATCCAAGTGCAACCATGACAATGAAGGCAAGCGCCACGCCGGGAAGGGTCGCGTGGCTGATCGCATCGGACACAAGCGCGCGTTTGCGGAAAAAGAGGAAGCTGCCGGTGACGCCTGCGGCGACCCCAAGAAGGGTCGCGCCAAAGGTTACGAGCGTGGCGTTGTAGCCAAGCTGGAAGAACAGCGCTTCGAATAACATGACGTTAGCCTGCAACCGCGGCTGGGTCGATCCGGGCTGTGGCGAGACGTCCTCCGTAGGTGGCGGATAAGTTCGCGTCGGTGAAGGCGGTTTCAACCGGCCCCTCGGCGATTTTACGAACGTTCAGCAGCAGCACGTTGTCGAAGTAATCCGGCACGGTGGACAGATCGTGATGGACTGCGACAACCGTGCGGCCTTCGGCGCGCAGCGACTTCAGGACGGCAATGATGGCCTTTTCGGTGGCAGCATCAACACCGGCGAAGGGCTCGTCCAGTAGATAAAGATCGGCGTCCTGCGCCAGCGCACGCGCGAGGAACACACGTTGCTGCTGACCGCCGGACAACTGGCCAATCTGGCGGCTGGCAAAGTCGGTCATGCCGACGCGGTTCAGACACGACATCGCATGTTTGCGATCAGCCCCTGAAAGACGCCCCAGAAGGCCGGTTTTGCGAAAAAGACCCATAAGAACGACGTCAATAACGCGCACGGGGAAGTCCCAGTCGACGCTGGCGCGCTGGGGGACATAGGCGATGCGGTGCATTTCCGCCGCGACGGGGCGGCCCATTATGGTGACTTGCCCGGAGAGCGGCTTGATGATGCCCAGTGCCGCCTTGATCAGCGTGGATTTGCCAGCGCCGTTGGGGCCGACAATTGCGGTCATTTTGCCGGGTTGAAACGTGGCATCGACCGAGAATACGGCCGGCTTCTGGTCGTAAGAGACCGTCAGGCCACGGATCGCAAAGGGACTTTCGCGCAAGAACTGCGCTTCGGCCCGGACATTCTCTGCGTTTGCAATCTGAAGCATTTTGTTTCCTTAGCTTCCTGCGCTCAAAAGGCCATTCAACCCGCGTGCCGGCGCGGTGCCACCCAAAGCGGTGGCGATTGTGGTCGCGTTGTGATCGATCATTCCGACGTAGGTGCCCTCGTAGCTGCCGGGTTCGCCCATCGCGTCGGAGAAAAGCTCTCCGCCGATATTAAGGCTGTGGCCTTGGGCGGCGGCCCCTTCGATGAGAGCGCGGATCGAGCGATCGGAGACCGAGCTTTCGACGAAGACGGCACCAATTTTACGTTCCACAATCATATCGACGAGCGTCGAGATGCGATTCACACCCGCTTCGCTGTCGGTCGAAATACCTTGAATGCCGAGCACCTCAAAACCGTAGGCACGGCCGAAGTAATTGAAGGCGTCGTGGGCGGTGATCAGAACACGGGTTTCGGCGGGAACGGTTTCAAGCGACACCGCAGTGTAAGCCGCGAGTTTAGTCAACTCTGCAATGTAGGTTTCCGCGTTGGCGGCGAAATTGTCCGCAAAATCCGGGGCTGCTTCGCTCATGGCGTCGCGCACGGCTGCAACTGCATAGGTCCAAAGCGCCGGGTCCATCCAAACGTGCGGATCGAAGCGGTCGGCGTAGTCGTCATGGCTGACAAGGTCTTTGGCCGGGACGCCTTCGGCCACGGGGCGCACAGGCGTTTTACGCCCGAGATCAGCCAAAAAGTCTTCCATCTGCGCCTCTAGATAGAGGCCATTCCACAGCACAAGGTCGGCACGTGCCATGGCGAAGATATCTGTGCGAGTCTGGCGGTAACCATGTGGGTCGACCCCCGGCCCCATTAGGGCTTTGACCGTTACAAGGTCCCCGCCGACACGGCGTGCTGTGTCAGCAATCATGCCGGTTGTCGCAACGACAGAAAGCGTTGAACCCTTTGCACGCGCCTGCGCAGCCAAGCTTGCGGCGACAAATGCGCCTCCAATTGCTGTGATGAACTGCCGTCTTTGCACGTGTGGTCCTTTGTACTTAGATTTTTAAAAATGAGAATAATTCGCACTCTCATTACTAATTGAGAACAATTCGCAAGAAGTCAAGGTTTCCGATTGTGAATATTTTCTGGTCGGCAGCAATTCGCGCGTCGCAGATGGACGTTGAGAGGCGCGTGCGGACTTGACTCCTATGGCCCTGTGACCCCATGCAGATTGCGATAGCTTCGGTTCCGGCAGGCGACTGCCGGGCAAAAGGGAACGCGGTGCGGGGGAGAGCCTCCAATTCCGTGACTGCCCCCGCAACTGTAAGCGGCGAGCAACGGCTGAACGCGCCACTGGACGGTAACGTCTGGGAAGGCAGGCCCTAGCGACGACCCGTGAAGTCAGGAGACCTGCCGAGGCGTTCACCCAGTTCGGGGCGCGGGGCGCGTGTACGAGCTACGGTTCTCCGGCGTGGTGGCAGATGTTCGCCGTCCGGAGTGTGATTTCTTCGGATATTTGGATGAGACGTGGCGGCTTTTTTTGGGGCCGTTTTGGGGGTCAGCCATGGCAGTGGCAGACGGGACATCAACTGACTTCAAGGCCTCACGCGATGCGGGTAGCATTGCGTTGGTGCTTGGGCTTTTGGGCCTCGTGCTTTTTGGATTTGTCGTGTCGTTGGTTACGGGGCCTTCGGGGATGTCTGTGGCGCGCGGACTGTTGGCGTTTTTTGTCGACAACGGCGGCCCAGAGACGGTCGTGATGCGCGAAATCCGCCTGCCACGCGCAGTTCTGGGCGCTCTGGTCGGGGCGGCTTTGGGCCTGTCCGGGGCCGCAATGCAAGGTTTGTTGCGCAATCCATTGGCCGAACCGGGATTGATTGGCGTTTCAGCGACGGCGGCTTTGGGGGCGGTGATCGCCCTTCAGACCGGGTTGGCGGCGACGTTTGCTTTGGCATTGCCGATCTTCGCGCTGGTCGGAGCCGGTGTGGCGGTTGGCCTGCTGTTGCTGCTGGCCGGGCCACGGGGATCATCACTGGTTTTGATTTTGGCGGGGATCGCGATTTCTGCATTGGCGGCGGCGGCCACGTCATTGGTGTTAAACCTGTCGCCGAACCCCTTTGCCGCAAGCGAGATTATTTTCTGGCTAATGGGATCATTGGCGGACCGCAGCTGGACCCATGTGTGGCTGGCGGGCCCGTTGATTGCTTTGGGCTGTGTGGTTTTGTTTTTGACCGGTCGGGGTCTCGACGCTTTGACCCTTGGCGAAGATGCGGCAGAGGCTTTGGGCGTTCGCATCGGGCGTTTGCGTTTAATGGTTGTGACAGGGACTGCTTTGGCTGTTGGCGCGGCGACGGCAGTTACGGGGGCAATCGGCTTTGTCGGGTTGGTTGTACCGCATATCTTGCGCCCCCTGACAGGCGGGCTGCCGTCGCGATTGTTGCCAGCGTCGGCATTGGGTGGGGCTGCGATGGTCCTTTTGGCCGACAGTGCCGCGCAGGGATTGTTGCCTGACCGGGATCTGAAGCTGGGGGTTTTGACCGCGTTCATTGGCGCGCCTGTGTTCCTGCATCTGATCTTTCGGACACGGAGGGCGGGGCTGTGAGCCTGTTGAGCCTTGATCTTTTGACGGTGATGCGTGGCGGCTGTCCGGTTGTGGATGGTGTTACGCTTGAGATTGGTGCCGGCGAGGTTGTTGGGCTGATCGGGCCAAACGGTGCTGGCAAGACGACGATGATGCGTGGCGCTTTGGGGCTTTTGGCCGCTTCTGGTGGGTCGTCGTTGACGGCCCTTCACGCGCGCGACCGCGCGAAGGCGGCGGCGTGGTTGCCACAGGCGCGCGAGATTGCCTGGCCAGTGTCCGTCGAGACTTTGGTATCGCTTGGGCGATCGCCCTATCTGGCAGGGGGGCGGAAGCTATCGCAGGCCGATCACGAGGCGGTCGCGCAGGCGTTAGAGCAGATGGGTCTGACGGCCTTTGCAAGGCGGGATGCAACTGCATTGTCGGGCGGTGAACAGGCACGCGTTTTAATTGCCCGCGTTTTGGCACAAAGCACACCTCTGATCATGGCGGACGAGCCGGTGGCAGGTTTGGACCCAGCCCATCAGTTCAGTTTAATGCGGGTCTTCTCAAAGCTGGCGCAGGGCGGCAAGTCGGTGTTGGTGTCGATGCATGACCTTGGGTTGGCCGCGCAACATTGCACGCGTTTGGTGATGATCCATCGCGGAAAGTTGGTGGCAGACGGCACACCACGCGAGGTGTTAAGCGACGACCGATTACGCGACGTGTTTCAAGTTTGCGGACGTTGGGATGGCGATGCGTTTCATGTGACAGACGTGTTGGAGGGGGCGGTATGATCGGACCCCAACGCATTGTGTGTCTGACCGAAGAAACGGTCGAGACCCTATATATCCTAGGCGCGGAAGACCGCATTGTCGGAGTGACTGGCTATGCGGTGCGCCCTGCCCGTGTGCGGCGTGAGAAGCCGCGTGTTGGCGCGTTCACCAGTGCTGACGTGCCGAAGATCTTGGCGCTTGAGCCGGATCTGGTCCTGACGTTTTCGGATTTGCAGGCGGATATTGCCGCGGATCTGATCCGGGCGGGCGTGGCTGTGCACGCGTTTAATCAGCGGTCGGTAGCAGGAATTTTCGAGATGATCGCCACGCTTGGCGCGTTGGTCGGGCATGCATCGCAGGCGGATGCTTTGATTGGCGAGCTGCAGGATAATATCTCGAAGGCGCGCACGACGGCGGCCGGGTGGGTACGGCCTCGGGTGTATTTTGAGGAATGGGACGCCCCTATGATTGCGGGGGTTGCCTGGGTGTCAGAACTGATTGCGATTGCTGGCGGCGACGATGTCTTCGCGGATCGTGCGCAGGCACAGGGCGCGAAGGGCCGGATTTTGGATAGCTCGGACGTGATTGCAGCCCGGCCAGATCTGATCCTCGCCAGTTGGTGTGGCAAGAAGGTGCGGCCAGAAAAGATCGCCGCGCGCGCCGGTTGGGCGGCTATTCCGGCGGTGTCACGGGGGCGCATTATTGAGTTGAAATCGCCCTTGGTGCTGGCTCCGGGGCCTGCGGCGTTAAGCGATGGTTTAGCCGCCATAGCTGCCGCGATTTCTGAGACGGCGGACGCGATGGAGACCGTGGCATGATCGCGCACTGGGATTTCATTGTGGCGTTTGGATTGGCGACAGGCATCCATTTGGCGGGTCTTGGGTATCACGCGGCAAACGGCGGGTTTGAGGGCGCGGGGGCCGAGGGACGCGCGGCGTTAAGTTTGCAAGCGGCTCCGGAGGGCATTTCGGACCTTGTTGCGGCCTGGGAGGCGGTCCCGGACGTATCCCCGATTGCAGAAGTATTGGATGCGCCTGTTTCTGAGGACACGGTAACCAAGGTTAACCTTTGGTCGGACAGCACGGTTCCAACTGCGACCCCGAAACTGGAGGATGCGCCAGAAGTGACGACTGCTCCGTCGATTGAAGCGGAAGCTGTCCCGCAATTGGCGGCTTTGCAACAGCCCGCACGATCTGTTCCGGACGTTAAGCCGGTTTGGGATGTAGCACGCGGGGCGGCTTCGCCATTGCCTTCGCTGGAGCTCCCTGCCCCGACGTTTGAAGCGCCAAGCACGGTGGAGCGGGCAATTGTTGCCACAACGCGCCCTGTGGCGCGCCCCGTGAGAAGCGACGCGGCCCCTGCCGTGGTTGCGCGTGGAACCGGCAGCGGTGTCAGTGCCGGGAATTTAGGCGAGACGCGGGTTGTCGGAACGCTGGCGCCTGCGGCACGGCTGGCCACACAGGCGGGTTGGGCCGCTAAAATTCAAAGCCGGATTGCGCGGCATCAAAAGTTCCCCCGTGGTGCGCGAGGACAAGGGCGCGTGCGTTTGCAGATGGATATTCTGGCCGATGGGCGCCTTGGAGCAGTGCGGATTGATCGCTCAAGCGGCGTTGCGGCGTTTGACAAGGCGGCTTTGCGAGCGGCGAAGACGGCGGCTCCGTTTCCCTCCGCGCCAAAGGGATTGGACCAGTCATCGTACACATTCGCGCAGTGGGTGAATTTCTCGCGTTAGCGCCGTGCCGCGCGTGGGCCGAGAAGATACCATGCGACGATCCCGACAAGCGGGATCAACAAGATGAACGCCCAAAGGCAAAGACGGACAAGGCCCGGTCGGGCATCGTAGACGGCCATGAAAGCCCAGATGTTTATCGCCCAGGCTGCGATCACGATAACACCAAGATATTGCACCATTTTAGCGGACCTTCGCGTTGCGGGTGAAAAGGGTTTCGCCGTCAATTTTGTAGCCGCCAATCAGCGATTGACCCTTTTGGGACATCAGCCAGTTCTCAAGCGTTACAGCCGCCTTATAGGCAACATGAGGGTGGCTGGCTGGATTGATAGCCAAGTAAGCGTATTGGTTTTGCAGTGCGAAATCTCCGGAAAACAGAATGGCCATGCCGTCTTTGTTGCCAAAATTCAACCGGCTAGCACGCTCGCTTAATGTATACGCCCCCA
>Ga0208544_10002963_pt1 | contig 10815 bp, 6 predicted proteins | sample DEB08_DNA_9_FD_184526 | JGI IMG/M metagenome (GOLD analysis project Ga0208544, IMG submission 184526) | Aqueous microbial communities from the Delaware River and Bay under freshwater to marine salinity gradient to study organic matter... | ecosystem: Environmental > Aquatic > Marine > Coastal ...
AACTAGGATTACCTCCATTTCGGCTTCATGCTGCGCGCTTACGTATCCTGCCGGCGCACCACAGCTTCCGTGAGGATTTTTTCCAGACCTTAAGTGCTGCGGTCTGGGCCCAGGGTGGCGAGTTGATTTATGCCGCCCCCATTGAGGACGAAGCCCTGGCCGAGGCTATCCGCCGATTGAGTTCCACCTTTGGTATTGGTGTGACCACCTTCGGTTTGACGGCGGAGATCCTCGATGAGCTGCCGCGCCCGGCAAACATCATCAACGCCCATCCACGTGAGACTGAGGCCCTGATGGAAAAACTCGACGTCACGCGTGTGGCCACGGCCAGATCCCGTCCGCACATTGACTGGACTGCCCTGGAGACTATCCGTGGGGACAGCACCGATATCGACAAATTGCTTGATTGGCTTTCCGAAAGTGCTGAGATCGGGCGGATCCTTCCCTATCAGGACGTGGATTAATACGGAGCTTACTGGTCTTTGATCTGGGAATCGGCTCCCATTTAAACCATATTATCCAGCACAAACATGCATATAGAAATCATGGATACCACGCTCCGGGATGGTGAGCAGACCTCAGGAGTGTCGTTTTCCGCACACGAGAAACTCAGTATGGCAAAGATCCTGCTCAAGGATGTCAGAGTGGACCGAGTTGAAGTCGCCTCGGCACGGGTTTCCAAAGGTGAGTTTGAATGTGTCAAGGCGATCACCTCATGGGCAAAAAATGAAGGCCTGCTCGATGCTGTCGAGGTACTGGGCTTTGTAGATGGTAAAGTATCGATTGACTGGATCACCAGTGCCGGAGGTCGTGTGGTCAACCTTCTGGCGAAGGGATCGAAGCGTCACGTCGAGTTGCAACTGCGTAAAACTCCGGAGCAGCATCTGGAAGACATCAAGCAAGTGATTGCTTACGCCGCGTCACAAAATGTTGATGCCAATATCTACCTTGAGGATTGGTCCAATGGTATGATTAACTCGCCGGACTATGTTTATTTCATTGTGGATGGCCTGAAGGACACTCCGATCAAGCGCTTCATGTTGCCTGACACTCTCGGCATTCTCAATCCGGACCAGACCTATGATTTCTGCAGCAAGATGGTAGAACGTTATCCGGAGCTATGGTTCGATTTTCATGCTCATAACGATTATGATCTCGCTGCCGCTAATGTATACAGCGCCGTCAAAGCAAAGGTGCATGGTATCCACGCCACGGTCAACGGCATGGGTGAGCGAGCTGGTAATGTGCCACTCTCCAGTGTGATTGGAGTGATTCATGACCAGCTGAAACAGGCCACTAACATTAACGAAACCGCCATCAACCATGTGAGTCGGATTGTGGAGACTTATTCAGGTGTCAGGGTGCCCGCAAACAAGCCCGTGATCGGTGAGTTTGTCTTTACCCAGACTGCTGGTATCCACGCAGATGGTGATTCCAAGGATAAGCTGTATTACAACGATCTGTTGCCCGAGCGCTTTGGCCGCACCCGCGAATACGCCCTCGGCAAGACATCAGGCAAGGCAAACATTCAGAAGAACCTCGAGGAACTAGGCATCAGTCTGGAAAACGATGATATGAAGCGTGTCACGGCCCGCATCATCGAGCTGGGCGATAAAAAAGAGCGGGTCACCAAGGAGGATCTTCCTTTCATCATTGCTGATGTGTTAGGCAACCATTCGGAAACCAAAGACATTGAGGTGGTCAATTACTCGCTTTCGCTCACACAAGGATTGAGCCCCGTAGCCACGGTCCGCCTCAGAATCAAAGGCGAGTTATATCAGGAAACAAGTACGGGTGATGGTCAGTACAATGCGTTTGTGCGAGCTCTATGGAGCATCTATACCAGATTGGGTAAAGAACATCCCACCCTAGAGGACTACTCGGTACATATTCCTCCGGGAGGGCATACGGATGCCTTGGTGGAGGCAACCATCCTCTGGGATTTCAAAGGCAGGAAATTTAAAACCCGCGGTCTGGACGCCGATCAGACGGAGGCCGCCATTCAGGCGACCATTAAAATGCTCAACATTATTGAGGATTTATAATTCGTGCGCAGAGGAAACACAAAAGATCTTGCCTAAGCACCTCTGTATCCTGCCCCAGGAAGAGGCTAGGACGAATGACAAGTTATAGGGCTCCTAGGGCCTATATGAAGGGCCTATATGAAGTGCCTATAAGAAACCGATCATGTCTGCCACACGGTAGACCGAGTAGAGGAACATAAGGAAGAGAGCTAAAACAAAGGCTTTGGCGCAGGCCTCGATGGATGTGCGGGTCATGGCTGTATATTGAGTGGGTTGGCTTGGACGGCTGGACTGCCCCCTGGTGCGCGGGTTTATAGGCCGTCAGCGTGACCGGGTCAAGAATTCCTCTCCGGGAAAGCTTTTTGTTTTTCCCCAGCGCATTGATCGGTTACAATATGAATCATGAAATTTAGTGTGAGATACATCATGTGGATATTACTTGCTCTCGTCACACCCTTACTCATTTCCTGCGGTGGCGGTGGCGCCAAAGGGTATATGACGCGCCCCTACACGATACGCGGTGTGCATTACCAGCCGATGTCGGTCGATCAGGCCTTGCGTTATCGTTCTGAGGGAATCGCTTCGTGGTATAACGAGAGCAAGTTTTTCGGCTGGAAACGTGGCAACACATCACTGGGCGAGAAAGTCATGCCGTGGCATGTCTCCGCAGCGCACAAGACGTTGCCGCTCCCTTGCGTGGTGAAGGTGACCAATCTCAACAATGGCAAGAAGGTGAAGATGCGGGTCAATGATCGCGGCCCGTTTATTGCTGGCAGGATTATTGATGTCACCCCGAGAGCGGCGTCAAAATTAGATTTTAAGAAAAGTGGTCTAACTCGAGTAAGAGTCGAGGTGGTGAGTGTTGGGGATGGGAAATACAAGCGTAAGCCGCCGCGGCGCAAATGGTACCATCTGTGGCTATGGTAGCTTTGATGGGTCGGGCTGGCAGATGCTCAAGCCGGTATGATCTGAGCGTGATCACGGCTTGCGGATAAATCCCAGACAGGTTACAAATCCGGCATGATCTATCTTGATTCCAACGCCACCACCCGGATTCATCCCGAGGTGTTGGAGGCGATGATGCCTTTTCTGAAAGATCATTGGTATAACCCATCCAGTGGTTATCGCGCATCGAAGCTTGTTCGGCAGGCGTTGGAGCAGGCGCACGAACAAGTGGCTGATCTGATCCACGCAAAGCCCGAGGAAATTGTTTTCACCGGTTGTGGTACCGAATCGAATAATGCGGTGCTTTCATTTCTTGCTTCTCAGGCAGGGGATAGAAAAAAAATCGTCACCAGTGGCATCGAGCACAGTGCTATTTTGCGTTATGCGGAGCATTTGTCAGACAAGTATGGCATGTCGGTTGAGCAGGTAGCTGTGGATACCGATGGCCGCCTGTCGCTGGAGCATTTTGGGCGAGCGCTTGCTTTGGATGATGCTGCGATGGCTTCCGTGATGTGGGCGAACAATGAAACCGGGGTGATCCAACCTATCGCCGAGGCGTGCCAGCTGGCTCATAATGCGGGCGTGCCCTTTCACACCGATGCTATTCAGGCAGTGGGCAAAACAGTGGTCAATGTTCGGGATGTGCCGGTGGATTACCTGTCGATATCGGGCCACAAATTTCATGCACCCAAGGGCGTGGGAGCACTTTATATCAAGGAAGGTTTGCGCTTTGAGCCGCTGTTGTATGGCGGTGGCCAGGAGGGTGGCCGCAGGAGCGGCACGGAGAATGTCGCCGGTATCGTGGGCCTGGGTAAGGCCGCTGAGTTGATGAAACAACTTCTTGATGCAGATGGTCATGCCGGAGTGGCAAGTTTGCGCGACTATTTTGAAAATAGCTTACTCTCGGAGCTTGATAGTGTGCGGGTCAATGGCTCACTTGAGCACCGCACGGCAAATACAAGTCACCTGTCATTCGAGGGTTGTGAAGCCGCAGGTTTATTGATCCTGCTGGATGAGTACGGCGTGCAGTGTTCTGCGGGCAGTGCCTGCATGACGGGAAAGCAGCAGCCATCTCATGTGCAGACGGCGATGGGCATACCTGCATCCGAAGCGAAAAGCAGTCTGCGGATTTCTTTTTCCATTTTCTCGACACAAGAAGAGGCGGATGCCGCTGTGCAGGCGGTTAAAAAAGCCGTCGGCAAACTGCGTAGTGTTCAAGGAGGGCCCGGAGTAGGTCCGGTGCAGATTTTTACCAGTGACTAAACTGTGTTAGCTCAGGTTCTCGATGCGGAAAACCACGGGGCGTGAGTTGACACAGTCGAGAGCTTCTACCTTTTTCAAGGTTTCCTTGAGCAGGCCGAATCGGCAGGTGTGCAGCTGGAAAACCATGTCTACAAATGCTGCATCCGGCTCATCAGGATGTACTGGTGAGTGGGTGCCAGAGATGCCAATGCCCGCATCGGCTAACAGATCGGCAATTTTCGCGACGACACCTGGCTCGTCATTGACATCGAAGCGGACGTAATAGGGAGTTTCTGTGTCTTCGATAGCCATGACCTTGCCATCCTCCTTGTAGGGAAGAAAGCCGCGGTGACTGCCATCGTGACCGAGCCCGAGAGCGGCCTCCACGATGTCAGCAACCACGGAGGATGCGGTGGGGTCTTTGCCCGCACCACGGCCATAAAAGAGTGAATCTCCGGCGGCATCACCGCGCACGGCAACAGCGTTGAACACGCCATTGACACTTGAAAGCACGTGGTTCTTAGGAATAAACGACGGCTGGGTGCGAATCTCAATGGTACCATCAGGATGCTCGCGCACGACGCAAAGGAGTTTTATCACGAAGCCGAGGCTCTTGGCGAAATCGATATCAATGCCGCGCACCATCTCGATACCGCGGACGTAGATCTTTTTGGAGTCTATGGTAAACCCGTAAGCCAGGGTTGCTAAAAGAATCGCTTTATGGGCGGCATCCCAGCCGTTGACATCGAGCGTTGGGTCCGCTTCTGCATAGCCTAGCTGCTGAGCTTCACCCAGGGCCTCCTCGTAGCCGAGGCCAGCTTCGGTCATGCGCTCCAGGATGTAATTGGATGTGCCATTGATGATGCCGATCATCGACAGGATACGGTTTCCGACAAATGAGTCCTGAACCGTTTTGATGATGGGAATGCCTCCTGCAACAGCGGCCTCAAAATAAATCGGGGTGCTAAACTCACTGGAAAGCGCAAAGAGTTCCTGACCTCGTTCGGCGAGTAGCGCCTTGTTTCCGGTCACCACCGGTTTGCCGGCGCGCAGTGCTGCGGCCACGATGTCAAAGGCCGTGGTTGTGCCGCCGATAAGCTCCACAACCATGGCTACGTTGGGGTTGTTGACAACCTCCTGCCAGTCAGTGGTGAACTTGTCATCCGGCACCTGTTTGAGCCGTGCTTTGTTGATATCGCGCACGGCGATAGACATGACTTCCACCTGCACGCCACTGCGGTTGGAGATCAGGTCTGCGTTGCGTTCCAGGATTTCCCACACACCGGGACCGACGGTGCCGAATCCTACGAGTCCTATACCCAGTGAGGTGTTGGGGGAAGTGCTTGATGAATGGTTGAGGTCGTTACTCATGATAGTGCTAGCTGCGTTGAACTGGATCTGTTTTGTATGATCAGAGCGCCATCCAAAAGAGTAAAATGTATCATTGGGTAAATAATGTTCATTTTTCGGGCGGCTATCTGATTGCTTATTCATAAGGTCTGAGCCCAATAGAGGTAACAGACGCATTGACAAATCATGCTCCGGTATGTGACTACTAGTGCGGCATGAACGATCGTAGCGTGACTATTCCGCAGAGCCCCCTTGTTGTAGGCTCTGTTGACCAGCTTGATCAGCTTACCTGCTTGCAACCAGACGGATTGTCCGGGCTTTGTGATTTATTGGAAGTGCGTCTTGATGGCATGTCCGCTCACATGGATATGCTTGAAGCGGAGCTGGATCGATTCGAGGGCATTCCGTTGCTGTTTACGGCACGTGGTAGTGCCGAGGGCGGGCTGGTCGAACTAAGCGCAAAGGCGCGGGCAGATCTTCTCCTGGCTGTTTGCCGAAGAGCTTCCTGGATTGATGTTGAGTTGGCATCATTTGCTGACATGGCTGATGCCATCGATCAGATCAGGGGCGAAGGGGTCGGCTTGATTCTATCTTATCACAATTTTCAGGAGACTCCCACGGAGCAGGACATGCAGAATCTCGTCAATCTCAGTGAAGAGGCGGATATTGTTAAACTTGCCCTTCATCACAATCAGGTTGAAGACTTAGTGCGGTGTACTCGCATCCTCCAGGAAAACGATCGTCCGATGTCGGTGATGGGGATGGGGCCGCTTGGTCCCGTGTCACGCCTGCTCTATGCCCAGCACGGCTCATTGTTGAACTACGGATATCTGGGTGATCAGGCTACTGCCCCTGGCCAGTGGCCGGCAAAGCTTCTTAAGGAGGCGATCGCTGCTGTTGAAAGCATCGATTAGTGGGGGCCTTTTTTGATGCGATCAAATTTACCGGCGCTTCCTCATTGTGCCTTCTCGGTGACAATCTTGATGGGGGCATCCGGCAGGGCATTGAGAAAGGTTTTGCCATAGGGTTTGTTGACCACGCGATTGTCTAACAATACCACAATACCGCTGTCTTTGGCCGTTCTGATGAGTCGGCCAACTCCCTGGCGGAGTTTTAACACGGCTTCGGGCACGGAGTAATCGACAAAGGGGTTACCACCCTCCGCTTCGATGGCTTCGAGCTTAGAGGCAACCAGTGGGTGGTCTGGTACCGCGAACGGGAGCCTGGTGACAATGACATTGGATAGGGCTTCACCTGGAACATCGACTCCCGCCCAGAAGCTATCGGTGCCGAACAGAACACTGTTGGTATCTTTGCGGAAAATTTCGATCATTTTGTGGCGCGCCATGCCATCGCCCTGGAGCAGGAGTCGCCAGTCGTTATCGTAAAAGAAGTCATCCATGGCGTCAGCCACCTTACGCATCAGCCGATAGCTGGTGAATAAGACAAACGCCTTGCCCTCAGTGTATTTCAACACCCTGCCAATCCAGTGCACCAGAGCATCCTCGTAGTCGTCACTGGAGGGGTCAGGCATGGACTTGATGACATAGATCTTCATTTGCTCCTTGTAGTTGAAAGGGCTGCCAATTTTAACGCTGACTGCACTTTCCGCCCCGACTCTTTTTTTGAAGTAATCGAGCTGATCGTCACCGGTGCCGAGGGTTGCACTGGTCATAATACAGGTCCGGCCGCTGCCAAACATCATCCTCCTGAGACGGTCGGCCACATTCACTGGTGCTGAGTGAATGCTGAGCATGTCTCCCTCACGGCCGCCCTTTTGTACCCAATAAACGCTGTCGTCCTGTTCTTGATCGAGGAATATCCTGACCCCCGCGTGGATTTCGCGCATGCGTCTGGCGCCGTCCATGAGCTCGGACTTGGTGGTGGAATCTTTTTCGAGAGCATCTGCCGCGTGTTCGATTTCGGTCCAGAGTTGGCGCAGGGGTTCTGCCAGGATGTTGTCGACGAAGTCAGGTTTCCGCACTCGAAATTCTTTGCTGAACTTGCCGAACTCGACTTGCTGCTGGACGCTGTCATAAAAATCGTTGGCGGCATCCAAGGCAGCCTCGGCGGCCTTCATGGAGCCGGCGTGACGCAGGGCGCGTAGTAGGCCTTTACGGTTTTTTGGGTTGTAGAGTCGCTGGATTTCGAACTTAACCCCGGCGTGACTCTGACGCAGGCCTAACTGGGTCGCAGCGACATGCTCCAAGGTGTGCGCTTCGTCAAAAATCACAAAGTCATCAGGGAACAGGTAACCCAGGTCATCCTCAGCGAGTTCGTTGAGGACAAAAAGGGAAAAGAACAAGGTGTGATTGACGACGATGATGTCGGCCGATTCCATTTCCTTGCGTGCCAGCTGGTAGAAGCAGTTCCCATTCCTGCCACAAGTGCGCTGGGTGCAGGCAGAACCGTCGCTGCAGACTTGCGCCCAGACTTTCGGGCTGGGGCTGAAATCGAGATCACTTCTAGTCCCGTCCTTGGTTCCCTCCGCCCAGTCCCAGATGGCCTTCATTTCCTCGGATTCACTGGTACTGAACAGGTCTCCCATTTGATCCATGGCGCGTCTCAGACGCAATGGGCAGAGGTAGTTACCGCGGCCTTTCAGCAGGGATGCTTTCAGCCCACCGCCTAGGATCTTGTTCGCGAGTGGGATATCCTTACTGATGAGTTGCTCCTGGAGGTTGATGGTATGGGTGGAAATGATGGCCTTTCTACCCGTTTCCAAGGCGAACTTGGCAGCGGGTAGTAAATAAGCCAATGACTTGCCTACACCGGTGCCGGCTTCGACACAGAGCACATGGCGATCATCCAATGCCGCGGCCACCGCCACGGCCATTTGTTGTTGCTCTGGTCGGTATTCGAAATCAGGCGACGCCGAGAGCCCGCCATCAGCCGAGAACATCTGTTCCATTTCTGTGACCAGCTCGCCCGGGGCCCGGTGAGTGCCTGCTTCTTCTGCGAATGAGATCATCGTCTGAACAGTTCTACATCATCCGTGACTGGCCCACAACCCCCAAGGCGGTAAACGCGTATGACTTGCTATTCATCGGATCGTTCTGGACAGGGGAGTCGGAGAGTATTACATCCTCTTTTGAACATATTTTATGAGCACTCCTACCAACCAAGAGCCGCCAAGAGACCTTGATCTTGCTAATCAGCAATACCGTCAGCAAGGATTTATTGATCTTAAAAAGCGTCTGCGTACCTTGATGGACATTCTGGCTGAAGTCCTAGCCGAGGAGGTAGAGTATACCGATAGCATCCCATGGCGGGAGAAGCAGGTGATTCAACGTCCTGTCGATGCTGAGGATATGGCGGCGATGGCCCAGCTACAAGCGGTCTGTTTTGAGGTGTTGAATCTGGTCGAAGAGCGTACTGCTACGGTCGTGAGGCAAAGGCGCCGCAAGGATTTTGGTCAGGCTGCCGAGCGGGGCATGTGGGGGAGTGTGATTGACCAGCTAAAAGAGGCTGGTTTCAGCCAGCAGCAGGTGCTTGACGGGCTCAAGGAAATCAAAGTGACCCCGGTGCTTACCGCTCACCCTACCGAGGCAAAGCGTCCTACCGTCCGGGAGCGTCACCTTGCGATCTACAAAGACCTTGTCCGTTGGGATCGTAATCTGGACGATCCTGTGAAGCTTCTCGGCGTCATGGAATCGATCAAGGTGGGGCTTGAGACACTCTGGCACACAGGGGAGATTCATGCCTCCCGCCCGAGCATCGTCGGCGAGTTGCGCCATACCATCTATTATCTGCGCGAGGTGTTTCCCACCGTGATCGGCAAACTCGATGCTTCCTTGGAAGCAGCATGGGCTGCTGTGGGTTGGGATGTTTCAGCACTTCGTAAAGAATCCGCTTACCCCAAACTGCAGTTCGGCACCTGGGTGGGTGGCGATCGTGATGGTCACCCGCTGGTTACGGCTGATGTGACTGCCGATACCTTGCGCAGGCTTCGCAAACATGCGCTACGCATCCATGCCAAGGCAGTGCGTGATACGGCTGATGTGCTGACGCTCTCCCCTCCAGCTGGGCAAGTGCCTAAAGCCCTTACTCGAAGGGTGTTGGATTTACGCAGGGAGCAGGGCAGTCATGGGCGTGAGATTTGTGCCATTCATGCGCGTGAGCCTTGGCGGTGTCTGTGTTACCTGATGCGCGAAAAACTGGTGGATACCAATCGGCACCCCTATTGTCTGGCCGAAGAATATCTGGCAGATCTGAAGCTCATGGAGCAAACACTGGAGCAAGTGGGGGCCTGCACGACATCAAGTAATGTCATTCGCCCCCTGAAGAGGCTTGTTGAGGTCTTCGGCTTTCACCTGGCTACTCTGGACATACGACAGAACTCCCCATTTCACGACAAGGCTGCAGCACAAATGCTTGAGATTGTCGGTGTGAAAGATGCCGGGCAATATGAATCCTGGAGTGAAGAGCAGCGTGTCGATTTCTTGACCAAAGAGTTAAAAAACGAGCGCCCATGGCGTCCGTGGACGGCCGATTCAGATACTGAGATTGGCAAGGTGATGGACTGCTTTAAGGTGATGCGAAGACATGCCCGCGACTATGGTCATGATTGTTTTGGCCTCTACGTGGTGAGTATGACACGCAGGGTTTCGGATCTTTTGTTAGTGCATCTTTTTGCCCGTGAAGGCCAGATGGCGGAATGGAAGGAAGGTGTGTGGGTTAGCCGTGTTCCTGCCTGTCCTTTGTTTGAGACAGGGGACGATCTCGATAGGGGTGGTGAAATTGTCAGCTCCTATTTTGCTGCTGCCCCAGCTGGTCAGTTTATACCCGATGGCGCTGGACCGCGGACGATGTCGGTGATGGTCGGCTATAGTGATAGCAACAAAGACAGCGGCTTGCTTTCCGGCCAGTGGTCCTTGCAAAAGGCGCAGGCTGAGATCACGCAGGCATGCCGTGAGGTTGGCGCACGTTGTGAGTTTTTCCATGGACGAGGGGGAACCATCAGCAGAGGAGCCGGCCCGGTAAAATGGTTTTTGAGATCCTTGCCGCATGGCAGCTTGGATGGGGCCATGAGGGTGACCGAGCAAGGGGAAGTGATCCCAAGAAAATATTCACATCGTGCCAATGCCACCTATAACCTGGAGTTGTTGTTAGCCGGGGTGACGGGAGTCACCATGCGCAATCGCAGTCAGGCCGGTCAGGCTGCACTGGGAGAGCCAGCATACTGTGACGTCATGGATTGGCTTTCGGTAGCGAGTCGTGCCAGTTACCGTGAGTTGATCGAGGCTCCTGATTT
>Ga0208544_10002966_pt1 | contig 10807 bp, 14 predicted proteins | sample DEB08_DNA_9_FD_184526 | JGI IMG/M metagenome (GOLD analysis project Ga0208544, IMG submission 184526) | Aqueous microbial communities from the Delaware River and Bay under freshwater to marine salinity gradient to study organic matter... | ecosystem: Environmental > Aquatic > Marine > Coastal ...
CCCCAAAACCCCAAAACCCCAAGGGTCTGATCGTTAGTGTTTTTTTGTCTGTCTGAACATAAATAGGTTTGAATTTAATGGATGACCATAATCAATTTAGTTTAAATCTTTATGAAAACTTAAATACGGAACAAAGCCCTAATGGCTTACCGAGAAGATCCGAGCGCCTTGTCGTCGGGTGGCGCCAGGCGCCCTCAGACATAGAGCTCAGGCTCATCAAGTATACCCAAAGAAGCAAAGAATACACCTATCAAGTCTTTGCAAGCAAAGCACAGGCACCTTGAAGCGCAGCTGGCCAAACTTTCGGCTGAAGTTGCTCATAGTCGTGGACAGGGCATCTAGACTTAATCAGCGACCAAGTATGGAGCCCCAACCAGCACGAGTAACGTGCTTAAACTGATGACTTCGCCGAAAGCGACGACATAGTACTAAAGCGAGGCCATCTAGTAAAGTCTGAGCACGTCGCTAGCTTAGAACAACCGCCGCGCAATGTCAAGAGACCGCACAACTTCCGCCAAAAGAATCGGTGCGAGGAAGGTGGGCGCCAGTCAGGGACCTACCATTCATGCTGACAACTCTGCTACTCGGTCGGTTCTTTCACCACCAACGGAGAAGAATTCTGGGCTAGTGGCTGCATAAGCAAAAGTGAACGCGGAGCGGAAGAAGCAGTTGGCTGACTTGCTCAACTCGGTCAAGTGACAACAACCTGCTGGAAGCATGCAGATCACTTAGAATGCTCGTAAGCAGCTTAAGTCGGCTGTCTTGGGAAACTAGGTGAAAAAGCCTCGTTAGTAATTGATTTCAATTAACACGTCAGCCAACTAGTCCACTGAGAAGAGTCGCGTGCCGAGACAAGCTTCCACGGAGCCAGGCAAGACCTCTTTTTACCCGCGGAGCGCTTAGATGCAGACGATCGATATTAAAACTCCTTAACTACCAATGCCCTTGACGAATAACTTCGAGGATGACATGAATTTGAGATCGGCCGGCAAGCAGTTCCGCCAATCGCCCGGGCCCAACAAGACGCCCAGCCTCGGCGCTCCCCTTCTAATGTCGATCTAATCAAAAGATGAAATCTCAGAGAATCCCATATCGCGCCATCCGCTCAGCCGACAGCCTCCCAGTCATCAAGTGCTGCCCTCCTCAGGTGGCCAGCAACTTTAAACATTCGGTCTGAACTCACCCCCTGCTAACGAAGAAATCCCCCATGCACCCCACCACCTCAGCAACTTGCCATCAGAGAGGACCATTGGGCGGAGTTTAGTAAAAAACTTGGAGGCAGGGATCATGAACCTGCATAACAATTTGAAGAATTTGGAAGGCAAGTACCTCGACCTGGCTAACTTTTACAAATCAGAGCTCGTGACGCCCAAGGAGGAAAACCCAAGCGGAAGAGCTATGACAGCAAAAGGAAACCGAGCAAATAACTCAGCGGTGCAAAACAACTTCACTAGCCCACGTGTTGGCGCCAAACGAACCCCACGTCAAGAATTACGCGATCAAATTAAAAGTGAACTTGAAGGGCAACCTGGTTTTGTGTAACGCGGTCGAGGAAACACCTTGAATGAAAACCAGGAGTAGTCGATCATCGAAGAGGTCAAAAACGAGAAAGTCAAGCTTCAGAACTAGCTCAAGAACTTGATTGCGCTCCATGAACAGATCCAGTAAGAAGACTCTGGAGATGCTGAAGTGCCACACTCAGCTGAGACTATGTTGACGAGACAGTCGGTTGGGCAGGCTGTTAAGTCGACGTTGATGAAGTACGAGAAGGAGATGTGCGATTTTGTGCAGTATGAAAAGGAAATTCAGCCTTTCCAGGTCTCGTCATACTTCCTTGCCATGCAAGGTGAGCTTCAGGATTTGATAAAGCGTGCTACGTTCAAGCTCGAGGGCGACAGAAGCGAAAAGCACGGCTCACCCTCACAAGCTCCACAGTAGGCGGCAGATTCTGACCTTCTGGAGAAACTGATGAGCAACTTCGAGATCCAGCAAGAGTACTCCATGTCGAACCTCAAAGAGCAGGTGTTCCAGATCTAGCACTCTAATGAACAGACCAAGCTGGACCTCAAACGAGTCAGCATGAGCTTGAATAACCTGACACAGTGTTAGCTCGAGCTTAAGCATCACAACGCGATGAACAGTGCATCCTATTCGCAGGCGAGTGAACTAGTTGAACGCATCGGGCAAGCCACTTAGCAAATCAGCTCCGGCTTCGGCCTCATCCACAAGAAAGCTGTCCACAACGAAGATCTCTGCAAGGAGCTCTTCAAGACACAAGAGCAATCCCAAAACACGCTCGCTGACTTCAGTGAATAGTTCAAAACATGTCTTTCTGCGGGCCGAGTCCTCTCCGAGCAGTCGCAGAGTAACCAACTCAACAACGAGAATGGCATTAATCCTGAGAACGCTGAAACACTGAAGTTCAAGCAGGCTAATTCGTAGCTTGAGTCACAGGTTAGCTTCATGAGGTAGACTATCTCGATGCTCGAACTGCAGTTCTAGACTGAAACGTCTACTCTGGACGGTCAACTGAGAAGCCTGAGGGAATAGAATGTGGAACTGAGAACCAAGTGCGACATGATTAGTGTCGAGCTCCAGAACAAAGATGAAATGGTCACACAACGAGACCAACAGAATCGTGACACGTAGTAAAAGCTGCAAAATGTCTAAGCACAACTGACGACAGCCAACCTGTAGCTACAGAATGCTGGCGACTCGCGCTACTTTTAAGATAAGAGTCAAGAGTGGAGGCAGACTTCTGATGAGCTGGTCAAACTGGTAACCTCCTTCCTGCACTCAATGCGCCGTCTTCAGAAAGTCGTGCACCGCAAAGAGAAAGATGTAGCCACGGAGAAGCAAGAGTTTGAAACTGCGAAGAAAGATCTTGAAACGTACCTCAAGTAAATCAAGAAGACGCTCGCCATACCTCAGGCTAACCAACCTCTACACTACCAGAATCAACATGAGGAAGCGTACCCCTAGAAGTAGCTGCAAGCTAAGAGAGTCATTCCTGTCTCAAGCAGTGCGCGTCCCTTTAACGGTGGCAGTGATCACCAAGTAGCGCGCGATTGGACAGCACAGCCGCAGCCGATGAGAGTCACGCAGAGGAGCAACCACATTTCGCCGTAGCGAACCACCTAGTTCTCCCAGAATCCTCACGGTAGCGGAAGGATGGCTTCGATTGACGTAATGAGCTAAAGCTCTGGATAGCATCAAACACTGTCACAGGAGCCAAATGTTCCAACTTAAACTCTCCTTAAGCAGTTGAACCAGCAGGAGTCAACGCAGAGCCCCTACCTCTCTGGCGCAGAGAGCACTGAACTTGTCGGCAGAGAGAAGCTTCAGCAGCAGCTACTTGTCCGCTCTGAAAAGCAGATCGTCGAGCTTCGAGCGGACAACAACTTGTTGACGAGGAAGGTTCACCGAGAAAAGTCAAGAGTCTAAAACTTGCTCACCGAGTTGAAAACACTACAGGTCTCTAATGAATAGCTCAAAAATACAAAGGAGTAGATGCAACAAGCTTAAGAGGAAAGCGAGCAGCTGAGGGACAAGCAGAACACTCAGATGGTGAACAGGGAAGAGCTTGAAGCTGTCGAGTTCGTCAACAACGAGTACAAGAGGACCATCCAGATGCTCGAATAGAATGAAGAGGTTGCGAAGTAAAGTGCCGCTGAGCTTACCGAGACACTTAAAATCAGACAAGATTAGGTCTCTCAACTCCAAGAGTAGTATGCAACCCTGGCAGACACGTAGGGAGAATAGTACCGCATCCAAAACGAAGAGACCGAGCGGGCAATGGAGCTGCTGAAATCGGGTTGCGAGAGAATCATGCTCAGTCAGTCGGAGAGATCGGAGGAGCTCGAACAGATGGTCGGTGAGAAGATTGAGTAAGTGGAGCGGATCGCGTAAACGTTGGGCTATTTGGGGCTGAAGCAGCAAGAACAAGTTCTCTCCATCGAAAGTAAGTGGTTAACTGTTTTATTAATTTGACTGTGTCGTCTTCAATTTTAGATTAACGAACAAGCCTAAACCAAGAAAGCTCAGAGCTAGCTTCTCGACTTGCTGGCCAACAACAGGAACTGTAGCAAGTGTTCCGTGAGCTCGAGGCTGCGAAAACTGACTTGAAAGCCCAGAGTTAGAAGTAAGAGAAAGAAAAGGCGACTCATGAGAAGCAGCTTAAGAATCTCTAGCATGTGAATGAGTCGCTGTTCAGACAGAAACAGGAGAAGGTTGATGAGCTGAACACTGCTAAGCAGGTCTTTGAGGAGGGCAGCTTACTTGTCAAGCAGGAGAACTAATAGAAGATAAACAACTTGGAGACCGAAATCGAGAAACTGTAAAACCAAAACTAGGAGCTATACTAAGATGGCGTCTAGAAGAAGAGCAGCGAGACTCAGATGCACCAGAGTGTCGTTCAAGCTTTGAAGAGACGACTTGAAGAAGCTGCTGAAGCTGAAATGTAGGCTTAGGTACAGTTTTAACAGACTTAGGTCTAGATTAAGTAGACTCGCGAAGAGTTTGAGCAGATCAAAGTGAGCCAGGACAGGATGATCGAGGAGCAGACCATCGAGGTAACCTAGCTGCGAGCACGAGTGGAGAAGAAAAAGGTCAAGTCTTTGCGCAACAAGCAGCTACTCAGTGAGATGAATGACACTGTCTCAGTGCAGTAATCAGAGATCGACGCGCACAAAACAATTGCAGAGACAGCGCAAAACGACATCCAAGAGTTGTAGTCCTTGTACGTGAGCAAGGAGCAAGAGCTGTCTTCTAAGTTTAACGAGAAGGTTGAGACGCTGAAGATGAAAGAGAAGCTTGAAGTGAGTCTTCGAGAGATGGTCGAGCAAAAGTAGCTGGAAATCGAGCAAGCCTTGCAAGAAAGTGAGAATCTAAGAGAGCAACAGGAGGCTGAGTTGTAAGCAGTGATCGAGCGTGCCCAAAAGGAAAAGGAAGAGTTATCAAGCCAGATCAAGCACTACGAGGATGGAAAGATGGAGGCCACTCTTGAACTCCAGATGCTCAAGCAGACGAAAACCGACATTGAAAATTCACTCGGGCATAACAAGTCAGCACTCGACTAGCTGTAGCAAGAGAACAAGTCAGCCCTCGACAAGCTGTAGCAAGAAAGCGAGGAGAATGAACTCAGCTTGAAGGCTACAGTTGAGAGTCAGAAATAAGATATTGAGAACTTGTAGGAGAAGGTTGAGCTCAGCCAGGGCAAGATCAGTCAATTACAGTTAGCACTCGAACAGCTGTAGCAAGAGAACGAGGAGAATGAACTCAGCTTGAAGGCTGCAGTTGAGAGACAGAAGGAAGATAAAGAGAATTTGTAAGAGAAGGTGGAGCTCAGCCAGGGCAAGATCAGTCAATTACAGTTAGCACTCGAACAGCAGCCGAGCCTGGAAGAGTTCTCGAAAACCTTTGCTCAGACGATCAACATGCAGGAGCTCGTGGATGCGCAGAACCAAGAAGTCATCGACTTCGTGTCCCAGTACGAGAAGCACGAAGCGAAGGTGACGGAAGTGGAGGCCAAACTTAAAACTGAAGCCGACTCTCATGAGAAAGAAGTCAAGAATATGCAGGCTCGTGTTGAGGAACACTAGGAGGAAATCGAGGAGCTAAAGGAGGAGAAGCAGAAACTGGAGGAAGACATCGCTGAAAAAGATGAAGAGGTGGCTAACGCTGAAAACTCAAAGGAAGCAAACTTGAAGGAGCTTTTAGAAGCTTGCACACTCGCCGAGAGCTAGAGTGCGCAGTTGTAGAAAGATCTGGAGCAAGCGCACGCGGAGAATGAGGAGTAAGTCAAGTCCAGAGATGGTCAAATTGAGGATCTTGAGCAAAAACTTGAAACTCTGAATGAGCAGGTTGACGAGAAAGACTCCCAGCTGAAGACCCTCGAAGATGAACTCAAAGACATGGAAGCTCAAAAGGAACAGGGCAAGGAAGAGATCAAGAGAGAGCTGATGTGCTAGAAGGCGGAGAGTGAGTAGTAGGCCAGTCAGCTGAGGCTGTAAATCGAGACCTATGAACAATAGCTCAAGTCTGTCTAAGGAAACGAATCTCAGCAAGCGGAGCAAAACCGTGATCTAATCAACAAAACAGCCCAGTTGAAATCATCCATCGAAAAGCTTGACTAAGAAGCAGCCCAACTGAAATCAAACATTGAAAGACTAACCTAAGATAAGGAATTGCAAGCAAGTCAACATGACGAGGTAGTCAAGGAGAATGGAAAGTTGGAAGAGCAGAATGAGGAGTTGGGCGAGCAGGTCAGTGAGTTGACTTCTGAGAATGTCAGACTGTAAGGTCTGCAGGAGGAGGCAACTGCGTTGAATGAACAATTGTCAACGAAGAATTAATCGCTCTCTGCTGAGATTGAAACAAAGAAACAACAGGTTGTAGAACTGGAGGCTCAGTTTAATTCAATTACAGCTGAGCTACAGGAGAGATTGGACAAACAGTCTGACGAGTGTTCGCAGTTGGAGGCACAGGTCACCAGCCTCACAGACCAGATTGAGGAGAAAGAAGCTCAAGCTCAAGAGTTTGCAACAAAAATCGCCCAGCTTGAGGAAGCAAGTTCAACTACGGCCTCTCGTCACGAGACAGTCGTCTAAAATCTGAACCAACAAGTCCAAAACCTGCAAATTGACATCCAGAGTGTCGAAGAAGAACGCGATCAGATCCTTGAAGACCAGAATTAGAAGCAGACTGAGCTCATCGATGAGCGGGACAAGGCTCAAGACTAGCTGAGAAATTTCTTGAATCAATCAAAGACTGAGTCAACGGAGGTTGAGCAGCAGCTGAGAAGCCAGATTAATGAAACAATGGCGTAGCTGGACACGAAGGAAGAATAAAATGAGGCCCAAGGCAAGACGATCACAGATCTACAGCGTCAAACTGCTGAGCTCACTCGGGAGTAGAGCCAACTGTCGAGCAAACTTGAGCAGGCTGAGGACAACCTCAAGGAAGCAGTGTCTGCAAAGGCTTAGCTTACTCAAGAGCTTTCCTCTGCGGAAGCGGCGAAAAGACAACTGGCAGGAAACTTTGAACAGGCGAAGAGTGGATATGAACACTTGGACGAGTAACTGCAAGCTGCTAAAACTGAAATCATCGGCCTGGAAGGTAGCCTCGAAGCCACTCAAGGTTAAAACTAGCAGCTAGAAGAGAAATTGGAGCTCATTGAGACACAGTAGAAGCTGGTCGCTAGTCAGCTGAAACAGGAAGAATCTGAGAAGGCGAAGTTGACTCAATAGCTGGACTACACGAAACACAAGCTGTCGGAGCAGATCACGAAGACAGCACACATGAAATTGCAAAAGACGTAGATTATCGAGCAGACAGAACAAAAGTTCGAAGCTGAAAGACACCAGCAGAAAGAGTAGATGGATCAAATCGAGGAACAGAATGTCGAGCTTGAAGGCCAGATTAGTGAGTTGAAAAATCAGCTCAAGGACTTGAATGACTAGTTGGAGCAGAGTGAGCCAGAGAAGGCCGAACATGAGCGTGCTAAAGTTGACCTTGCCAGCAAGCTCGAGCAGGCGGAGGCCGAAATCAAGATCCTCAAAGACAACCTTAGTGTTGCAGAGAACGAACTGTCAGAGAAGAGCGAGACAAGTTCGTTGGCTGAGGAAGCAAGGGAGTAGCACTTGAAGACGCTGTAGCAGAACAGAGATTTGATTACTAAGTTGAAGAATGAGTTGCAGAAGAGTATGGACTCCAGGAGGGAGAAAGACGCTTAGCTCTAGGCTAAGGATCGAGAACTGAAAGAACTTGAAGAGGAGCTTGATGAGAAGGATGAAACTCTGGGCACGTCGACTCTCGAAGCTGAAGACAGACACAAAGAAATCTTACTGCTTAAGCAAGAGTTGTCACAACTGCAAATCGACGCCAAAAAGTTCACCGAGTTCCAGTTGAAGTTGAAAGCAGAGTACGCCAGCAAAGTCGCCGAACTGCTTTCAACTATTGAAGACCAGCAGAAAGAGGTTGATGGGCAGAAGGAGCTCATTGAACAAGCTGATAACCTTCTTAACGACTTCAACAACGAAAAGCACGACATCAAGGCCAAATTCAAGCATCTGATGCAGCTCATTGCTCACAACAACGCGTCAGCAGCCGCAGTGACTAACCTGCTCGCCTCTACCACTCAAGACGATGGAGTGCCTCCAACGATCAGCTCATACAAGGGCCGTGAAGACGAAGTCGACTTAAACGCTTGCTTCGTCGAATTGGAAGGCATCGTGTTGAACCAGAAGAGCACGATGGAGGACAGGATCTCGCAGTTGGTCCAGGATAATCAAACTCTGGACAACCAGGTCAAACAGCAGCAAAAAGATCTGGACGACACCTAGGTGAGACTCTCGGAGCTCAAGTGTGAACTCATGAACGCGCAGAACAAACATGAGACAAATGATTAAGAAGTAAGGCGTCAGTTCGAGACAGCTACCCGAAAGATAAACAACTACAAGGAGAAGCTGGCGGAGAAAGTGAACCAGATTGTGAAGCTTGAAACGTAGATCGCGACGAAAGACAAAGAGGTGCTCAACAACAACAGCCTGGACATCATGCAAGAATCATTTAACACGTTGCAGGCTGAGAACTTAGAGCTCCTCTAGAAGTTGCAGAAGGCTGAGACTGAGCTACAAAAGGCAAGAGAGCATGAGGATAGCATGGACAGCTTCGACCTCCACATGAAACAAAAGCAAGCGGCAACTCAGCCACAAACTGCAAGCGCAAAGACTGCGACTCCACTCGACACTGACAGTAAGGAGAAGGTGAAGAGTTTGGAAATGCAATGCGCCTAGCTGAAGAAAGAGTTGATGGCTGCCAAAGAAGCATGTGTCAAGCAGCTTGAGAGCAGATACAAGGAGCAGGTGCAGGAAATAAAGACGGCGTACACAAGAGCCAACATCATCGTTCACGCGCTGGAAGGCGACAAGGCTACAGGATGGAATAATCAAGTAAAGCAGTGCAAAGAGGTTTCATTCGCCGACAAAACATTCCTCCTGATTGAAGAAACGAGACTCGGCACATTCTCCATGATCGAGAAGGCTAGCCTTGCTGATGGTGCTCTTCGCTACCTCCGCGCTTTCATTGACGAAGAGTCGGAGCCGATCATCGACATTGATCAGGTGGAAGAGACACCCGAGATCGAGAAGCTGAAAGCCCATGTTAGGGAGCTCAAGTCGGACAGAGTTGAACTAGCGCATGAGCTGTCATAGCTAAGAGTTGAAGGAGATGAAGAGGCTGCTAGGGAGACGAAGAGTTTGAAGGTTGTTGAACTATAGGACGACATTGAATACCTGACAACGGAGAACAAGGAGTTGCATCTTAAGGTCAAAGAAGTGAGTCACCGTTGCGCTGAACTAAACCTTCAGATTGCACGCCTCGTTCAGCAGCAGATGCACTAGCCCCTTCAAACAACTGAAGCGAAGGGAGTCAATCTGCTTCATGGCGACGTGTCCGATGTGGACCCAGTCACGCTCAGAGAAGAGCTTGAGATCCAAGACAAGCTGTCTTAGTAGCTCAACGTTGGCCTTGGTAATGAGGAGGGTGAACATGGGATCGATGGCGATGACGATGGACAAATTGTCATTGCCAGTAATGATGACGTTGACGAATTCGATATGCAGGATGACCAGGCAGCCGACTTCATGAGCGAGGGCGACGACGACTTCAGAGACGTAGTCTAAGGAATGGAGCCCGTCAGTGAGGCCACTCATCTCAAGACACAGTTGGAGGACGCCGAGAAGAAGATGCGGTCACTCGTGGAAGAGCTTGCCCGTAAGGAAGAAGAAATTTAGCAGCTGGGCGAGACGGAGGAATCGCAGACTTCGATCGCGCACATCAAGGGCACTCTGATCCAATTTTTGAAGAACACGCCTTTAACGGAGAAGGCGAACGAGGAATTGCTCAAGATTATTTACAGCATGATGGAGTTTACTAAGGAAGAGATTCAGGAACTTACAATGAATCGCATTAATCTCAGAGGAGGCAACAAGACATCGAAGTCATCAGTCAAATCAAACACAAGTGCGAGCTTGACAGATGGGGACCAAATGGTGCAAGATAAAATGAAGAAGGGCATATTTGGTCTGTTCGGAAAGAAAGACAGAAGTAAGCAGAACATGTCAGCACAGGGTCCCTCTCCAATTAAGCAGGTGAACTTCATGGCCAAAAAGTGACAGTTCACTTACTTCCTCCGCGATAATAATTATTAAACTAAACTTACAATCATTTTAATCAACTCTTATCGTTTATAATGCAAAAGGAAGAAGTCATGGATGATCGCTTCGACAATATTTACAGTGTGATCGTCGACGGCCCGCTACCGTCTGTCGACTAGATCATCATTTAGGTGAGCAGGCCGGACTGTGGGGCTGTCAGTGTCTTTCAAGGTATAACTCGCGACAACTTCCAAGGCAAGCAAGTTACATACCTTAGCTACGAATGTTACAAACCAATGGCAGAAAAGAAGATGAAGGAGATTGCGGTGGAGGAGATGTACAAGGATGCGTCGGTCAAGGGCTTTGCCATTTATCACCGCATTGGTGAAGTGCCTGTTGGTGAAGCCTCAGTGACAATTGTGGCCGTGAGCGCCCATCGTAAAGCGGCGATGGAAGCGGTTGGAAACGCAATAGACATCCTCAAAGAGAAGGTGCCAATATGGAAGAAAGAGTTCTATGAACAAGTGGAGGGAGAAAGTCCTATCGAGCCAAAGTGGAAACAGAACCCGGAGTTCAAAAAGCTGCTCGAAAAACAAAAGATTTGATCAAATATTTGAATAATGTCGCACGGGGTTTTGGGGTTTTGGGGG
>Ga0208544_10002969_pt1 | contig 10805 bp, 10 predicted proteins | sample DEB08_DNA_9_FD_184526 | JGI IMG/M metagenome (GOLD analysis project Ga0208544, IMG submission 184526) | Aqueous microbial communities from the Delaware River and Bay under freshwater to marine salinity gradient to study organic matter... | ecosystem: Environmental > Aquatic > Marine > Coastal ...
CGACTGGGGTTCAGTCAACCGTCCTATCGGCGAAGATATTTTCAATGCCCTCTGGGAGCGCGTTGATCATTATCTTGCCGATAAAGAGCGCTTTGTTTCAAACCTTCACGTAGGCCAAGACGCGACACACTACATCCCGGTTAACGTCACTACTGAAACTGCTTGGCACGGTCTGTTCGCACACAATATGTTTATTCGTGCCGACAGCTATAACCATGGTGCAAAAGGCGAGTGGAAAATTCTTCATGCAGCCAACTTCGTCTGCGACCCTGAGCGCGATGGCACCAACAGTGATGGCGTAGTCATTATTAACTTTGCTCAACGCAAAGTACTTTTGGCTGGCATGCGTTACGCAGGCGAAATGAAGAAAGCCATGTTCTCGGTACAGAACTACCTGCTACCAGGCAATGATGTTATGTCTATGCACTGTGCAGCCAATGTCGGCGACGACGGCGATACCGCACTGTTCTTTGGTCTTTCCGGCACAGGTAAAACCACCCTTTCAGCTGACCCAGATCGTTTCTTGATCGGTGATGACGAGCACGGTTGGGGCAAGGGCACGGTCTTTAATTTAGAAGGCGGCTGTTACGCCAAGACCATCGACCTGAGCCAGAAGAATGAGCCTGTTATTTGGGATGCCATTAAGTCGGGCGCTATTATTGAGAATGTCGTGATCGATGAAGAGACTCTGGTCGCCGATTACTGCGATACCTCATTATCTGAAAATGGTCGCTGCAGCTATCCTTTAGAACATGTTGAAAAACGCTGCATCGAAAACGAAGCTGGCGAACCTAAGAATATTATCTTTTTGACCTGCGATGTTACTGGCGTATTACCCCCCGTTTCACTGCTGTCAAAAGAAGCCGCGGCCTATCACTTTTTAAGTGGTTACACGGCTCGTGTTGGCTCTACTGAGATGGGCGGCGAAGCCGGCATTCACCCAACCTTCTCAACCTGCTTTGGTGCGCCGTTTATGCCGCGCCCCGCTGCAGTCTATGCGGAGCTACTGATGCGCCGTATCGAAGAGTTTGGTTCTAAGGTGTATCTGGTTAATACCGGTTGGACTGGTGGTTCAGGTGGTTCTAAAGGAACGGGTAGCCGCTTCCCTATTCCGGTAACCCGCGCAGTAGTGACGGCGATCACTAATGGGTCATTGGAAAATTGTGCGACTGAGCATCTTGATCTGCTTAACCTAGATATCCCCACAGAAATTGCCGGTGTCGATAAGGCTTATCTCAACCCACGTAATAACTGGGATGACAGTGCCAAATACGATGAGCAGGCGACTAATCTAGCCGAGCTTTTCGTGAAAAACATTGTCAGCTTTGCGCCCTCACAGGACGTGATCGATGCAGGCCCAAAGCTCTAAAAATTAAGAGCTCCAGAGATTAAAAGCTTTTACAGCAGGCAATAAAAAAACCGCACTACTTAGTAAGGAGTGCGGTTTTTTTTGCCCTTAAATTCAGAGCATTCTGTTTACAGCCTATTACTTGCTGTTATCCAGAATATGGTCAACAGCGGCCTTTACTTCGTCATCGCTGCAATCCATGCAGGTGCCGCGCATAGGCATGCCACGAATACCATTGATAGCATTGGTATAAACAGTCTCTATACCCTGTTCTAATCGTTCAGCCCAGGCGCCAGCATCACCAAATAGAGGTGAACCAGCAACGCCTGAAGCATGACAACCCATGCAGTTAGTGCTGTAAATGTCGCTACCAGAACGTCCTGCGCCGCCAGCGCTAGCTACTGCTGCAACTACCTGGCCCGCTTTAACAACATGGCCTACAGGTGCAATACGCTCGGCAACTTGCTGTTCCTGAGTTGCAGTCAACTCAACGCTGCCATCCTGCGCGCCACAACCAATCAAAAGTGCACAGGCTAAAGTAATCAGTCCAAAAGTTTGTTTCATTGTTGGCTCCATTGAAGCTTGAAATGGTTAGATAATAATGTGGGTCGCATTATACATAGGTAACTACAAATACTCACCAGCCCGATTTAAATTAATCGGCTATGCCAGCGGCCTGATACCCACTGATTTACGGGCCTTAGCCATCAGCGCTGCACTCTGCTCACGGGCTTTTAATGCACCCTTCTGTAATACGGCTTCCACCTGAGCCGGGTTCTCCAGCAACTGCAGATATTTCTCTCGGGGCTCTTTAATCTGATCATTAATCAGCTCGAACAGCTGCTTTTTCGCCTCACCCCAGGCAATCCCCTTTTCAAATTCTAGGCGCATAGCCGCGGTTTGCTCGGCAGTGGCAAATGCCTTCCAAATTTGGAAGACAGAAGAGGTATCGGGATCCTTAGGCTCGCCAGGCTCGAGTAGATTAGTATTGATCTTATTGATATGTTTTTTCAGCTGTTTCTCGGTGAGAAACAGAGGAATCGTATTGCCATAGCTTTTACTCATCTTGCGTCCATCAAGGCCCTGCAAAATCGCCGCTTTATCGTCCACCTGAGCCGCGGGCAACACAAAGTGTTCACCATAATGATGATTAAAACGCTGGGCAATATCTCGCGCCATCTCTACATGCTGAATCTGATCTCGCCCCACAGGGATTTTATGAGCATTAAACATCAGGATATCGGCCGCCATTAATATCGGGTAACTAAACAGACCCATACTGATCGCCGCATCTTCATCTTCCCCAGCTTCAACATTCGCCTGCACAGCGCCTTTATAGGCATGGGCGCGATTCATCATGCCCTTGGCAGTCATGCAGGTGAGTAACCAGGTTAATTCAGGAATTTCGGGGATATCTGACTGACGATAAAAGGTGACCTTATCTGTATCCAGTCCCAGTGCTAGCCAGGCTGCGGCAATTTCCAACGTGGACTGATGCACCATATCAGGGTCCTGACTTTTGATTAATGCATGGTAGTCGGCCAAAAAGAAAAAGGACTCATAGTCTCCGGTACGGCTGGCTTCAATCGCGGGCCTAATGGCACCTACATAGTTACCTAGGTGTGGACTTCCCGAGGTGGTGATACCTGTTAAAACTCGCTGCTTAGTCATAAAAAATTCTACTGTTTAAGGCTGATAGACATAATACACAGAGGGTAGTTAACCCCAATATTCTTTTTAAATATTTTCTAATTAAAACCTACTCAGATTCTAAGCGCTCTCGACGTTTAGGTTACCCGGCTTATTAAAAAATTCTTTCAGTACCGCGGTTAATCTTAACGGATCTTCTGAACCGGTGACTTCCCGACAGGAGTGCATGGCTAGCTGCGGAATGCCCACATCTAGAGCTGGCACGCCGAGGCGTGAGGCCGTTATAGGGCCAATGGTGCTGCCGCAACCAAGGTCACTGCGAGAAACAAAGGTTTGTACTGGCACATCAACGCTGGCACAGAACTGCCTAAACAGGCTGGCGGTCACACTAGTGGTCGCATAGCGTTGTTTTACATTCACTTTTATAACCGGGCCGCCATTCAATACCGGCACATGCGAACTATCATGTTTATCCAGATAGTTGGGGTGCGCAGCATGGGCATTGTCGCAAGAGATCATTAGCGACTGTTCAATAACTCGATTGCGCTCGTGGCTTTCATGGCAACCATTAAGGCGAGCAATAACCGCTTCAAGGAAAGGGCCATCGGCGCCTACCGCTGAGACACTGCCAACCTCTTCATGGTCATTGCACACCATTAAGCAGGTATTGCTGCTATCGGCCTGTAACAGGCCCTGAGTGGCAACAAAACAGCTGAGCAGATTATCCAGCCGCGCCGAAGCAAGAAACTCATTATTGATCCCCACCATGGCTGCGCCCTGAGTATCGTAGAAGCACAGTTCATAATCTAAAACCTCTGCACCAGCCGGTAAAAATTCCTCGGCTAAGAGAGCGCGAAAATCTTGCTTTTCGTTACTCAGCATAAGTATGGGCGGAATATCCTTCTGGGCATTTACAGTACGCCCCTTATTGGCCTCGCGATCCAAATGTATCGCCAGACTGGGAATCATTGCCACCGGTCGTTCAAAATCCACAAGCTGCTGCTTAAGCTGCTGGTTGCCATCGCGGTAAACCACACGTCCGGCAATTGAAAGATCTCGATCAAACCAAGGGTTTAATAGAGCGCCACCATAGACTTCTACACCGAGCTGAAAATAACCATTCTTAGAAATTTCTGGCTGGGGCTTAACCATAAGACAGGGACTGTCGGTATGGGCGCCAGTCATACGCAACCCATTTTCCTTAAGAGGCTCAGAGCCGACTGTAAAGGCAATAATAGACGAACCGTTACGGCTGACAAAATGTTTGTCCCCCGACTTTAGGGTCCAGTCATCAGACTCATTGAGCTGAGTGAAGCCAGCCTTCGTCAGCAGGTTACCCATACTAGATACCGCATGAAACGGGGTCGGCGAGGCATCTAAGAATGCCCTCAGTTGCTGATTAAATTCGCTAGTCTCCATGGTCATCCTTACAGTTCTTTAATATCAGTTTTTGATTTTAGTCGCGCCAGTAAACTCGAAGTATCCCAGCGATTTCCACCCAGCTCCTGCACCTCGGCATAATAACTATCAACCAGACGCGTAACGGGAAGCAGACTGCCATTATTCTCGGCTTCTTGCAGCGCGAAGGCGAGGTCTTTACGCATCCACTGGACAGCAAAGCCATGTTCGTACTCTGCAGCTAGCATGGTTTTATGGCGATTCTCCATTTGCCAGGATTGCGCGGCACCCTTAGAGATAACCTCAATGACTTGATGGGCATCCAAACCCGCATTCTCGGCAAAGTTAAGGCCTTCCGCCAAACCCTGCACCAGGCCAGCAATACATATTTGATTGACCATCTTACAGAGCTGGCCACTACCAACCGGGCCCATCAGCTGCACTTCCTTAGCAAAGCTGGTGATAGCGGGGTTTACTTGGGCAAAATCCTGTTCGCTGCCGCCGCACATCACTGTGAGCTGGCCATTCTCTGCTCCCTGCTGACCGCCAGAGACTGGGCCATCGATAAAGCCAACGTCTTTAGCGACGGCTGCAGCGGCTATCTGCTTCGCTAGGGCGGCAGAGGTAGTGGTGTGATCAACCAGAATTGCTCCAGGCTTCATGGCCTCGAGTATACCCTGCTCTCCCAACACAACCTCTTGGACATCCTGATCATTACCCACACAGAGAAAAACAATCTCGGCATCCTGCACTGCGGCGCGGGCAGTCGCAGCCATGTCACCGCTATATTCCTCACACCAACGTTCTGCAGTGGCATTGGTACGGTTATAAACGGTTACCAGATAATCGTTACGGCACAGCCATCCGGCCATGGGATAGCCCATTACCCCAAGGCCCAAAAACGCGACTTTCTTTGCCATACTGAAACGTCCTTATTCTAGTAGTAGATAAATTAATACAGCGCCCAACAGCAAACGATAAATAACAAAGGGCAGCATACCCACGCGCTCAACAAACCGCATAAAACTATGGATGCAGAGGTAGGCTGTTAGCGCGGATAACACCGTGCCAATCATAATCTCAAACCAGGGCACTGAGGCCTGCCCCAATAGTTCCAATCCCTTGTAACCGCCACTAAGGGCAATAATCGGAATAGACAATAAGAAAGAAAAACGCGCTGCAGAAATCCGATCAAATCCGAGCATCAGTGCTGCGGTCATCGTAATTCCTGATCTAGACGTTCCGGGAATAAGTGCCAATGCCTGAGCGGCACCCACTATTAAGGCTGTTTTCCAGGTTAGTTGGTCAATTGTTTTACTGCCCCGATACCGATAGTCAGCCCAACCCAGCAGCAAGCCAAACACAATAGTGGTTGCTGCTATCACCGCCATGGAGCGAAGGTGGACTTCAATAAATCCACCAAAAATAAGTCCGGTTATACTTGCAGGAACAGTAGCAATAATAATATACCAAGCAAGGTGGCTCTCTGGTGTTTGCGGGCCACCTAAACTCTTAAACCAGGCTGTCACCAACTGTTGTATTTCGCGACGGAAATAAATAACCACCGCGACAAATGAACCCACATGCACGGCAACATCAAAGGCCAGACCCTGATCCGGCCAGCCGAGAACCTGAGAAGGCAAAATCAGGTGAGCCGAGCTGGAGATGGGAAGAAATTCAGTAAAGCCTTGAATCGCTGCCAACCAAATCGCCTGTAAAATATCCATATCTTAGATTGCCCTTATACGTTTACGTTTTTGCCAGGCATCGGTGCCCCGCAGATAGACTAGTTCGATGGCATCAATAGGCTGCGCCAGACCCTGAGAAAATCTTAACTCAGCAAGCTTCAATAGATCGGCTGCATCTGGATACAGATCGATAAAGCCTTCGACCTCAAGCTGCCCAACTTCACCCACCAGCTCACTAGGTTGATACTGTTGGATAAGTTCAAGAGTCTGTTCGGCACTGACTAGCTGATCTTGGAACAGGGCACTAAACTCACCACTGGACTCTAGTCGGTAGCAGCCACAGTTAAACTCGCCCATGCGAGCATCGAGAATAGGCATAATTATCGCACCCTCTTCTAGCCCCTGCTTACGTACAGTGGTTTGTGCCATTACCTCTAAAGTAGACAGCGCCACTACAGGCAGATCAAGCCCAAAAGCGAGCCCCTGAACAGTAGCAAAACCAATGCGCAAGCCGGTAAATGATCCTGGACCCAATGCCACAGCCAAACCATCAAGCTGATTGGGTTTTATGCCCACTTCTCCAAGCACCTCGTCAATCATCGACATCACAAGCCGGGTATGGGAGCGAGGTTCTTCGCAATAACGTGAAATCACAGCATCACCCACACGCAGAGCCACCGAGCAGGCGGGCGTGGAGGTCTCTATGGCTAAAATTGACGTCATTGTGATTCTCATTCAGGGAGAAGTTCTAACTAAAGTTTTAAATAGGGGCCTACTTAAAGCCCTAACAAAAGATCTCATTAATTGATGGGCAAAAAAAATCCCCCACCAGCAGGTGGGGGATTTTACAGGTCTAGAACTAATTAGACTATCAGGATTTTGCTACTGGAGTCTTTTTAGCGGCTGCTTTCTTAGCAGGTGCCTTTTTGGCAACTGATTTCTTAGCGGCTACTTTCTTAACTGCTTTTTTGGCAACTGCTTTCTTTGCAGGCTTCTTAGCAACGGCTTTCTTTGCAATTTTCTTAGCTACTGCTTTCTTTGCAACTTTTTTAGCCGCTGGCTTCTTCGCAGCAGGCGCTTTAGCAACTTTAGCTACAGCTTTCTTCTTAGCTGTTTTTTTAGCTTTAGGCTTTGCGTTTGCTTTAGCAGCTTCGGCTTTTGCTTTGGCAGCTGCTTTTTTCTCAGCAGATTTAATTTTAGCGGCGAGCTTCTTTGCAGCAGCCTTAACTTTCTTAGCATTCTTAGCAGCACGAACCTTAGTCCAACGCTGTTCAAACTTCTTAACAGCAGCAGCTAGGTCAGAGGTTACTTTCGCTTGCAGCTTAGCTTCTAAATCTACCAGACCGGCTTTAGCTGTCGCTTCTGCAGCGGCTAGAGAATCAGCAACCTGTGCTAAACGTAAAACGCTCTTAGCAGCCTTTACATCATTCTGCATAGTCTTGAACTTGGCGTTAGTTGTTTTAAATTCTTTACGAGCAGCAATTAGTGCTCTTTTTGTTGCCGGTGAGGCTTTAGCTGCTAATTTTGCTTTTGCGCCTGCAATCTTTGTGCGAGTCGAAGCTAACTTTGTCGCCTGGGTAGTCAGCTTAGCTTGTACTGCAGTGACTTTTACGCCAGCTTTCTGTGCTGCAGTGATTTTAACGACTTTCTTGGCTGGTGCTTTAGATGCAATTTTTTTCTTGGCTGGTTTTTTCACATTAACTCTCCGTGGACTCGCTAATTTTAGGGCTTATAAAAGATGAATTTAATTTAGCTAACTATTCAGGTGAGAATTTTAATCGCCAGCCAATTACTTTAGCAACCTTTTAGACGCAATAACCCCTAAAAAAGCGCTTTTAACGCTCTTTTAGGGGTAATTTTTTGATTTTTTAAGTTTTTTGTTAAGGAATAACAAAATTTAAAAAGAGAAACTTACTCGCCGAGTGCAGCAACTATTCGCGATTGCACATCATTTAATTGACCTAAGCCATCAATCGACGCAAACACAGGTGCAGTTTTGCCTGATGTTGAAAGATCGGTATAAAACTTTACCAACGGCATAGTTTGCTCATGATAAACATTTAAACGGTTGCGTACTGTCGCTTCTTGATCATCAACACGCTGCACTAACGCCTCACCCGTATCGTCGTCAAGACCGGCAACTTTCGGCGGATTGTGTTGCACATGATATATGCGCCCAGAACCTTCATGAACACGACGACCACTTAGGCGAGAGACAATTTCTTCGTCAGCGACAGAGATTTCAATAACACATTCAATATCAATACCGGCATCAACCAAGGCTTCTGCCTGAGGAATAGTGCGAGGAAAACCATCGAATAAAAATCCGTTATCGCAATCTGACTGCTGAATGCGCTCTTTTACCAACGCAATAATTAAATCGTCAGATACCAAACCGCCAGAGTCCATCACACCTTTAACCTGCACGCCTAATTCACTGCCAGCTTTTACTGCGGCACGCAACATATCGCCCGTAGAGATCTGCGGTACAGCATATTTTTGGGTAATAAATTGCGCCTGAGTGCCTTTGCCTGCACCAGGGGGTCCTAGTAAAATCAGTCTCATTAAACCTATTCCTTCAATAAATTCATTGTGGGAGTTGATGGCAGGTTAACGGGGAATTTTGATACTAACCCCTGTAACCACCAACCCTAAAATGGCCGGTCACCATACAGGTTTTGGAAATACCAGACAAGCCTAGCCAGGCTCAGCCTAGGGCCGTTAAACGTATAGCTATCATTTCATAAAGTTATTCGGTGGCCTTATTGGATGCCCTTAAACACTGGCCTTATCCCTGAGCCTTTACCCGCGACCATAGCAACTCCATCTCAGCCGCTGTCATGGAAGAAAATGTTTCACCCGCTGCCAGTAACTCCATGGCTTCAAAACGGCGCTTAAACTTATTACTTGAAAGGCGCATGGCCTTTTCAGGATCTATCGACAGGTGCCGGGCAAGGTTGACACAGCTAAACAGCAGATCACCCATTTCGTCTTCCATCGCCAACCTATCGCCCTTAGCTATTTCTACTTCTAGCTCAGCGATCTCTTCTTTTACTTTTGCTAAAACATCTTTGGGGTTGGTCCAGTCAAAACCAACCGAGGCGGCGCGTTTTTGTAATTTGTAGGCGCGACTCAAGGATGGCAGCGCCATGGGAATATCTGCAAGCGTTCCATCCTCACCTTTATCTACCCGTTCCTGCTGTTTAATCGCTTCCCACTTCTTATTAATAGCCTTGGTATCAAAAACTGCATTGGCAGATCGTACTGACTGCAATGTGCCATCGGGAAATACATGGGGATGTCGTCTAACCAACTTGTCGGTGATGCCGTTAACCACTTTATCCCAGTCGAACAGCCCATCTTCGGCGCCCAACTGGGTATAAAAAATAATTTGGAAGAGTAAGTCTCCTAGCTCCTCACTGAGATGCTCAAGATCACCACGTTCAATGGCATCGATAACCTCATAGACTTCTTCAATCGTATGGGGAGCGATGGTTTTGTAGCTTTGTTTGATATCCCAGGGACAGCCGGTTTGTGGATCACGCAGGCGTGACATCAGAAAGCGCAGGTCATCAATACTGTAATTGTCCATTAACGATAAACACCCGAGGATAGATAACGATCGCCGCGATCACAGATCACCGCAACAATGGTCGCATTTTCAACCTGCTCACTAATTTTAAGAGCCGCGGCAACAGAACCACCGGCGGAAACTCCACAGAAAATACCCTCTTCTCGCGCCAAACGGCGCATGGCATTCTCTGCATCTACCTGAGAGATATCCATAAGCTGATCCACCTTGGCTGCATCAAAAATTCCGGGCATATAGGCTGCAGGCCAGCGACGGATTCCAGGAATCGACGCGCCATCTTCTGGTTGCAGGCCAACAATTTGAATATTTGGATTCTGAGTTTTTAAAAATGCTGAGGTGCCCATAATAGTCCCAGTGGTACCCATGGAGCTCACGAAATGGGTCACAGTGCCCTGAGTATCGCGCCAGATTTCCGGGCCCGTACCTTCAAAATGAGACAGTGGATTATCTGGATTATTAAACTGATCCAGCACAGTGCCCTGACCCTGCTGCTGCATTTTTTGCGCCAGGTCCCGAGCCCCTTCCATACCGTCGCTCTGACTGACTTCGATAAGTTCGGCACCATAGGCTGTCATGGCCCATTTGCGCTCATCTGTGGCGTTGTCAGGCATGATCAAGGTCATCTTATAGCCTTTCATGGCGGCGACCATTGCCAAGGCGATTCCAGTATTGCCGCTGGTGGGCTCGATAAGACGGTCGCCGGGCTTAATGTCGCCCCGTGCCTCGGCTTTGGAGATCATGCTTAGGGCTGGACGATCTTTAACACTGCCCGCTGGATTATCACCCTCGAGCTTACCCAAAATAGTATTACTGGTATTGCCAGGCATACGCTGTAACCGCACTAGGCGAGTATTGCCAATGCACTGATCAATTGTTAGATAATCCATACTGGGGCCTTTTATAGCTTGTAAATCAAGGAGGTTATTGTGCCTTAAGCCACGGTTCAACGCCTCTTTGACTCGGCTATATCAAATAACTTTTTTATCTAAGTGTTTTTACTTCCGTCTTTTACTTACGACTTTTACAAAGAGGACGAAATTAACAAAGAATGGCATAGGCAACGGCGTAATGACGCTCGTCGGCAATACTGAGTAACATCTGGGTTGCCCCGCGGTTTTTCATTACTTCA
>Ga0208544_10002974_pt1 | contig 10799 bp, 8 predicted proteins | sample DEB08_DNA_9_FD_184526 | JGI IMG/M metagenome (GOLD analysis project Ga0208544, IMG submission 184526) | Aqueous microbial communities from the Delaware River and Bay under freshwater to marine salinity gradient to study organic matter... | ecosystem: Environmental > Aquatic > Marine > Coastal ...
CCTATTATATTTTTATGTCAATTATTCTAATTTTTCTTAAACGCTGAACTGGACTCACCTAATTCAATAACATTGATATACACCCTTACGGGCGACGGGAAAATTTGAGGCGCGTAATAGTATTGTTAATTAAAGAATTAACTGATTTTTGAAATACTATGGAATTAAATTTGGACACTGTGAAAAAAATTAAAATTACGTTTTGATTTTGCTAATAGATAAGATTAAAAGCGGCGGCGAAAGCGCACGGGAAAACCGAGAACGAAACAACGTATTTTATTTTTTAGATTTTTCATACAAGGCTAAACTAAAAAATAATTTCAAATATCAATTAATTGATATTAACATTTTTAAAAAAATTATGAATTTAAAATCATAGCCATGTATTTGTTTAGAATTATGCAACTAAAAGCGATGAAAGTGTATGAAATAAAAAAGGAGCCCATTAAAAACAGCTCCTTAATTTGCTAATAATCATTGAACTTAAAGTTCTTCAATTTTTATGTTTTTAAATAAAACTTTATCACCATGATTCTGTAAACCTATATGTCCGGTTTGATATTTACCAAAAGCCTCATGAATTTTGATTTTATCTTAAAAAAGTAACGATAATAACGAAGCCGTGAGAAAACCTGTTAACGCCAATATAGTGGTCATCACCGTCCAACTTTTAAAAGTTTCTTTTTCTGAAAGCCCTAAATACTTACTAACTAACCAAAACCCACTATCGTTAACATGAGACATAATTGTAGCCCCAGATGCAATGGCTATTACAATTAATGCCTTTTGTGGTTCGGAAATCGTTTCTACTAAAAGTGGCGAAGTAAGTCCAGCAGCCGTAATCATAGCCACTGTCGCTGAACCTTGAAGAATTCTAATTAAAGCTGCTGCTATAAAAGAAAAAAGAAGAATACTAACTCCCTGATCTGCAAAATAGTTGGCAAGCATTTCTCCAGCACCTGTATTTACAAGCATTTGTTTAAAAACACCACCTGCGCCAGTTAATAATATTATAATACCTGCTGGCCCCATAGATTGGGTGGTAATATTCAGTAATTTATCTTTTGTGAATCCTCTGCACAAACCTAATGTATACCAAGCTATAAGATTTGCAATTATTAAGGCTGAAAACGGATGACCTATCATCCCTAACCATTCTAAAATGTTTTTAGACACGAACTCTTCTCCTATAAGTGGACTATTTAACAATGTATTTAAAACAATTAAAACTATGGGAATGGAAATTATACTTATAATAATTCCAACTGGTGGAAATGTTTTTATAATATCAGAATCGATTTGTAATACTGGAGCATCCACATGAATTTTTTTTGCTATATATTTTGCAAATAATGGTCCACATACAATTGCGGTGGGAATTCCAGTTAGAAAACCAAAAAAGATGACCCAACCTAAATCTGCTTTTACAATATCCGCAACTGCTACCGGCCCCGGTGTTGGTGGAATAAATGAATGTGTTATAGCTAATCCAGCCAATAAAGGAATGCCATAGAGCAGTAAAGATTTACCTGTTTTTCTTTGAAGTGCGTAGATCATTGGAACTAAAATAATAAAGGCTACATCAAAGAATACTGGAATTGCAACAATAAACCCCGTTAACATTAATGCCCAAGATGATCGTTTTTCTCCAAATTTAGACAGCAAAAATGTTGCTAAAGATTCGGCTCCTCCTGAATGCTCTAAAATAGCACCAAACATAGCGCCTAAACCTACTACCACTGCAACAAAACCAAGTGTACTGCCCATTCCTTCTTGTATCGCTTTAATGATAGCCGAAGGTTCCATACCCGATAATACGCCAACAAAAATACTAGCAATAAGCAACGCTATAAAGGCCTGTATTTTAAAACGGAGTATCAGTACAAGTAATGTAACTATACCAAATAATACTGCAGATAATAATGCAAAATCTATCATAATTCATACCAATTAGTGTGAAAGAATTGATTTTCGTGAGCATCTACTCTTTGGTAAGTGTGTGCTCCAAAATAATCTCTTTGCGCCTGAATCATATTTGCTGAAAGTCTTTCAGTAGTCATTGATACCCAATATGTATTTGCTTCTGTCAATACAGGAAGTGGTAATCTATTATTGAGTCCATAAATTAAAACTGATTTAACAGCATTCTCACCACGCTTTAATACTTCAACAATTTCTGAATGTTCCAATAAATCGTCATATCCTTTAAAATATGAAATACAATTTATCATCAACTCTGATCTTATAATACATCCGTTGGTCCATATTCTAGAAAGGTCTGACAAAGAAAGATTCCAATTATAGGATTCGGATGCTTGTCTAATTACCGCAAACCCTTGCTGGTAATTTATAATTCTAGCGCACCTGTATGCTTCTCTAACATCATTTATTGAGAGTTCACTTTTAACACCAATGGTATTATTAATTTCTTTGGCTAAGTTTTTCCTTGTTTCTTTAAAAGCCGACACATAACGTGCGAAAACGGCTGAAGACATCATTGTATTTACCGTTCCGAGATCAAAAGCTGTTTTTGTGGACCAAGAACCCGTTCCTTTGTTACCCGCTTTATCCAGAATTAAATCAAGAACATATAGATTTCCTTCCTTTTTTGTCATAATATCTGCCGTAATTTCTAACAGATAACTGGCTAAATCGCCTGAATTCCATTCTAAAAAGATTTCCTTGATTTCTTCATTTGATTTTGAGACTGAAAGTAGGGTATACATTTCAGCAAGCAGTTGCATTTCGGCATACTCTATTCCATTATGAATCATTTTGACGAAATGACCTGACCCTTCAGGACCGATATATGTGCAACACTTTTTACCATCAGCATCTATTGCTGCAATTGACTCTAAAACTGGTGCTATAATTTGGTAACTGGCTTTATTACCTCCAGGCATAATGGAAGGTCCTTTTCTCGCACCTTCTTCGCCACCAGACACTCCAACTCCAATAAAATTCAGTCCTTTACTTTCTAAATAATCTGCTCTTTTTTTAGTGTCCTGATAATGTGAGTTTCCACCATCAATAATTATATCTCCTTCTGAAAGCATAGGAATTAATGATTCGATTACATAATCTATGGCATCTCCTGCTTTTATCATTATTAATATTTTTCTAGGTCGCTCTAAAGAACTGACGAATTCACGTAACTCTGTGAATCCTTTAATTCTCATATTATCCTCGATTGTACCTAAAAAATCTTTAACACTATGTTCTTCACCTATTGTAGCGCGATTATAAACAGATAAAACATAGCCTTTTTCAGCAATGTTTAAACTTAAACTACGGCCCATAACACCAAGACCTATAACTCCGAAAAAAGACTTATTAATGTGCTCTAAGTTTAATAGAATCTCAGTAATAATTTTTTCTAGTGACTGAGAAATATCTATATGAATTCCATATTCAGGAATCTCCAAATCTTTAAATTGAGACGCCAACAGACTTGAATTCATATAATGACCTTGTCTTTGTTCAATTCTTGCACGAATTAAGCTTTGATCTCCTGATAAATAAATCCAAACTATATTTTTACTTTTTGAAACTAAGATCTCTCTGTATTTTTCTTTTAACGCAGAACAAGCAATAATAGCACCATCATTTTCGCCCCACTTCTGAATATTATTAGCAAGGATTTTTAACCAAGGAAAACGGTCTTCATTATTTAGTGGTAGACCATTTTTCATTTTATCAACGTTCTCTTTAGGATGAAAATCATCAGCATCAAAAAAAGGAAGCTTTAATTTTTTAGATAATTTTTCACCAATAGTAGTCTTACCACAGCCGCTAACTCCCATAACAACCATTACAGGTTTTTTCATCTTATTTGTATTTCATTTAAATATAACTCACATTTACGCAAGGCTATTTAACATGTTTATTAATAACTGATTAGATATTGATGAAGATAAAAACATCCGCTCCGTTTGAAGATATTAGTGCATTGATTTTACCTGCTATCAATGCATGGCAAATGTAATATGCTATTAATTATGAGGTAAGATACTTTGATCTATTTTGACAGTGTTAGCTTAACACCTCATAATTATGAATCCATTTGCTAGGGGAATTTAACATATAATAGACATTATCAAAATCCTATAATTCTTTAATTTTAATATCCCTAAACCAAACTTTATCGCTATGATCTTGTAAACCAATATGCCCTGTTTGGTGTTTTCCAAAAGCTTCCCAATCTTTAAATTTAGAATCAGAAACTAAAGCATCCCATTCTTCACCATGTAAAGGGAATTCAACAATTACTGTTCCATTTAAAGTTACACTTCCTTCATTCTTAGTATGGTCTACTTTTAAAACACATTTATTCCAGTCACCTGCTGGTTTACAAACATCGTGCATTGGCTGAACCATATCATACAAAGCACCAGCCTGGTGAAATTTAGGATTTGCTAAAGCATCTGGATGTCTCTCATTATCTAATACCTGAATTTCTGGTCCTGTTTGATAGGCTTCATTAAACTTTGAGTCTTCATATATACTCCAAAATATTCCACTATTACCACCTTCAGATATTTTCCATTCTAATGATAAAATAAAATTAGTGTAGGTCTTTTTTGTTATGATGTTTTTACCCCCTTCTTCTCCTGGATTAAATGCCATGGCTCCATCCTCAATACTCCATTCAGGATACATCTCATCTGTTAAATAACCTCTCCAGTTATCAAAATTAGTTCCATCAAAAAGAATACTCCATTCTGAACTAGACTCTACTTGCTCAATAACCTCAGATTCTATTGTTACTTGTTCTTTATTTTGTTTACATGATGATATCATCAGCATTAGCGCTATAACAAAAGTTAGTTGTTTCATTTTATTTAATTTAGTTACAATCCTAATATTTTTTTTAGTTCATCATCGCTGGCATTGCTAGCTGCAAAATCATCAAAGCGTTTATTTGTAGATTCTATAATGTGTTTGTTTATAAAGTCAACACCTTCTCTTGCGCCTTGTTCTGGACTTTTAATAACACATTCCCATTCTAAAACGGCCCAAACATCACAACTATATTCTGTTAATTTAGAAAATATTTTTTTAAAATCAACCTGCCCATCTCCTGGCGAACGATAACGTCCCGCTCGGTCTTTCCAATCATTATAACCTCCAAATGCGCCCTTTTTTCCTGAAGGGTTAAATTCGGAATCTTTTACATGAAAAGATTTTATAAACTCATGATAATGATCAATATATTTTATATAATCTAATTGTTGAAGTACAAAATGTGAAGGATCATAAAGCATATTAACCGCTTTATGATTTCCAGTAGCTTCCAAAAAACGTTCAAACGTATCACCATCATGTATATCTTCAACCGGATGAACTTCATAACAAACTGCAACACCGTTATCTTGAAAGGTGTTTAAAATTGGTTTCCAACGGTCAGCTAATTCTTTAAAACCAAGTTCTATCAATCCTTTAGGCTGCTGAGGCCAAGGGTGCATCATTGGCCAAAGTAATGAGCCCGAAAATGTAGCATGGGCTTTTAAGCCTAACCTATTACTCGCCGATGCAGCATATTTCATTTGTTGAATAGCCCACTCGGTTCTTCCTTTATAGTTTCCTTTTAAATGTTTTGGAGCAAAGGCATCAAACATGATATCATGTGCTGGATGTACAGCGACTAACTGACCTTGAATATGAGTAGATAATTCGGTTATTTCTAAACCGTAACTATTTATTTTACCTTTAAACTCGTCACAATATGTTTGACTTTCAGCAGCTTTTTCTAGGTCTATTAATCTAGAATCGGTAGTTGGAATTTGAACCCCTTTATACCCTAAATCGCTTGCCCATTTACATAGACCATCTAAGGAATTAAACGGTTCATTATCATCTATAAATTGAGCTAGAAATATTGCAGGTCCTTTTATCGTTTTCATATTTTATTCATCAAGATTAACCCATATATTTCCTTTTAAATGACTTTCAACAGCACATTCAATAAAATTCATCCCTCTTACACCGTCTCGCATTGTTGGAAATTCACCATCATTATAAGGTTCTTTTTTAATAGCTTTTGCTACTCCCTTATATATATTGCCCATCGAATCAAAAATACCTTCTGGATGTCCAGGTGGTAATTTTGTTCCATCTAAAGATAATGGGCTATTATATACATTTCCAGGCTTTAAAACACGTAACGGTTCACCATCTTCTAATAAATATAAATAATTAGGATTTTCTTGTTCCCATTTTAATCCAGCCTTCTCACCATAAACCTTTACAGTAAAATTGTTTTCTTCTCCAGTTGCAATTTGGCTAGTTCTAATAACTCCCTTTACTCCATTTGTACAATGTATTAATACTGTACCATCAACATCCATTTTATTGTCGTCATAAACATAGTTTAAGTCAGACAACACCTTACCTACTTTTAGCTGAGTAACATATTCTAACATATCAAAAGCATGTGTGCCAATATCTCCTATACAACAACTAATTCCCCCTTTTTTAGGATCCAATCGCCATGTATTAGCTCTTAATTCTTCATTATGAATTACGGGGTTTATCCAACCTTGATAGTACTGTATATCTATTTTTTGAACTTTCCCTATAGCATGACTTGCTATCATCTCTCTCATTTGGCGTACCATAGGGTAACCAGTATACGTATACGTGACAGAAAATACCGTATTTGATTTTTTTAATGTTGATTCTAGGATTTTTGCTTCATCATAAGTGGTAGTCATTGGCTTTTCACAAATAACATGAAAACCATTTTCTAATAGCTTTTTCGCCATTGAAAAGTGCAAGAAATTTGGAGTCAAAATAGACACCACTTGGATACGACTAGCTTCCGGAAGTTTTAATTCTTCCTCTACTAATGTATCAAAATCTTTATAAATTCGATTTGTAGGAATACCTATTTTTTCAGCAAATCCAATATTTTCTTCCCAATTAGGATTAAAAACACCGCCTATAATTTGAAATTGATCAAACATTGATGATGCTACTCTATGCAAAACTCCTATTAATGAGTCTCCACCACCGCCTAATATTCCTAATCTGATTTTAGAATTCATTATTTATTTTAAGCTTTATATTCAACAGTTTCTTCTTTAAAAAACAAAACAAACAAGACTAAAACACCAAGTGCAAATAATGCTGGAAACAACCAAACATCTTGCCAGCTGTGAGTAGTATCTGCTAAAATGTTTTTATCAACTATTTTTCCTGCAACCCAAAACCCAACTAGCATACCAACACCATAGGTCGCTAATGTAATTAAACCTTGTGCTGCACTTTTTACTTTTTCACCAGCTTTAGAATCTGTATAAATTTGACCAGAAACAAAAAAGAAATCATAACAAATACCATGTAAAGCAATGCCTATTACAAGCATAAAGAATAAATCGCCAGCATTTCCGTAAGCAAACAAAGCATAACGAATTCCCCAAGCTAACATACCAAAGAGTATTGTTTTTTTAAAACCATATTTCTTAAAGAAGAACGGTAATAACAACATAAAACCAACTTCGGATATTTGACCTAAAGATGCCCAGGCTGTTGAATTTTCAACTTTATATTCAGTTAAAAATGGACTGATATTTTGGTAATAAAAAGCTAATGGAATACAGATTAAAACAGATGACAAAAAGAACACCAAAAAATTTCTATCTTTTAGTAACTTTAAGGCATCTAATCCGAGAATATCTCTAATAGTCACTTTTTCACCCTTAGCTACACTTGGTGGTGTTTTTGGTAATGTAAAACTAAACACACCCAAAACTGCTGATGCTACAGCTACCATAGTAAATGTATTCGATAACATGCCTTGTCCAATATTTGCAATAGAATCCCATTTAAAAGCAAAACTTATAAGTAACCCTGCAAGTATCCAACCTATAGTCCCAAAAACTCGAACTAAAGGAAATTGCTTTGCAGGATCATCCATTTGATTAAATGATACTGAATTCACTAAAGCTAGTGTTGGCATATATGCAATCATATAGCCTAATACATAAGGATAAAATGTTGCAAACTCAGTTGATTGAGACATTTTGTACATTAAAAACGCACCTATAAGATGCAAAACTCCAAGAATTTTTTCTGCATTAAAAAACCGATCTGCAATTAATCCAATAATAAAAGGCGCAATAATTGCTCCCCATGATTGAGTAGAATAAGCCATTCCTGCTTCTGCTCCAGTTGCACCTAAATTATTCCCTAAAAAGGAGCCAAGTGTTACAAACCAACCGCCCCAAATAAAAAATTCTAGGAACATCATAAAAGATAGCTGAAATTGGATTTTTTTATTCATAATATGAATGATTAGTTTAGTTGTTTATTTGAAATTATTTCAAGGCTGCTTCAGATTTCAATAACAGCTTTTTTGTAGCCAATATACCTTCTCTTTCGGATAACCTTGTACCTTCATATTCAACACCAATAAAATTGGTGTAACTGGAGTTTTTAACCAATTGTAAAATTCTAGAATAATCCAAAGTAGTTTCGTTACCATTTTCATCAAAGTCATATGACTTTGCGCTAACTGCTTTTGCTGCAGGAAGCAACATTTCAATACCTTCATATTTATCGGGGTACACCTCAAGACATTCACCCCAACGTTCTCCTTGATCTCTTATTACACACCAATTACCAAAATCTGGGAGTGTACCACAATTCGGCATGTTTACTAAATTAATAGCTTCCATTAATTTGGGAGCATCGGAAGATAACCAACCATGATTTTCACACAATACATTTATGTTCTTTGTGGCAGCGTATTCCGATAATTTTTTAAGACCGTCAACCACGGTTACTTTCCAAACCTCAGGATTATTAGTACCAAAAGTATTTACTCTAATAGAATGACAACCTAAATTTTCTGCAGCGTCTACCCATTTTTTATGATTTTCAACGGCTTCATTTCGTTTTGTTTCATCTGGATCAGCTAAATCTCCCTCATGATCAACCATTATTAAAACATTCTGAATATTGCTTAATTGGCTCATTGTTTTTAATGAATCAATCACCTTATCCATTCCCAGTAATTCAATTTCGTCATCATAAAGTTGACTTACATATTCTAAGCCTTCAAAGCCCATTTCTTTAGCCATTGAAGCAAATTGAAAAGGATCGCCTTTTTCTTTTTGTACAAAATTATGTAATGACCATTGCGCTAATGATAATTTAAAAAACGGCTCTTGATCAGATATAGTTTCTGAATTAACTTCTAAATTTTCTTGTTTACTTTTTTTATTAGCACATCCAATAAAACTCATCACAAGAAGGATAACAACAATTAGTGATGTATTAATTTTTAGTCTAGCGTATTTCATGTTTAAGTTTAAGATAAGATGTGAAAATAAATAAACAATCGCGTATTAATGTTTATATTTATTCAGTGAAAGAATTTAAACATATGTTAAAATTAACAAAAAGCAGAATTGTTTAGAAAAAACTAAATCTTATCTAACATTTTTAAACGATACTCAATTGGCGTACATTTTTCATGTTTTTTAAAAACTGTTGAGAAGTACTGACTAGTTGAAAAGCCACAACTAAAAGCAACTTCTGCCACATTCAAATTAATATCTTCTAGTAGTATTTTTTTAGAGAACTCTAAACGTATCATCATCAAATAACGCATTGGCGTTAAATTCGTTAACTGCTTACAATGATGCGTAAACCTGGTTAAACCAACACCTGCAGATTCGGCCATCTTTTCAATAGTCCACATTTCGGGCAGGTTTTTTTCAAGCTCATTTAAAAATAATTTAACACTTCTTGAACTATCTGTAAGATCTTCATTCAACTCCATATTTTCAGAATCTAAAAGATCTAAAAGCAGAATTAACAAATAATTAACCAGTAGCCTAATCCTCGAAGAATTACTACCATCCTTATCAGTATCAACCGCACGGCCAATCCTTTGAAAACAGGCTCTCACACGTTTATCTGAACGTAATCGTACATCTTCATTTTGCCTTAAGATAGTTGTTAATCGAAGCAAATCTTCAGGAGCTAAAATTATCCACTCTGGCCAAACCCAATTTTGATGAGGCCTACGCACGCCTAAATCTAAAATTACCCAGTAAAATTTACCAACTCCAATATTCGGATTACCTACCTTATGCGCTTCCCATGGCCTAGTTATAGTCAGGTCATTAGGCCGTAATTCGATTTCTTTTTTTTCTTGAGAATAAGGCATAGAACCAGATTCCAAAAAATGAATTTCTATACCTTCATTACGATGCCAATCTAAACCCCAATCTTGTGGCTCATTAGCATCCCAATATCCAATACTATTTAACCCTATTGTATTATCATTCAAACGGTCCCCAGGATACGTATACCTAGCTAATGCTTTAAACTTTACTTTTTTTCTTTCAACAGCATCAATTAATGGCAAACACGTGTCAGCGTGATAAACAATTCCGTCCGCTTTAAAAGGTTTTATTTTTTGTACATTTATCTTCACTGAAATAATTTGAACATAGTTAATCCGCAATTTAATTAATTTGGCATGAAATGCAATTAACCATTGCTCTTTTTTATTACTTTTCAAAAACTAAACAAATAAACTAAAAATGTATACAGCTTGCTCTAATCCACTTAAAGAAGAATATGATGCTATTGTAGTTGGAACTGGAATATCTGGCGGCTGGGCTGCAAAAGAACTTTGTGAAAATGGGTTAAAAACCCTGGTTCTTGAACGTGGAAGAATGGTTAAACATATAGAAGACTACCCTACTGCTCATTTAGATCCTTGGGATTTTCCAAATGGAGATGTAGCCACAAGAGAAACTAAAGAGCGAATGCATAAACAGCAT
>Ga0208544_10002976_pt1 | contig 10797 bp, 4 predicted proteins | sample DEB08_DNA_9_FD_184526 | JGI IMG/M metagenome (GOLD analysis project Ga0208544, IMG submission 184526) | Aqueous microbial communities from the Delaware River and Bay under freshwater to marine salinity gradient to study organic matter... | ecosystem: Environmental > Aquatic > Marine > Coastal ...
AAAATTAATACCTTTTATTTTTAAGTAATTTGAGCGTCTAAGCGTATCTGTATAGTGAGAATTCCCTCCATCAATAATAATATCATCTTCTGAGAGTAAGGGGAGAAGTTGCTCAATAACGGCATCAATCGCCTCACCGGCTTTAATCATTAAAAAGATATTTCTAGGTTTCTCTAAAGATTGAATAAATCCTGAAAGTTCAGTATAGCCATAGATGTTTTTAAACAATTTATACTCTTCTAAAAATTCAGGAACTACCTTCTTTTCATCGCCGTCACTTCTATTATAAACAGAAACTATATATCCTTTTTCGGCTACGTTAAGGCTAATGTTTTTTCCCATTACCCCGAGGCCTATAAGTCCAAAATCTGATTTATGCATGACCTTCGAGTTTTGATGTTAATGTTGCTACTATTTCTTTCGGGTCTAAGCCAGCATCTATATGTATCCCATATTCTGGAATTTCCAAGGTATCGAACTGTGATTGTAATAATGTGGATTTCATATAATGTCCAGATCTATTATTAATTCTCGCATTTATGACATCAAAAGATCCGTAGAGATAAATCCATGTAATTGAATTCACTTCGGAAGCAAGTGTCTTTCGATATGATTCTTTTAAAGCTGAACAGGCCAAAATGGCTCCTGTTTTGGAATCCCATTCTGAAATATTGATGGCTAGGCTTTCCAACCATGGTTGTCTGTCTGCATCATTTAAAGGAATATTTTGTTTCATTTTGGTCACATTCTCTTCAGAATGAAAATCATCTGCATCAAAGAATGGAATTCCTAATACATCTGACAACTGTAAGCCAATTGTTGTTTTTCCGGAGCCACTAACTCCCATAATCACTACCATAATGAATTCACTTATATTTTTATCTCCAACTATACTAGTTAGTCTTTATCAGATAACAATTTACATAAATTGTAAGAGAAATCATTTTTTAACTAAAGTTGTAATATATGTTCTTATCTATATCTTTCCAAGTATTTTATCCATAACCCAACTAGTATGAGTAGCAGTAAAACCGTTTGATGGATGGGCGTAATTTCCGTCAAGCAGTTCTTTTTTCATGTTTTCAATATGATACAACTGTATGTTTTTAGGGTTTTCAATGAAGACCTCATCTTGTCTATCATCTGTTTCTATTCTCAGTGCTTCTTCTTTAAAAATCGAAAAGGTTATTTTTCCTTTACTTCCGAAGATCTCAACGCGATCTTCAACTTTATGACAGCCAAAATTCCAACTCCCAGTTCCAGTTACACCACTTTCATGCATCCAACAGGCAGAAATCGCATCTTTTGCTAGATATAATTGTTGCTGATTATGACTTACGCCCGTTACTTCATTTATGTCACCTAAAAGGAAAGTAAATAAATCGAGCCCATGACTTGCTAAATCATCAAAGTAGCCACCAGTTGCAATCTTAGGGTCTGTGCGCCAGTTATACGCTCCGGATAAGTCTATATCACTTGTTGTCCTACTTAGAAACCAACTTATATGCCTTACCTCACCAATATCCTTGTTTTTTAGCCAGGTTTTTACCTGAAGAAATCTAGGTAAAGAACGTCTATAATAGGCTACAAATAAAGGGAGGTCATTTTTTTTAAACGTATCATAGATTGTTAAACTATCTTTATAACTAGGAGATAACGGTTTTTCTATACAACAAGGTTTTCCTACTGCCGCAACTTTAAGAGCGTAGTACATATGAGTATCTGGAGGTGTCGCAATGTAGACAGCGTCTATTTCATTATCATTAATTAATTCCTCCGCATTCGTATAATATTTATTAATTCCATGCCTTTTGGCGTAGTCTTTTAACTTCTCAGTATCTCGCCGCATTACTGCCGTTAACACGAATCCCTTTACCAGTTTATATGCGGGACCACTTTTAACTTCTGTAACATTTCCGCAGCCTATTATTCCCCAACGAAGTGGTTCATGGTATTTAGCGTTGTTCATCTTTAAAATTTATTTTTAATACAATTTGGGATTTCTTAGGTATCGCAAAATTACCTTTCTTACTCAATGCAATCAGACCAAAAATAGGACCTATTGCCAAAATCATATAAATAGCATTTGAAGTTGTTAATTCTATCAGTCCTGTAATAAGTTGAATGCTGATTATTGTTATTGCAAATCCGATGCAATTAACAATGGTAAGCGCTGTCCCTTTTATTTCTGCCGAGGCATTCTGAGCAACTAATGTCGATAGGAGAGGGGAGTCTGCAATAACAACCATTCCCCAGAAAATAAGAAATCCAATAAACAAGCTTTCAAATTCAGTTACAAATATCAATGGCGAAATGAGGCAGCATCCACACGATAAGAGTAGTGCTATAAATGCAATTCTTTTGGTTCCTACTCTTTGTGCAAGATAGCCGCCAAGAACACAGGCCAATCCACCTATTCCAATAATCAGAAATGATAATAATGGAATATTAAATTCTACTTGGGAATGTGCACTATTATATGTTTTTAGCATGATGGGAACAAATGCCCAAAAGGCATACAACTCCCACATATGACCAAAATAACCAAAAGCTGCAGAACGAAATTTTTGATTATTAAATACGCTGAAAAATGCTGAAAAGTTTGTTTGTTGACTGGGCTTTCGAAACGGGCCATTTGGAACCAACGTTACCATTAATAATCCGCCAAACACAGCAAGTGATGAGGTTCCTATTAAAACAGATTCCCATGCGATTTTATGAGTCAAGTCCTTTAGTAGGTGAGGAAGTGCAGTACCTAACACCAACGCGCCGACTAAAAACCCAAGTGACTTCCCAAGTCCTTTTTCATAGTAATCGGCGGCAATTTTCATCCCTACTGGGTATATGCCAGCAAGAAAAAAACCAGTAAAAAAACGAAGTGAAAGTAAGCTCGTTAGACTGTTAGCTTCCGATATTACCCCCAAATTAAACAGTGATCCGAGTAAAGCACTAATTAAAAATACTTTTGAAGGTGAAAATCTGTCAGCAATAGTCAAAATAGCGAAAACTAGGGTGCCAATAATAAATCCAAATTGTACGGCTGAGGTTAGATGCCCTAAAGCACTTTCGCTAAGATCAAAATTTATTACAAGGTCGTTTATCACACCATTCCCAGCAAACCAAAGTGACGTGCAGCAGAACTGGGAGATTACAATTACTGGAAGTATTACCTTAGAGTGATTCACTTATAGTAGTATTCAATTGTGCCCGATGCGGTCGCGCATGGAATGTTGTTTCTATGTTGCAACTAATGTAGCAAAAGAAAACGGAGGATATGAAAATTCGCAGGATTATCTGTGTTTGAACAAAGTGAACAATGTGTTTTTTATAGGGTAGGTAAAAGCATTATTTTTCAACCATTAGATATTCAGCATATCTTAGTGCGATTACAATTAAATTACTACGACACCATCATTTTTTTATATTCTCGTTATAATTGATAATAGTTCTTTGTTTTCATCCAGGTGAAATAATGGTGCATACCAATTTTCATGCGACATTTACAATTAATTTGGTTTTACACTGGAATGAATTAAAAGTTCTAAAACGAGTAGCCAATTGCAAAATTCAAAATGGTTTTGTCAACCTTAAATTCGAAACGTTCACTCTCTGCCAATGATGGGTCGTGAAATGGTGCAGCCAAATCAAATCGAATAACAAAACCTTGAAAATCAACTCTTAAGCCAATACCGACTCCCATTCCAAGTTCATTGATAAAGTTTGATGTAAATTTATCTTTACCGTCAAATTCAGGATTGGCTGTAGAATTCCAAATATTTCCTGCATCTGCAAATAAGGCTCCTTTAAAAAATGAATAAATAGGAAAACGATATTCTATATTGGCTTCAAGGCGTATGTTCCCGGTTTGATCAAAAAAGGTGTCATCATTGTTGTTATCGGTGTTTTTATTATAAGTTCCTGGCCCTAATGATCTTATTCTAAATGCTCTAACACTATATGGGCCTCCCGAAGAGAACTGCTTTACAAATGGTAAAACTGTAGAATTTCCATAAGCTAAACCATAACCAGCGAATAAGCGTGTTGCTAAAGTTTGCGCTCTGTTCTTGCCGAAGTTGCGGTGAAATCTCATATCCATATATGCTTTAGCATATTGCGCATATTCCAAGCCTAAAAATGTTTTTGGTGCCCCTTGCATTCCTTCTTTATCAAATAGACTGATTGAGTTACCGGCTATATCTAACGTTGAGTTTAGAAAGAATTGATTCGCTTTGTTTGCATCTATCATTCCGTTATAAGTAAACGAAAAAGTTAATCCAGAAATAAATTTCTGTTCAAAACTTTGCCTTAAAAATGGGTTTTGGTCTAAAATATCTTCAAATTCTTGGGTCGTATTTGATAGGCTTGTATAATTTATTGAAATAGGGTTTATGTTGTAATTGATATACCTGTTGGCATTCCAGCTATAACCAAATATAGCGTTACCAGAAACGAGCTGATATAGCGCACTTCTGCTCAAGTAATCTACCCCCAATCTTGTTTTTGTTTTTGGAACAGAATATTTAAAAAAATCTTCATTAATCTTAAACGGCGATATCACCCTAGGGAAAACTAATTCCCCTTTTAATCCTAATATTAGGCTGCTTAGGCCAGTATTATCGCCTCCTGCTATTTGAGTTTCATAACCCGTGTTGGTTATTATGTTGAAAGTTTCTCCACCTTTAAAAAGATTTCTGTTACTATAGGTAAGTGCAAGATTTGGTCCTGCAAAATTGTTGGATGTCGTAACAGCTTGTAATTCAGCCCGAATTGCTCTTTTGGTTAATGGAGACAGATAAATATTAGCCTCTAAAGCTCCAATACTATCTCCTAAAGTGGCAGCAATTTCTTTGTATTGGATATTAACGTACTTATAAGCGCCAATCGTTGCTAAGCGACGCGCTGTATTTTTTGAAGTTAGCGGATTGTAGAATTGACCTTCTTTTAATGTAATAAAGGGATTAAGACGATCTGGCCTAAAAAATAGTGTGTCTTGAATATAATTTTTGGCATCAAGGCGCTCAGAACGTGTCAAGGTAGAATCATTACCCTCATAATTCGGAAAAACGTTGATTTTAGTCAGTTTGTAGGGTAACAGAGCAAGATTGGGTACGTCTTTTTTCAGCGTCAAAAATAAATCAAACCGTTTATTAGCATATTGGTTTGTGTCGGCTTCAAAAATCAGAAAATCAGAATTAAAATTATAATAGCCTTTTTCTTTCAAATTAGCATCAATACGCTGCCGCTCTATTTTCATGTTGTTTAGGTCAAAGCGCATGCCCTTAATCAATTCAGTTTTGGAAACGGCCTCTTCTATAGGTTGATCTATTGGAGCAGGTAAAGAATCGGTGCGATACCTTTCCATCCTATAGGGTGGAGGTACGTTTAAATTATAGGTAACAAAGGCTTCTTGTTCGATTTCTTCAAAATTTGAGGAAGCGCGACTGTAAAAAAATCCGTTATTCTCCAATCGGTTAAGTAAAACGTCTTGGACTTCATTGGTTTGTATATTTGATTGATAGACTGGTTCCTCACCAATTTGCTTGTAGAGCCATTTGTTGAGGAATCCGGGTTTCTCTTTTTGCACTTTGTAATAGTAGTATAGTCCTGGGCGCATTCCCAAAAATTTTGCGTTTGGTTCTGGACGCAGAGCGGTTTCGAGCTCTGTCGTAAGATATTTTTCACCTTCAATAAGACTATCACTTGCAATGTTAATGTTTGCTCCAGTGTATAGACGTTCCCCTTCAGGAATATACTTGGTGATAGAGCAAGAGTAAAAGCACGCCACTATTATAACAAGATAAACTGGTTTTAAATCTAATTGCAATTGCTAGTTCTTTTTAAGTTCAATACTTTCATTTGCTTGGTTTCCCTCAAGTTCCTTTTCTTTAAGCGCTTCTTTTTTTGCCTTGTTAGCCTTCCTTTCAGAGCGTAAAATAGAATCCCAAAGTTCACTAAACTTATTAAATTCTTGTGTAAAAATTAAGGCAATTCCATTGACAACGGTTTCTCCATCAAAAACATTTTCAAATTCACTCTTTCGAAAACCTTTTAGTCGGTATCTACCATCTTCAGTAATGGTATACTCTAAGCTCACATTGCCAATAACAGGAGCTTGTTCCCCGGTGGTGCTGCCGCCTTCAATATCGACAGCGCTACCAACACGAACAGTTAATCTATCATTAAATAATTTCTTTTGTGCAGCAACATCTAATTGTGTGCGATCTGTTGGTGCATTACCTTGATAGTCTGTATAGCTGTTAAGTCCGAAATCCAGCTCTAAGCCAGAATTACCCAATACTTTATCTGAAAAGGCATTGAGCTGGTCTGAAACCGCATCATTGAGATTGTCTTTTGCGATCGTGGCAAAACCTCCTTCACTACCATCACTGCTGGGGTCTGGATAAAAACTATTGAGAACTAGTAGTGAAAATACTTGGCGATTAACTTCAGCTTCGTCATTATTTACTTGTTGCACTTTTCCATAGACCTGACCACCTATTTCACCCCGTGCTTCTTCCGGCATATCAAGAGCGAATGAGATTTCTGGCTGGAGTAATTCGCCATTTATATTGAGATAAACATTAAATGGTAAGACTTGTCTGTAATTCTGTTTTAAGGAGGGATTTGATCCAGAGGTCTCGGCTGCCATAAGACCAGAGGCTGAGGTTTTGAGGTTATATATAGCACGAACATTCAGCTTGGCATCAAAAGGATCACCAGACCAGGTTACTCTGCTGCCTTCAGCTATTAAGAACTTTTTGTTTACTAAACTATACAGAGTAAGTTCATAGCTACCCTCAGAAATTTCATAAACTCCTGTGAGTGTAATCTGTCCATTTGGTTTCATGGTTAATAAAAGTTCACCTTGTCCCGATACCTTAAAATTATCACCAGTTTCTTCATCTACAAGTATAGTGACGGCTGCATCTTTTTCAATATTAATCAATGTAGAAATATCAAAACCCGTAATCGTCGCCTTTGTTTCTTCTGTTTTAGTTAGAATAGCATTAGGGTTTTCACGGTTAACAAAAACAACAACGCCGTCACGCTCTTCCACATTAGCAATAGACGAAGGCAGAATATAAGTCATATCTGTATCAGAATCAATAGTCAGCTTTGCATCTAATTTAGGGATTTGAAGATCGCCAGTTAATTTAGCATCGGCATCGAAAGACGCTTTGCCATAGAACATGTCATTATCCTCTTTAGTTGCATTTAATATCTGAAAGTTCTTTGCTTTTACACTTAAATCGAACGTAGGATTGATAAAACTTTTAGTGCCAATAGCACCAGAAAGCACTAGGGCATTATTATTTTGCTCTCGAATGGTGAAATCTGTCATAAAGATCCCATCGTTATTTGCAGTAAGTGTTTCATCCGCCATTGTAAACTTTGTATTGAGCTTAGCAATATTGAAACTTGCGTTAGTGAAAGTTAAATCACCATCATATTGCAGGTTTGATAACAAGCCACTAACTTTAAACATCCCGGAAAAACTACCTTCGGTATCTTTAATTTCACCCATTGATAAGGTGTTCAGCGCTTTCATTTTAAATTCATTAATATCAAAATCGAGAATTAGATTTGTCTTTTTATCGATAACCTTATAGTCACCTACAAGATCGAAATCGATATCTCCGCCTTTTAACCCAGCATTAAACGCATAGGTGTTTGTGTTGATTGAGTTGCCATTAACACCTAAGGTTCCCAAGTCGGTTTTAAGAACTTTGAACTGTTCAATACTGATGTCTGCGATAAGACCAGTATTTTCAAAAGGATCTTCAAGAATGAAATTTCCATTTAAATTCCCAGTGGCGAGTTTTACTTTTGGATTTAAATAACTAAACACTTCATTGATATCAAAATTATCAAACGCGATGGCGATATGTGTTTTTTCGATATTGGCAACTTTGTTGGTGATTGCAATGGATTGGGAGTTTTTACTAATTTTAAAATCATTAAACTCAAGATTCTTATCTGTAAATATAATCTCATTAGATTTAGGAATTAACCAATTATTCCGATTTAAGATGAGGCCGTCTGGATGTACACTGAATTTTAATCGCTCTTGATCGCCTGTAGTTTTTGTGTTGACGTTCATGATTTGTTCGCCATCTTGATAGCCTAAGAAGTTAAGGTCAAGTTCATTATTGGTTAGGCGACCTGTTATGATAGTTTTTGGCACGTCTAAGGGGCCCGCTTTAATACTCTTAAAACCGAGATTAAAATTTAAATTATCCTTGTTTGTATTCAAGGAAAAAGCAAGACTATCAAGTTTACTATCGTTGTAATTGATATAAGGCGCAGTAATATTTGCTTCTAATTGTCTAGCCTTTTCGTTAAAAGCAACATCAATATTAATAGTATCTAAGTCTTTTACGTTGGTCAAAAACACATCATTGAGCAATGGTGATTGTGCGATGCTACCTTTTAGTTTTAGCTGTACAGGATTAGTGATGGAGTCTGGTGTTCTTTTATCTCTATTGAAATAGCTCAAAACGTGGTTTTCGATAGATTTAATTACAGATTGAGGGTCTCTATTAGACTTTAAATCAAGGTTTATCATGTTATTTCGCAATGAAATAGATGTCGAATCTTTTCTAACATAGGCTGAGCTTTTTAGAGATCCTACTAAGTAAGTTGTTTTATCATATACTACAACACCATCATCAACAAATGCCGTGACCTCATAATTTTCGCCATTCCCTTTGAAATCAACATTTAGTTTCATGCCAGTTTTAACGTCTCGCTGCATCAAGCCTAATGCTTGTAAATTTGCACCAATAATATTAAGTTCCGCAGTCAATTCGGGTGCTATGGAATCTAAAATTACAAAGGCATCTAAAGTAGCATTTAAGTTGTCATCTTTGTATTTTGACTGCACTCTTCCCTTACCGTTTTTAATAGTACCATTGATATTGAGGTCTTTTACGGCATAATTAGTAAGCTGAAATTCAGAAATTGTAGCGTCCAAAGTAGCATCGATTGTGTTCATATTAGTCCCACTACCTTTAGATCTTAGAGTAAGACTAAGCGGACCAAATTTTGTGTTTTCTAGTAATTCATTTACTTTATAATTTTCAACAAGTACTGATGCGTCGTAGGCTATTTTATTTAAATTATTAAAGTTTCCGTTGAGTGTCAAAAGACCTTGAGTACTTTTGAGTTTTGCTTTGGTCGAAATATCTTGCAGGTTTCCGTTGAATTGGGCGAAAAGTTGCATCGTATCAGGTAGTCTAATACCTAAATCCTCTTCATCAATAAACTGAATTAAATCTGATCGTTTTGTTTCTAACAAAAACTGTGGTACGTCAAATTGAATTGTTTCAAGATTGGTTACATTCTGAAGTGTTCCATTTGCAGATAATTGTGTGCTGCTACCCCAATTAACTTCAGTATTGAATATATCAAAGGAAGCCAAAGTACCTGAAGCGCTTAATTGTCCTGTGAGCTCTTTTTCGCTCAATGTATTCAGATATACATTGTCTTTTAATTCGGGTTGAAATTTGAAAATATCAGCTAATCCTATTCGAAACGATTGGAGGTTAAGATCTATTTTGGTGAGCTCTGGATGCGCCATTAAATTGGAAATTGAGCTGTAATCTAAATGTGAATACCCCGAGATGTTATTGTCATTTAGTTTAATTGCTAAACCATCCAATCGCATGTTTTTGTTAGTCGCTTTAAATTTGAGAGCAAGCTGTTTAAGTTTAAGACCAGAAATTTCGTTAAAACTGAGTTGCTCTAGATTGAGAGTCGCTTTCTGATCCTTTAGTATAAAACCTTGGGCTTTTAACGTTAGGTTTGATAATAAGATAGCATTAGGATTGAAAGCAGCCTTCTTTGGTTTTGCTTTGCCCACACGATAGTCGAGAGTATTATTTTCAAAGTGAATAGCATTAGCGTTCAATTTAATTTGAGGCCACTGAAAAGTGTAGGTTTCCTTTGCAGATCCTTTCGTCACTGTCCGCGTTTTTGGTGCTATTCCATTAATTTCAGCCTCAGTAATTAAACTGATTTGAGAGTTTTTAAGATTGATGGTGTTAAAGTCGAAATTGCTATCTGCTAAATTAATAACGGGTATTTCCGTCGAGAATTCCGAAATAGCGACATTGGCTATGATGTGATCTGGTTGAGATTCGTAATAGGCAACAATATTATTCAAGGTTAAATTTTCAAGCGATACTATAGGAAGTAGTAGATCAGAAGCAGCAGTGTCAAGAGGAGCAGGTTTTTGTATGAATTTAATAGTAGAATTACTAAGTGCAATATTCGAAGCTTTAAAAATCATGTCTTCAATATTGGTAGTTTCAATATCGGCGTCGAATTCACCAATTTTAAATCTGGAATCTATTCCTGCGACAGCATCATCGAAAACAATATCAAAGTTCTGAAAGTTCAAATGTCCAATAACGAGATCGAGTGGTGCAGGGGTGGTATCTATTGCCGTGCCTGTCGTATCTGATCTTGCAAAGGCATCGACTAAAAACTGAAAGTTATAGCCTGCAACACTTTCTTTTCGAATAATGTTAGCGCGTAAACCATCCCAATCCAAAGCATCAACGCCAACCCCTTGCCCCCGTATCATTTTCCACAATGGAATGTTGGCTTCAACCGATTTAGAATAGACCAAAGTATCACCCTTTCTATCCTCGAGATATAAACCATCGAGTTGTAAATCGCCATCAAACGTTATAAACAGCTTGTCGACGGTGACTTTGGTTCCTGTTTTGTCTGAGACATAATTAACAGCTTTATCAACAATGATGCTTTGGCCCCAAGGACTGCGAACAAATA
>Ga0208544_10002977_pt1 | contig 10796 bp, 5 predicted proteins | sample DEB08_DNA_9_FD_184526 | JGI IMG/M metagenome (GOLD analysis project Ga0208544, IMG submission 184526) | Aqueous microbial communities from the Delaware River and Bay under freshwater to marine salinity gradient to study organic matter... | ecosystem: Environmental > Aquatic > Marine > Coastal ...
GGCTTTGGGGAAATCAACCGCGTAATAGCCAATTACATTGAAGGACAGCAATGGGCCATGAACGCTAAAGGCGTGCCAAATCCGAATTGGTAATTTGGGCTCAATCCAGACCTCTGACCATTGGCAAGCTGTCTAACTATGAATGTCGGCAGAGCGGACAAACCGACTTTTGGTGTTCAGTTCAGATGTTCTATGTGCAGCAAGTTTTGGATGAAGAAGAGTGCCGATTGTGCTATGGTCAAGTTCCATCAAGCTTTTTTCAAGGAGCATTCGAACATGGATTACTTCGACATCGACGTTTACTCGCGAAAGGTCACCACTAGTTCTGCCGACGCTCAGCTTTGGTTTGACCGTGGCCTTGTCTGGACCTATTCTTATAATCACGAACTGGCAATAGAGTGTTTTCAGAAGGCTTTGGAGTACGATGCCGACTGCGCCATGGCGCATTGGGGCGTCTCCTATGCACTTGGCCCCAACTACAACTTTGAGTGGTGGATGATGGATGAGGCGACCAAGGCCAATGCGCTTGGTACCGCCTATGACAGCGCAAATACCGCGTCTGCCTTGTTGGACAACGTGACGCTTCCCGAACGCGCACTGATTACTGCGCTGACAGCCCGCTACCCGCAACGAGATCCAATCGACAAACAAGAGCCTTGGAATGATGACTTCGCCGCCGCAATGAAGATGGCTTACCAAGCGCATCCTGACGATATCGAAGTCGCCACTATTTACGCTGAATCCATCATGAACCAAACCCCTTGGAAGATGTGGGATATCCGAAAAAATATTGTCGCCGACGGTGCCGGTACAGTTGAGGCGCAAAACGTGCTCGAACGGTTCGTTGATACGCCCGAAGGCCGAGTCCATCCCGGCATCCTCCATCTCTATGTCCATCTGATGGAAATGTCGCCGACGCCGGAAAAGGCTCTCTTGGCTGGTGACCGCCTGCGAGAACTCGTACCCGATGCGGGACACTTGATCCACATGCCAACACATATTGATATCCAATGTGCCGAATACCGCGACGTTCTGTACTGGAACCAAAAGGGCATCGAAGCAGACCTTAAGATCGCCGAACGACAGGGGCGGATGAATTTTTATACTGCCTATCGAGTGCACAATTACCATTTCGCTCTCTATGGTGCGATGTTCCTCGGTCAATACGAACCGGCCTTGGCCGCTGCGGTGGAGATGATAGACGAAATTCCGGTGGATTTGCTGAAGCTCGAAAGCCCACCGATGGCGAATTTTCTAGAGAGTTATATCTCGATGAAAACCCATGTGCAGATTCGTTTTGGCCGCTGGCGTGATATTATTGCCGAGCCGTTACCCGTTGATCAGGACCTCTATTGTCATACCACCGCATCTTTGCACTACGCCAAGTCCGTCGCCCATTCGGCCTTGGGAGAAGTAGGTGAGGCGGAAGCAGAGCGGGAGAAATTTGTCTTAGCGTGTACCCGAGTTCCTGATAGCCGATATCTTCACAATATCCGCTGCATAGATCTACTCAAAGTGGCTGCGCAAATGCTGGATGGTGAGCTTGAATATCGGAAAGGCAATTACGAAAACGCTTTCGCTCATCTGCGCAAAGCGGTCGAACTGGAAGATGCGCTTCCCTACGATGAGCCTTGGGGCTGGATCCAGCCTGTTCGTCACGCACTCGGTGCCCTGACGCTGGAACAGGGGTTAATCGATGTAGCCGAGCAAGCGTATCGCGAGGATCTTGGTCTTGCCGGCAATCTCCCTCGTGCTTGCATCCACGCAGACAATATTTGGAGCCTTACGGGTCTCGACGAATGCCTCCGTCGCCGCGGCGCGGGTGATACCGCAGAGGCGAAAATTATCCGCCAGCGTCTCGAAATCGCTGCTGCTCGCTCTGATATGCCGGTTGGTGCCTCTTGCCATTGTGCCAAGGCGGCGATGGAGGCAGTCGCCTGAGCGGTAAGCATTTATGCCTTCTCCTTCATGGCCTCATCGCCAGCCAGTACAATCTGCGACACACTGGATTTTGTAACTTTAGGCTCGAAGCGGAAGTCGGCTATGCAGATGGTGTGGATGGCTCCTGCACCATCGGCGTCGAATGCGCCATAATGCAGTTGTTAGAAACTGCTTAAGAGGAGCCACCCAAATGCACGTTACAACAATCGGCCTAGATTTGGCCAAGAACATTTTTCAGATCCACGGTATCTACGAAGACGGTGAAGTTGCGTTCAACCGCGCTTTAAGAAGAGCACAGGTCCTGTCATTTTTTGAAAAGCTTGAACCATGCCTTGTTGGCATTGAGGCTTGTGGAACCAGCCATCATTGGGCACGTGAACTGATCAAACTCGGTCACAACGTAAAACTGATATCGCCTGCTTATGTGAAACCGTATGTCAAACGCGGCAAATCAGACGCTGCCGATGCAGAAGCAATTTGCGAGGCTGTCACTCGGCCCACAATGCGCTTTGTTGAAGTGAAGACACCCGAACAGCAGGCGATATTGGCAGTTCATCGAACGCGTGATCTTATCGTTCGGCAACGAACGCAGACGATCAATATGCTACGGGCACAACTGGCAGAGTTTGGTATTGTTCTGCCACAAGGGATTTATCATGCCCTCCAGTTCGCCAAGGATTGTTTGAATGGAGAGCAAGCTGACCTGCCTGAAGTCGCAGGCGATGTAATTTTTGAACTTTGTGATCAGCTTCTTTTTTTACATTCAAAGATCTTACGGTGTTCTCGACAGATGACGCAGATCGCCAAGCTTGAAAAGCGCATTGCCTTGCTTCGGACGATACCCGGTGTTGGGCCGATTACAGCGTCGGCAATTGTTGCAACGGTTGGCAGCGGTAGGCAGTTCAATAATGGCCGGGAGTTTGCTGCCTGGTTGGGACTAACACCACTCAACAAATCAAGCGGTGGAAAAGAACGCTTGGGGCACATCTCGAAGATGGGGGATCAATACATCCGCCGATTATTGGTCCTCGGTATGATTTCCCGTATTCGCTCAATCAGGGCAAAACCAGAGAAATTTGACCCTTGGTTTACAGACATCCTGTCACGCAAGCCAAGCAGAGTGGCAGCAGTTGCCATGGCCAACAAGACAGCCCGAATGATCTGGGCAGTGCTTACCCGCAATGAGCCTTACAAAGTGAGGGCCGTTTGAGAACAAAGAAACAGAACAAAGTGAAATAGAAACAAGAGATTGCAAGACCAATGAAGTGATGGAAAATTGTCAGCCCTAAAACCAAGACACCCCGTCAAAGGTCCAGAACGTTTACTGTTCGATAAGCGGAATGGGACTTGGTTGGTGGAAACCATCAGGGCCAGCGGCCAAGTGCGTCGCGTCAACAGGCCGAACACAAGACTGCTTCTGACAATGTACTAATCACAAAAAAGGACTTGCAAAAAGGGAGCCATCCACACAGGACCTTTGAGACCTTCGCCTATTTTTACTGAATTGCAGGAAAGGCGGAGAGTAGACGTTGAAAGGATACCATTGGACTTGGCCGGCTTCCTCAAACCAGTCATACAAAATTGAGCATATGCTGCTGCCCAATTGGCACTCGGGGCCCATTGCCGCCTTGGGAGCCCACGTCGTATTTCGAATAGTTCTTGATCGATGCAGTCTTGATCAAAAACTCTAATTTTAGCTCGCGTTTGACACATAGCGGAGTGAATAAAAAAAATTAATTGCCTATTTTGCTGTCATTTCGATCTCTACACTCGCCTCATCGGCAAGTAATCGGCCAAGGTGGAAGTTGGTCAGCGGATCGTCGTCATACTGACCCACCAGTGCTGCAAAGGACTGCCGGGCTACAGGGTCTCCAGCCTCGAGTTTTGAGAACGCCTCGATATATCCAATGGTTGCTGGCGATTCATATTTTTCTTTGGTTAGGGGTTCAAACGCTTTTAGCTTTTGGGTTTTGCCTTTCAGCAGCAGTGTACCCGCAGGTCTGCCCTCGAAACCGTCAATCTGCTCGACCACACTCTCACTTATGCAAATGCGAGTTCCAAGCTGTTTATTGGCTCCTTCAAGGCGCGCAGCGACGTTCACAGCATCGCCATAGGCGGTGTAGTCGAAGAAATACTCGCCACCGAAATTTCCAATAATTGCCTGGCCCGAATTCACGCCAATACGGGTCAATCCCAATGGCACATTGTTGGCGTTGTTCTTCGCCTGAAACTTGACCGCGTAAGCATCGATCGCCAAAGCGCAGGCAACGGCACGTTTGGCATGATCTGGCTGGTCAAGGGGAGCGCCGAAAATGGCGTGCACAGCATCGCCGACCACCTTCATTACGGTTCCTTCATGCTCGAAGATAATTTGCGCCAAATGGTCGAGATACTCGTTCAACAGGGCGACAATAACATCGGAATCGGTCGACTCAACCAGTGTCGTGAAGTCCGCCAAATCGGTAAACAGAAAAGTTGCAAATCTTCGTTCTCCACCGGGCATCAAGCATTCCGGGTTTTGTGACAAGGCCTGCGCCACCTGCGGTGAGAAATAGCGTGACAGCATAGCCTGAGCCTTTTCAGCGTCAGCCTTTCCCTGTTTCAACTGGTGGAAAAGCTTTGAATGCGCCAGTGTCTTTGCGATGGTTGCCTCAAGATCATCGAACTCGATAGGCTTCGTGAGGAAATCAAATGCACCCCGGTTCATCGCGGTGCGAATATTGCTCATATCGCCATAGGCAGAAACAATCACTGTTTTGAGATCTTGATGGAGCTCATTCAATTGTTGCAGAAGCGCCAATCCGTCCATGCGTGGCATATTGATATCACTCAATACCATCGCCACATCCGGGTTGCTTTTCAGGACTTCAAGCGCATGCTGACCGTCGTGTGCGAAGACAAACTCCAGTTCTCTATTGCGCACCTGTCGTCGGAATTTTTGAGTCACTAGCGCTTCGACGTCGGGCTCGTCATCCACCACCAGGATGCGGGTCGCACTCATCAGCAAGTGCCTGTCAGTGTTAATAGCTGATCCTTCAAAGCAACGAAATCGACTGGTTTGGTAATAAAACTGGAGGCTCCCTTTTCGCGCACCTTGTGTTCGGTTGATCGGTCCCCATAGGCCGTGATCATGAACACCGGGATATCCGGCCACCTTTGTCTCACTTTTTCGAGCAGCTCAATACCGGTCATCCCGGGCATGTTAATGTCCGATAAAACCAGAATAACTTCTGGATGGTCTTTGCTTTCAAGCAATTCAAGAGCTTCGAAACCAGACTGGGCAAAATCGAAGATAATTGTTCCTATGCGTATCTCCCTACGGAAATTCTGGCGGAACAGCTCCTCTGCATCAGGCTCATCGTCTACCATCAATATTCGAGCGTTCATTTTGTGCTTTCTCCCCCTACGGTGGCATCTACGGCAATACGTGGAAGTGTAACAATGAAGGTGGTAGACAAACCTGGTTCGCTATCGACGGTCATTGTTCCGCCGTGTTGCTTAACAACGATATCGTAGCTGAGAGACAATCCAAGGCCTGTTCCCTCGCCAGCCGGTTTGGTGGTGAAAAACGGCGTGAAAATTTTGTCCCGAATTTCTTCGGGGATGCCGGAGCCGTTATCACGTACTTCAACAACGACATTTTCTCCCTGTTCGCGTGTTTCCATGCTAATTGTCGGTGTCGGCAATTTGTTCGGATCACTGGAGGACTGTTTGCGCTTGTAGGCAGAGTACATTCCATTCGAAACCAGATTCAGAAACACCCGCATGAGATCTTGCGGAAAACAGTCAATTTCACCAACGTTGGCGCTGAATATTTTGACCATTTCGATGTTGAACGCCGGGTTTTCGGCCCGCGCTCCGTGATAGGCTAGATTAAGCGCCTCTTCTGCAATTGCATTTAGACTGCTGTGCTGCATTTCGCTTGGTCCGTCACGCGAATGCAAAAGCATGTTCTTGACGATGCTGTCAGCACGGCGGCCATGCTGGTTGATCTTGTTGAGGTTTCCCTTCACTGTTTCGAAAAGATCCTCCGCATCTTCCCGCTCATCCTTGCTCAAAGAGGCGATGGGTTCGCTCAGAACATCAGCGAGTTCTGCAAGCATCTCGGCGGAAAGTAGGGCGAAATTGTTTATGAAATTGAGCGGATTCTTGATTTCATGCGCAATGCCAGCCGTTAATTGTCCTAGGGAAGCCATTTTTTCCGCCTGCACCAGCCGATCTTGTGCCTTCTGCAACTCTTGGAGGGCTCGCTCTGCTGCAACTTTGGTTGCCATCAGATCCGCTTCACGTCGTTTAGCTTCCGAGATATCAGTATAAGTGGTCACGAAGCCGCCGCTTTCGACCGGATTGCCGACTATTTCGAGCGTAACGCCGTCAGCCTTAGTCCGCTCAAAGCGGTGCGCCAGAAATTGTGCGGATAGTTCGAGCCGTTCGCGGATCTGAGCGTCTATATCTCCTTCACCGTATTCACCACGCTCCGCATTGAAACGGAACGCCTGGGACATATGAAAACCGCGTTTGAAGTCAGCCTTTGGGAAGTTCATATATTCGAGAAACTTTTGATTGAACATAACAACATTTAGGTCTTCGTCGACCATCGAGATGGCCTGATCCATGTTCTCTAAGGTCGCCTCGAGGATCGCTGATTGTTCACTTAACTCAACCTCGCGAGACTTCAGTTCTGTGACATCGGTATAGATCGATACGATCCCACCTTCCTTCGTTCGATGATCGCTGATCTGAAGCCATAGTCCATCCTCCATTTTTTGCTCACGCGTGCCGCTGGTAGCGGCACGCTTTTTGAGAAGTTTCGCAAGCCACTCTTTCGGATCAACTTTAGATTGGGGAAACATTCCTCGGTCTATAGCAGCTTGAATTATATCCTTAAACGGCGTGCCGGGTGATACCATATCGTTGAGCTTGGGAAAATATTTGCGGTACTTCGAATTGCTGATAACGATCCGGTCTTCTGCGTCGAATAGAACGAAACCGGACGACAAAGCCTCGATTGCATCTTCGAAGCGAGCGCGGGCAGCCTCCGTTTCATTCTCGCGGCGCTTGAACTCGCTGATGTCCGTATAGACCGAAACCCTTCCGCCGTCGGACATTTGCCTTTCGTTGATCAGAAGCCATTTACCGTCGCTCAGTTGCATCTCAAAGTCTGCAGAAACATCTTTTCTTGCTTTGCGTCGATCAGCGATCCAACCATCGACGCCTTCCGGGTGTGGTTTGAACATCCCGCGCATGTAGCCAGTTCGTATCATGTCGAAGAACGACTGTCCCTCGAACACGAGGTCAGAGATGTCACCGCCTGAGGCATCGCTGAAAATTTCCATATACCTCCGGTTCCAAAGCCTTACCTTGTCATCTGCACCGACCAGCAGAAAACCGTCTGAGATAGTTTCCAGTGAATCGCGAAGGCGCGCCTGTGCTCGTTGGAGTTCTTCGTCGACGACCTTCGAGTCAGTAACATCGCGAACTGCTCCGACAAGACGCACCACACGCCCGTCATTGGCGCGCACGCCTACACCATGATCACGAACCCAGCGGTAATCACCATTCTTGTCGACAATCCGGTATTCGCACTCCAGGTGATCGGAATCACCTTTGAAGTGGGTACGCAGAGCTTCAACGTAGCGATCAAAGTCGTCCACATGAACACGTTGCGCCCAATCCCGAGATGTTATGTCGCCTGCATCAAAGTCAAAAAGACTGTTGAGTCTGTCTGAAACATGAAGGAAGTCAGATATGATATCCCAATCGTACAGACCATCACTCGTTGCACGTGCCACGAGTGTGTGACGCTCTTCGCTGGCCGCCAGTGCAGCCTCACGTTCGACACGATCGGTGATATCGCGCACTGCGGCTACCATTCGAACCGCCTCTCCCTTGTCGTTGCGAATAGATGTTCCGTGATCCGATATCCATCGATATTCCCCATGCCTATCGCGAACACGATATTCACACTCCCAACGCGGCGTTTCGCCTGAACGATGGGCCTGAAGCATCTTTTTATAATGTTCTACATCTTCAGGGTGAACCCATTCATCCCACCGCCAATCCCTGACACCATTCTCATTAAATTCTCTGCCCAGTAATTCTTGTAGTTGTGGTGAAGAGAAGAAGCAATCGCTCTCGATGTTCCATTCATAAATGGCCTCTTCCGCCGCATCGGAAACGAGCGAATAACGCTCTTCACTGGCAGCCAACGCTGTTTGGGCGCGGCGTATTTCGGTTGTGTCTTCGAAGGTGACAGTGAGACCTCCGTTTTCCAAATGGTGATAACGGATTTTGAGAATTTGGCCGTCAGTCATTTTGCGTTCAATCTCGCGATGACCGCTCTTCCTTATTTCGCTCATGCGCTCGGCGACCTGCTTTCCAATATTACCGGGGCCGAAATCTCCGCGTTCGCAGTTAAATCTGATCATCGTCTCTAGGGAAGTGCCGGGTTTGCAAAACTTGGAGGGATAGTTTCTTAGCTCAATAAACGGTCGGTTGCAGGATACCAGCCGAAGATCGTCATCAAAAATACCGAAGCCTTCGGTAAGTTGATCCAGTCCGCGAGCAACGAGATTGATGCTATCGCCCATTTCTTCACCTCATCTGGTCCGTTCTCTTGAATGCACCTCTACTTGCATAAACGATGTTTGTGTTACTGGCTGTTCATAAACAGTTTGCGATTTCATATCGATTAAACTTAGTGGGACATATCAAGAAGCAGTTCAGGATATAGTCGATCTTCCTGTTGTCAATGATTTCGTAGTCAAGGCAGGAATCTCGGAACAAGTGTATGTTGAGGCGTTCATTCTCCAGATGCCATTAATACCTTTCATGAATACGCTTAGTATTAGTTTAGACAGTTTATTGCGTTTCAAATCTAATATCCCGGCGTAATTCCAGAAAAACTAGACCATAAATTCGCGAAATGAAACGCCGAAGAGGGTAAGCTGATCGCGTGAACAATTATCCTATAGCACACAATTCCAATTAGCCCGCATGGTTGTCGACAACCAGAGCCTTCTTTTCACTTACGTCCCGTCGCAAATCGGATATCTGCAGGCAATTTAATGCCAAAAAAATCCCCATATCACCAATTCGATGGCGATCGATGATCTTGATTTTGAAAGTCTGCTTAAGTGATTTTCGATGATTAGTTGATGGAATAACAACACGGCATGTCAGGGCCGAGGGTGCCAATCAGGTTAAAAATCGAAGGTCTTAAATGGGCTCAAAGCTGTCATTTGATCTAATATCCCGTACATTTTGATTCGCATAATTCGCATTACGCACGACAGGTATTTTATTATCTTTACAGTACCTCTAGGAGGCCTACAGGGGCTTGCTAAGCGGTGTTAGTACGGTTGGATAACCAATGTAGGAACATAAAGGAAAACGCCTCTGTATGGAGTCCATTTTTGATCTCGAAATTACCTAAACTATCAAATCGGAATGTATTTTGAAGGGCTTCAGTTGGCATCGCTATTGTCATTCCGAGATTTGTTTGCAAGTCTCTTCGAATGCCTAAAGCGCCATTGCAAATTGATTGGCAACTGGAACCGACTTCGGAAGTAGAAAAGGATCTGGCTAGACCAATTATTACGGTAGTCAAAGAATTTCTTTTTCGGATGACTGAAGTTCGAGATCGATAACAAGGTGAGAATGCTCCGTTGTTGGATCGTGCAATTCAAGCGATCATCCATAACCTCTTTGTGGCTCATATCTCGGCTAGGTCTTTAGCAGTCAATTTTGAAAACTTCGGAGTAGCTAACCAAGACAGGTTTCGTTCAGACTGGGGCGTTATCACATTGTTACTCGCCGTTTTAGAAGGTGAGGGCTTTGTCAATTTAGAGAGAGCGAAGTTAGACCGAGAGACGGGGCAAGACCATACTTTTGATATTACAGCCCGGGGTCAACTTGAAACCGACTTCGATCATGCAAAAGGAATTGTGCTCAACCATAGCCGTATGTTGGACGTTCATCGGACATCAGATTTTCCAGAAATTAGCCACTTTGTTGATGCGATATTTGAAGAGATTTTCATAAATGGCAACCGCGAAATCCAAAAACGGCATCTCAAAGTCATATTGTTGGATCTTTATGTAGCGTGGTCTGGTGATCCCAATCTGAAAATCGCTTTCCACCGAGGCAACGACGCTTTTATGCGCAGCGACTCTAGGTACAATGAGCTCCACATTACCAGAAAAACACCCAAAATTATTGATCTCCTAGAAACAGCATCACTGGTTCATACGTCTCCGGGAAATTTTGACCGTGCTAGAGCTAAAGGGAAACTTTCGAGGATGTGGCCTACGCGTTCTTTGTTGGAATTGTTCGAAGCGGCACGTTTTGGTCCATGGGATGTTGTCGATCATCGGGATCGAGAATGCGTCATATTACGTGATGAGAACAAAAGAGAAATTGAATATGAGGACACCCGACAAATCACTAGAATGCGGGATAACCTCAGACAGTACAATGAACTGATACAACGGACATTCATTGATATTCCCACGCTCGAAAAAAACTTTGTTGAAACGGGTCCCGACAGCGAACGGGAAAACAATCGGTTATATATTAATCAAAATGACAAGTTTACTAGGAGGATTTTCAACAGGAATTCTTTTCAAAAAGGGGGCCGATTTTATGGAGGTTGGTGGCAGCGATGTCCCGCCGAAGATAGACAACTGATTTTTATGAATGATCACCCAGTAACAGAGATTGATTATTCTGGTCTTCATATTGTGATGTTGTATGCACAGCAGGGAATTGATTACTGGGAACATAATAGCTGCATAGCCCCTAGATTTGTAGACACCTTGTACCTTAAAAATGAGGACAAGGAGATTGATATGGGC
>Ga0208544_10002979_pt1 | contig 10795 bp, 5 predicted proteins | sample DEB08_DNA_9_FD_184526 | JGI IMG/M metagenome (GOLD analysis project Ga0208544, IMG submission 184526) | Aqueous microbial communities from the Delaware River and Bay under freshwater to marine salinity gradient to study organic matter... | ecosystem: Environmental > Aquatic > Marine > Coastal ...
TTTCTTTCAGTCCCAGTATTTGGGTAAATATTTTCGATGCTATCATCTAACAAAAAAATACTTTTTTGCTTTTTTTGTCAAATTTTATTTTTTTATATTCTTATCCCGTAAAATATGTAGTTGAACCAATATTAGTTGTCAATCATTTATAAATCAACCCATTAGGATGCGAACTGATTAGCAGAAGTGGTCGATTATTGGTTGGGAAATTAGTAAGTGGAAGGATTAATATTTTAATAGACCAGTAAAGGTATAAGTCTATCCTTATTAAGGAGTTTGTTAGTTTTCTCATATTAGAATTTTCAAGGTGACAGAAGAAACCAAAGTTAATAAACCTTACCAATTAAATAAAATAATTAGAGCTGGTTTTAAACTTTTGAAAAAAAAAGCGACAAGAAAATTTCCTTGTCGCTTAAGCTGTTTTTTATCGGAATGCACCGATACGTATCCGTTAGATTACATATTCGGCCTCTCTACTGTTAACATTCCTAAACAAGTTCTGATAGCTAAGATAAAGAGGTTTTATGAAAAAACAAAAAACTATTTTGTTTTTCTAAGAAAATTGTAGGTAAATAATTTATTGCCAACTATTATAGGACTTTTTTAAAAAGCCCTATTACTCAAGAATCCTAGGCTAATTTTCCATAATGTTTCATAAGGAATAATCTCCACGTATTTACTTTGTCCTTTGGAAGCGAGCGGTGCTTCTTTTAACTTTTCTAGGAGTAGTTTGGTTCGCCGAATGGTACCGTTTTTATGGAAATTAGATTGTGTCATTTTTAACAACATTTTTATGAAAATATTCGACCTCAGGCTATCGTCATTTCGCAGATGTGTATGGACATACATTCTTAAGCTTTCTACTTTGTCGATGATTTTGACTTCTTTTCCTTGAGCGACTAAAAACAGAATTTGAATGATGATTATTGCTACATTGACCCCTTTTTTATCTTTAGAAAAAATAGGTACTTCATTCATGAATTTTGCGACTTTAAATGGTTTAGTTTCTTCTTTTTTAACTAAATTAACGACTTGTAAATAAGCTAAATAAGCGCCGTAAACTTTCCATAATTCTTTAAAATCGGGAAATAATGTTTTGAAGGAAGCATGATTAGTAACTTGTTGAAAGATAGCGACCGCTTTTGCATAATTGCCTGTATGTAGGTATAAAAGAAAATAATAATCTAATGCTAGAAACCAATTGATAGAGCCTTCTGTCAAATATTTAAAGATTTTTTCTGAGATTTCTTGCCCTTCTTTGAATCTTTGTAAGGGAATATATGCTGCTAATAAATCAATATAAAATCCTGCAATTAATTCCTTAGAAGTGATGGCTTCTTTTCCTTCAAAATAAGTAATCGCTGATTGACAAACGTCAATGATTCCCGAATGATCATTCTGTATTTCTTTTTCTACAATAAGAACAGTGTAAGCAAATCTTCCTATTTTAAAGGACTCTTGTTTTGGAAATATTTTATGAATTTCTTTAGCGTAGTCGGCGATAATTTTAACCTTCGTAGCATTTGTTATTTTGGTATTAGCTAGCGTTTTTGCACTTAAACCATACCATTTGTCCACTTCTATTTCTGCTAAAAATATTTTTAAAGTTTGGGTGACTATAGTATCATAATATTTTTCTTTTACTGAATTAATATCACGGGTACGGTAATGTCTAAGTAAAATACGAGCTAATTCTAAACTAATTTCAGTTAGTTCAAATTTCATAGATCGTTTTAGTAATTTCTCTGCCAAACCTATACTTAATTTTTTTGCACCTCTAGCTAATAATATTCTAATAGCACTTCGTTCTCTTTCGGCGGCAATATGTGCCTTCTGGAAATCTGTAAAACGGTCATTAGAAATATCAATAAAAAAAAGCGTATTGAGTAATTTTTTATTCAGGGCTTTTTTTAAGTGTGCATAATTGTTAGGCGTATAGTCTAAGCCGTATATATCAATAGCAGCTTCTTTATCAGATTTGTATTTTCCACTAGCTATCCCTTCATATAATTGCATGATTAGTTTTCCGTATTTGGTATTGTTAGTTCCTATTAACTCGATTCTCTGCGTTTTGATACGGCTTACAATACCTACTAATTCCTGTAACTTTTTCATAATAAGTTAGTAACTCAATTTTTTGTTAATCAATAGATTAATCAATAGTAAAATAAGTTACTTTCCTTATTCTTACCTCATAAATAACCGTTTTTTTTTCAAAAAAAAATAGTGCCATGCCTCTATTTTGTGATTGCTAAATCAATTTTTTAAAAAATTAAAACAGACAACATGGCACTTCAAAAGAATTATGCGCTTAACGTAATCGTTACATTTTATGCTCAGAAAATCATCATTAGAGATTTAGATGCATTATAAAATATAATGTTTTAAATAACTGATAATCAGTATTTTAGATTTAAAAAACAAAGAAATAGTTTAAAAAAGTCACCACATATTTAGTGTAGAAAAATTAAATATTTCAACAAACTATTTCTTTAATTTTGTCTTAAGAAATTATTAAATGAAGAGATGGAGGGCAAAATGCTCTCCGTTTTTGGTAAGAAATTACTAATTAATCACAATATAATAAAAAATTTCTAAATACAAAATATAAACAAGTTCTATATATAAAAGTCTGAGGTCTCTACCCTTAGGCTTTTTTTTGTTTTTTTAGGAAGCTATAAAAACATTGAATTACCAGCAATTTGCAGATTTACCATGTTAGTCAAAGTCTCTGTTAATTTTGGAATACGAGATAAATCTTGTTCCCAAAAATCTTTATTTTGTAAAACCGCCTGCACTAATTTTTTAGTATCTCGATTAGATAATTCCCATTCAGTCCATATTCTTTGAAAAAATGATATGACTGCTTCGCTGTCTCTTAATGGGATAAGCTCATCTCCTCTTTTTCCATTATAAAAACAAATTAAGGCAGCTAAAGCTATCACTAAATTTTTAGGTAGTTTTCCTTTTTGTTCGACATAAGCTAATAAAGAAGGAAGTACTCTAGTTTTGTATTTAGCGGTTGAATTTAAGGAGATACTAATTAGTTGGTGTTTGATAAATGGATTTTTAAAACGATCTAGAACATCAATGGCATATTTTTCCAACTGAGCTTGTGGAAAATCTAAGGTTGGTAGAATTTCTTCAAATAAAGCAGTTTTAATAAATTTTCCCATTTGTTCATCTTCTACTGCATCTCTGACCGTTTCAATTCGAGATAAATAACCAACAGGCACCATCGTTGTATGCGCCCCATTTAAAATCCTTACTTTTAATTGTCGATAAGGTGCTAAGTCTTCTGTAAAAACAACATTGAGGTTAGTTTGACCAAAGGGCAATTCCGCCTGAATAGTTGCGTCTGCTTCAATGACCCAAATATGGTAAGGTTCTGCATCGACCACTAAAGCATCTTCAAAGCCAATAGTTTGGTAGACTTCTTTGATTCTATCTTTCGGAAAACCAGGCACTATTCTATCGACTAAGGTATTACAAAAATGATTGTGTTCTTGAATCCATACTTTAAAGTCTTCCGCTAAATTCCATAAATCAGCATATTGTAAAATACAAGTTTTGAGTTTTTGGCCATTTGCTTCAATTAATTCACAGGGCAAAAGAATGCAACCACTTTCGGCACTACCCTGAAAATGTTGCCATCGATGGTGTAACCAATGGGTCAATTTTGCAGGAAATTCTTTTGGTGGAGTTTGAGTAAAAGTATCTTGATTATTAAATTGAATACCAGCTTCGGTGGTGTTAGAAATGATAAATCGTAGGGTAGGAATTTCTGCGGATTGTAAGTAGCTATCCCATGCTAAATACGGGTGAATAATTTGTTGGACACATTCGATTAACTGACTTTCGGCGACTAATGTTCCATTTCGAATACCGTTTGTTAAGACATGAAATAAACCATCTTGCGCTCTTAATGCGGTATAATCACCCTTTTCCGTAGGCTTGACGATAATCACACCACCATTAAAATCTGTTTGTTGGTTCAATTCGTCAATCATCCAATCCGTAAAGGCACGAAGGAAATTACCGCCACCAAATTGAAGTACTTTAGCCCGTTTATTTATGGGAAGGTTCGTGTTTTTTCTGTTCAGTTTTTTCATCTTTTTATTTTTAACGCACGCGAAGCCAAAAAGCCGCAAAGTTTCTTTATTTTCAATTTCAATTTCAAATATCCAACTGAGATTGTTTAAATTTGAAATTGTATTTGCACTTGAAGTTGCAGTTGATTTAAAGACTCACGCCTCTTTTCCAAGGAATAAAATCATCTTGCCCAAGTCGAGTAGCATGGGTCGTAATTTCACCACTTGCTACTTTTATTAATAAGTCTAATAATTCTTCTCCTTTGCTTTCAATCGTATCTTCTCCTGTGATAATAGTACCTGCATTAATGTCAATAATATCTGCCATTCTTTGGGTTAATTGATGATTAGTAGACATCTTAACCACAGGCGTAATAGGATTGCCCGTTGGCGTTCCCAAACCAGTAGTAAAAACAATTAAATTAGCGCCTGCGCTCGCTAAACCAGTCGTACTTTCTACATCATTTCCTGGGGTACAAAGTAGATTTAGGCCTGCTTTGGTGACTACTTCGGTATAATCTAGCACGTCTGTAATAGGAGAAGTACCTCCTTTTTTAGCTGCACCTGCTGATTTCATAGCATCTGTTATCAAGCCATCCTTAATATTACCGGGCGAAGGATTATTTTTAAAACCAGACCCAACTGCTTCTGCTCGTTCTGAATAAGTTCGCATAAGTGAGGCAAATTTATGCGCCAATGCTTCGGTCTCACAGCGGTTAATTAATTCTTGTTCTACGCCATTTAATTCGGGAAATTCCGATAGAATGGTTGATCCTCCCAATGCTACTAATAAATCCGACGTATAGCCTAAAGCAGGATTGGCAGAAATACCAGAAAAACCATCTGACCCTCCACATTCTAAACCAAGAGATAAATGAGTTAAAGAAGCAGGTTGGCGGGTCGTTTTATTCGCTTCTATTAAGCCCACAAAAGTCTTTTTGACCGCTTCTGCAATAAATGCTCTTTCAGAGGTACTCGCTTGCTGTTCTAATATAAATAACTGCTTTTTAAATTCAGGATTTAAGGCATTCAGAGATTGTTCCAATAATTGAAACTGCGCATTTTGACAGCCTAAGCTTAAGATGGTTGCTCCAGCGACATTTGGATGATTGATATAAGTGGCCAATAATCGACAAAGTGTTTCGCTATCTTGTCTAATGCCTCCACATCCCCCATCATGGGTCAAAAATTTGATACCATCCACATTTGGAAAAATGCGATTTTGTTGAATTTCTTCCCTGCTTCGAATGATTTCCGTTTGTAAAAGGGTTTCCGTATCTGCTCCGTTTTTATAGCCATCAATCAAAGCTTGGGTATCCACTGAAAAATGGCGGTCGGTAGAATAGCCTAATTGTTCCGCCATCGCTTCTTTGATAACCTTGATATTCCGATTTTCACAGAAAACCAAGGGAATGACCAACCAGAAATTCATAGTACCGACTTTCCCGTCTGCTCGATGATAGCCTTTAAATGTTCGGTTGCTCCATTTCGCAACATCTGGTGCTTTCCACTGAACTTGTTTTTTTTGTACGCCGTAGTCTTGTGCAGCGTGAATCGTATTATCGGTATTAATTCGACTACCTTTAGGAATTGCTTTTGCCGCTTTTCCAACTAGCACCCCATACATTTTTATGGCTTTGCCGACGGCTACTGTTTCTACTGCAAATTTATGTTTGGCAGGAATTTTTTCTTGTAATTGAATAGTTGTTCCATTGATTGTCAAGGTGTGACCTTTTGGTAAATCGACCAAAGCGGCTACTATATTATCGGCTGGGTGGATTTGTAGATAAGCTTGATTCATATAGCTTTAATTTTTTAATGACAAATTTAAGTACTTGTGCCTACTAAATGGCAATACCCCAATCTTTCAATACCTCCGCTGTATCTTCCCCCGCAGCCCGTGACCCAAATTGCACTTCACTTGCCGTTCGACTAAATTTAGGAGCTGGAGCTGGTTGCATCATACCATCGACATCAATATAAGCTTTTCGAGCCACATTATGTGGATGTTGTTGTGCTTCTAGAAAATCTAAAACAGGAGCGAAACAAACATCTGTTCCTTCCATAATAGCACACCATTCATCTCTTGTTTTTGTCTTAAAAATAGTTGCCAATTTCTCTTTCATACTCGGCCATTCCTTTTGATTCATCTGGAAACCAAAAGTATCTTTGTCTAATTCCGCTTTTTCCATTAATAAAGCATAGAATTGAGGTTCAATGGACCCAATGGATACATATTTACCATCTTTCGTTTCGTAAGTGTCATAAAAATGGGCTGCGGAATCTAATAAATTAACGCCTCTTTTGGGCGACCACATCCCCATAGCATGTAAGGAATTAAACATCGCCATTAAATTAGCCGAACCTTCTGTCATTGCGGCATCTATTACCTGTCCTTTTCCAGAAGTTTTAACTTCTAATAAAGCGGCTAAAATTCCCATGACTAAAAACATCGTTCCGCCACCATAATCGCCGACTAAATTTAAGGGCGGCACAGGGTTTTCATCTTTTCTCCCCATCGCATATAAAGCACCCGAGAGTGAAATATAATTAATGTCATGTCCAGCAGCTTGTGCCAAAGGCCCTGTTTGTCCCCAACCAGTCATGCGGCCATACACCAATTTTGTATTTCTTGCTAAACAAACATCTGGTCCAATACCTAATCGTTCCATAACACCAGGTCGGAACCCTTCAAATAAAACATCTGCTTTATCGACCATTTGCAATAAAGTAGCAATCCCTTCCTCACTTTTCAAATTCAAAGCAATGGAGCGTTTTCCTCTACGGCTACAATCGGGTAATCTGCGCTTATTAGGGTCCGTTCTGCGTTCCACAGAAATTACTTCTGCACCCATATCTGCTAATAACATCCCTGCAAATGGTCCAGGGCCGATGCCCGCCATTTCAATAACTTTAATTCCTTTTAGTGGTCCCATTTATTAATTTTGATTGCGATTAAATTTCGATAATTGAATAATTTTGCAAGGTAATGAAAATATTTTTTTTGATGCATTGGAACGCACGACCAAACCGCTCCAATCTAAAAAACTAAAAGTTCACTTAAACCTCATCTCTTCCACTCCAACCCATCCATTAGGCACGTCTTCATGAATGTATCGAGCCGCCTTATTCAGAAATAATTCCGCTACCTTATCCTCAGAATTAGATTTTAAAACTTTACTAAAAGAACCAGAAGCTTCTGGAAAATCACGAGCAAAATATTGTTCTAAACCAAGCCTAAATTCAACAGTCATTTTTAGTTTATGTGCGAATAAGGCAGGAGCGTCTCCTTCAAAACACTCGTAAATGCCAATCGGATTTTTCTTGCCCTTTACCAATACTTGTCCCAAATAGCGAAGATGGAAGGCTGCTTTGTTTTCCATTTTCTCCAAACTGTCTTCTGTCAATAAAATGGAAGCACCATAATATTTTGTCAAACCTTCTATTCTAGAAGCGGTGTTGACGGTATCTGCTATAGTCGCCGCATCCAAGCGGTTTTTATCTCCAATGATGCCCATTATTAGAGACCCCGTATGCAAACCAACCCCCATCTTGATTTTCTGCCGACCTACAGCCGAACGCTCTTGATTATAGCTCCTCAAAGCTTCTTGCATATCAATGGCAGCATGCAATGCCGTTTCTGGACTTGCTGGAAAAATGGCCATGATGGCATCTCCCAGGTATTGGTTAACAAATCCCTTATGCTTTTGGATGATAGGTCCCATTCGCCCATGAAAGGCATTGACAAATCTGAAGTTATCCTCTGGGGTCATCGTTTCTGATAAAGTGGTATAACCACGAATATCTAAAAACAAAACAGTTACTTCTTTTTGGATATGGTCGCCCAACAGCACTTCCGTGATTCGATTCCGATTGAGTGAATGCAAAAATTCATTGGGTACAAAACGACCTGCTACATTAAATATGCGATGCAAATCTAGCTGGGTATTAATTCTGGCTAGTAATTCTTCTTTGTGGAAAGGTTTGGGTAAATAATCATTAGCACCTAAAGTCAAGCCTTGCACGATATCTTGCAATTGGTCTTTGGCAGTAATCATAATAACGGGTAATTCAGAAGGCAAAAATTTTTCTCTGATTTGTTGGCAAACTTCATAGCCTGACATACTCGGCATCATAACATCCAGTAAAACTAAATCAAAAGAATCTCGGTTTTCAATCGCTTTGATGGCTTCTTTACCATTCATGGCTTGCGTTAAATGAAAGCCTTTTCCTGCTAAATGATTTTTGAGTACTTGTTGGTTGATAGGTTCATCATCCACTATCAAGATGCGAATAGCTCCTACTGCAATTGGCGTTAATTCTCTTTCGGTATTTATAGGGGAAATTGGCGAATTCAAGGTTGTTGCTTTAGGCGCAATAGTTAAAGTAGTGGCACTTTCTGTTGCTATAGGCAGGGTAAAGAAAAAGGTTGAACCTTTTTCTGATGTTGATTCCACCCACATTTTGCCGCCATGTAATTCTATCAGTCTTTTAGAAATACTTAGTCCCAAACCTGTTCCAGCATACGCTCTAGTCGTAGAGCCGTCGCCTTGTTCAAACTCTTGGAAGATAGCAGATTGTTTATTTTCTGGAATACCGATTCCTGTATCTGTTACACTTACTTGCAGTTGCTTTTCCTTTTCAATGGCAGCTATTGTTATATTTCCTGTTTCCGTAAATTTTATAGCATTGCCGATTAGATTATATAATACTTGTTGCAGGCGATTTTCATCTGCAAAAACAGGTGGTAATTCTCTTGGAACTGCACTAATTAATTTTAGATTTTTTCCTTTGACTAAAGGTGCATTATTTTTTAAAATAATATCTACCAAGGCATGTAAACTGATTGATTTTTGAATCAGTTGGATGTCAAAATTTTTCAGTTTGGAAAAATCCAGTATGTCATTGACTAGATTATTTAGGCGTTTGCCTGAGGAAATAATCATAGATAGGTCTTCTTTTTGGTCAGACTCCTGCACTCGTTCGGCAAGGGATTCCGATAAGCCAATAATACCTTGTAAGGGCGTGCGCAATTCATGAGACGTATTGGCTAGGAATTGGTCTTTGAGTTTATCTATTTGTTGGAGTCTTTGGTTAAGACGATTGACTCTTTCTAATTTTTTGCGTTGAACTTTAGTTTGCCATTGGATAAGTGCATAGACTCCTAATAGACCAATAATAGTATAGATTAGCTTTGCCCACCAAGTGAGCCACCAAGGAGGAAGAATGGTAATGCTTAATTGGCTTCCTTTTTTGTTCCAAATTCCTTTACTATTAGTTCCTCTCACCTGAAATAAGTAAGTGCCAGGCTGAAGGTTATAATATTGAGCTGTTTTTTTATCGTCTGCTTTACGCCAATTTCTGTCTTGGTTTTCTAGTTTATATGCTAGATAAACTTTGTCTGTATTTTGATAGTCAATACAGGTAAAACCTAAATCAAAAGAATTTTCCAAATGGGTTAGTTCAATAGCGGTGTCGGTTGGATTAATTATTTTAACGGTTTCAATTTCCTTTTCTGAATTAGCTTGATTATGAATACTCAATTCACTAATGATTATTTTAGGAATAGCTTGGTTTTCAGCCGCTAGCACCTGCTCAGGCTTAAAAAAATGAAAGCCTCCGTCACCGCCAAAATAAATGGTATTATCGGCGGTAATATTTACAGCACCATAGCCAAATTTATTCACTTTTAAACCATCCTCCTGATTGTATTCCACAAAGGATTCTCGATTTGGTGTAAACCGAATCAATGTATTTTCGCTACTCATCCAAATATTATCCAATTGGTCAATGACTAAGCCTCGAATTTCATCGGAAGGCATTAAACTGTTGGATTGATTGTATTTATTAATTTTTCCCGTAGTCTTATCTAATTGATGGATACCATCTAAAATAGTTGGATACCAGAGATTTCCCGCCTTGTCTTCCGCTATGGTAGCTGGATAGCCATAATCCGTTCCCTTTGCATAAAAATGAGTAAAAGTATCTGCTGTTGATTCTAGATGGTCTAGAAAAAAGGGAAAGTTCAGGTTTTTTGCTTCTTTTCCTCCACCAACCCAAATAACTCCCTCTTTATCTTCAAAAATTACAGAGATATGGTTTCCTCCAATACTTGATGATTCTGTTGCTATATGCTTATAAGATTTAATAGTTCTAGTTTGCTGATTTATATAGAAAAGCCCATGTCCCCAAGTACCTATCCAGATATTCCCAGCTTTATCCTTTTTTAAACATTGAAGAAATAGGTCTCTAACTTTTAATCCTGGTTTCAAATCGTGTTGGAATTCATCGAATATTTTTTGGAGGCCTGTTTCTCCAAATATAATTTTTTGAAACAGTGTTGTTGGAAGTTGAGATAAAGGATTTTTCTTTGCTACTAATTCTATGGAGAAGGTCTTTTTCTTTAGCTCTGAATTAACCAAATCTAGCGTTTTTTTTTGGGGCTCAAAACGCCAGGTCTTTGTACTTGTACTATTGCTTAGCCAAATATCCTTATTTTTGTCTGCTATAAGTTGAACAATTTCCGAGTTATCGGAGAGCGCATAGAATGAAAATAAATTTCTTTTTATCTTTAGTTTAGGCTGTGCAAACGAGGAAAAAAAAATCCCCGTATTTTTGAGTTATGCAACTAACAGAAAAAACAGGGAAAGCGTCCAAAGGACAAACTAAAGTTACGTCAAATAAGTGGAAAGAAAAAGCCATAG
>Ga0208544_10002981_pt1 | contig 10789 bp, 5 predicted proteins | sample DEB08_DNA_9_FD_184526 | JGI IMG/M metagenome (GOLD analysis project Ga0208544, IMG submission 184526) | Aqueous microbial communities from the Delaware River and Bay under freshwater to marine salinity gradient to study organic matter... | ecosystem: Environmental > Aquatic > Marine > Coastal ...
TTGCCCGCATCAAAGGCTTTTGTAATACGGCAAAAAAACACGGCTTATCCGTGTATGAGGAACTCATCAATGCCATCAAGGGAGAGTCGTTCCTACGCACCATGCAGATGGCTACCTAAATAGTTACCATCGGTTTTTTGTTCCGCACACAGCGGAACACACGGGTTGCTTGGTTGTTCGTACGCCTACGAGCAATGGTGGTGGTTTGCCCTGTATTGCCGAGAGGCAAAAAATGGGGCTGGCGTTCAGGCTGTGGGTGGGACCCCAGGGCTGTCGAATCAAGGAAAACCTAATATGTTGTTGCTGTTTTTATCCGAAATGGCGCATTCAAGAGAACCCATCCCCCGCCCTTCCCTTTCAAGGAAGGGAGTCCAGATGCGCGATTTTTGCCGAGGCGAGTAGTAAATTCAACGCTGGCAGCTGGCCTGCAACACGTCTAAAGCTACTGCCCCCAAGGCGAGGAACTACGGCTAGTCGAATTTTCACAATGGCCGATTGCCGACTTTTTACAACGGTTAAAACCTCGTGAATACGCGCAGCACGCCTCCCTTCCTTTTCAAGGGAAGAGCTTGCCACGCCCCTTCGGCGTGGGCCGGGGGATGGGTTCTAAAAAAAGAGAAGAGCTTGCTACGCCCCTTCGGCGTGGGGCGGGGGATGGGTTTACTTAAATGCACTATTTCGGATAAATATCCCTGCAACGTATTAAATATTTCCAGATTCGACAGCCCTGTGGGTGGGACCCCTCCCAAAGGGGCTCTTGAGCTTTGTCGCCAAAAACCGCCATTTTTCACCGCCATTGACCCGCACAGACCGCCATCAATGACGGTCAACCCAACGCCACCAAATCGCCCGTAATCTTAGCCGACAGCAAACACAACGGAATCCCCCCGCCGGGATGCGCGCTACCGCCCACAAAGTAGAGGCCGCCAATTTGCCGACTAAAATTGGGGTGCCGCATGAACGCAGCCATGGGGCTATTGGAACTGGTGCCGTACAAAGCGCCCAAATGCGAACCCGTTTTGCTTTCGATGAGCGGCGGCGTAAGCACCCGTTCTTCTACTATTAGCGTACGAACATCGCGACCCAGGATGCGGCCGATTTTTGCAATGGCCCGCGCGCGGGTTTGCGCGGTGAGCGTGTCCCAATCCTGCCCCGCATCGCAGGGGGCATTGATCATGACAAACCAATTTTCACAACCCGCCGGGGCATCGCCCGCTACCAGGTGACTGGTTTTGTTGATGTAAACCGTCGGGTCTGCGTACATCGTACCCTTTTCCATGGCCGCAAACTCCGCCGGATAATCTTCGCTGAAGAGGATGTTGTGGCAGTCCAACTCCGGAAACTCCGCTTGGATGCCCCAGTAAAAAATCAGGGCAGAGGTAGACTTCTCCTGCTTCAGGATGCGCTCGGGTTGCTTTTGCCGGGGCAACAATTGCCGGTAGGTGAAAAAGACGTCCATGTTGCTGATGACCTGCTCGTAGGGATGTGCTTGTTGGCCAATGCGTATGCCCGTGGCCTGGCCGTCGTTTACCAAAATCTCGTCGACCCGCGTATTGAAATGAAAACGCACCCCTTGCCGCAAGGCCAATTCGTAGACCGCCTTGCTGATGCTGTACATGCCCCCCCTGGGCAGGAAAGCCCCAAAATGGTGCTCGAAATGCGGGATGATCGTCAGTAGGCCCGGCGCTTTGTAGGGGTTGGAGCCGTTGTAGGTGGCGAAGCGATTGAAGAGCTGCACCAGCTTGGGGTGTTGCAGCCTGCTTTCGTGCACGGCATTCATGGAGCGGAAAAGATCCAGGCCCGGAATTTGGAACAAGGCTTTCAGGACCCCCATATTGGTCCAGGTGGCTACCTTGTGCAAGCTTTTTTCCAGGAAAGTCTGCCCGGAAACGTGGTATTTGTGCGCCGCATCGGCCAACATATCCATGACCCTGCTGGCGGGCACCTCCAACTGCTGTGCCACTTCGGCGGCAAAGTCTGCGGCGGCAGCGTGGGCCTTGATGCGCGTCCCATCTTCCCAAAAATAGCGACAAACAATGGGCAGCCTTTCGTATTGAAAATGATCGCCCGGGTTTTCACCCGCCAGGCGGAAAAGCTCGTCCACATACTGCGGCATGGTGAACAGCGAAGGCCCCAGATCGAAGCGGTAGTCACCCAGTTGGAATTCCGACAATTTCCCCCCCGGCCCGTCCGCCGATTCGTACACATCTACTTCGTGCCCCTGCACGGCCATCCGCACCGCACTGGCCAAACCCGCTATGCCGGCGCCTATGATTGCTGTTTTCAAAGGTTTTTTTTGTTTTTTAAACACTGTAATAGGCAAGAGGTTTTGGTGTCGGGACAATAATAATTTGAGTCGAAAAATGTAAATTTATTATTGTCCAAATACTTAGAGGTGTTTTTATCAGCAAAGTGTTTGCGAGGTGTGCTGCGGCGCCCGCACCAATGATCAAGCACTTAGAGGTCGATAAGAAAAGATATATTTAAATCAATTTTCAAAACAGTTTTTTTACTTTTACGAGGAGTAGTGGAAAAAGATAATGGAGGCACCTCCTAAATGCGCTGACTAAAAGCTTCTGCACCATACGCTAAGAATAAACTACTGAAAATCCTTGAATTGATGAAATTCATCTTAAAATTAGACTTGCCCGATGCGGAACAGGAAGCAGTATGGCTCAATGACCGCATCCAGGAAGAAGCGATAGCTGGTTTGGACAGCGAGATGGTCCAAAAGCCACAAGTACGCGGCGCTATGTCGGGCGAAGTGTGGACGGAACTGCTGAAACTGGCCGCTACAACGGCCGTAGCCGAGGCGATGAAGTCGCTTATCACCCTGGTTTTTGACCATTTCAAAGGCAAGAAAGCCAAAGTTGAATTAACGGGCCAATGCCCCGCTAATGGGCAACAGTTCAAGCTCTCGTTTGAAACTGCGGGCGAAAAGCAGCGGCTGGAAGCCATCGCCGAGTTCAATCGCTTGCTGGAAGAATTTTGTGGAAAACCGGATGCAAATAACGCTGCTGAGGTATGAGCAGTCGATTGAAACCAGACACCACTTTTGCCATCCTCATGGGCAGCAGCCTGTTTGAGGAAGAAAGTTTTGCGCCTATCCCACCCGTAGTGAACAACCTGCGCGACCTACAGGAAGTGCTGGCCGATAAGGCTATTTTGGGTTTGAACCCCAATCACATTCGGGTCATTGAAAATGAAACCAGTACGAGAGCCCTCCGTTCCCTGAGGCAGTACGCCGACGAAGCCAAAGCCTCCAAAGCGACCACTTTGTTGTTTTATTATGCCGGGCACGGCTATCGGCGCACCGACAACAAGTACTTCCTGACGGCTACCGACTCCCACATGGACACCATCAATATTGATGGCACCTCGGGTGTTTCCTATGAGGATGCCATCAAGAAAATCTTGAAAGACACCCGTATTGCCCAGCATATTATCATTATTGATGCCTGCTCTTCCGGTACCATTGCCCAGGGAGATGAAACCGCCCTGCCGGATATTGACCTGAAAGGCAGCTACACCCTGACCTCTTCTGCCGACCGGCAAGCGTCTTTTTTTGATGAACAACTCCGCCCACACACCTTCTTTACCGCCGAGTTATTGGATATGCTGCGGCAGGGAATAGACAGCGACCGCGACAGCCTCACTCTGGCCGAACTGTACGAGCAATTGCAGCAGCGCATGAAAGCCAGGCAGTATGCCATGTCGCCCCAACAAAAGACGACCCAGGAGTTGCAACCGCACACGTATACCTTTTGCCGGAACAAAGCTTTTGATGGGGAGAAAAAGCGATTCCAGGAACTGGAAACCGAAATACAAGAGGCCGCGAAAGACCTGGAAGCGGGTGCGATACCGAAAGCCAAGCGCAACCTGAAAGGCATCCTGGAAGAAATAGAGGAAGACCTGACCCGCGAAGACTACCAAGCCTCCCTGCGCCAAAAGGTGGAAGCCCACCTGGCCTTTTGCGAACACTATAAGGCTTACAAACCCATTTTTGAAAAAATTCTTGGTACAGATCAACACGCTGCCCAGGCCGCTGCCCAAACCGAGGTGAAAACCTTGGAAGCCATCATTGCCCAACTGAAACAGGAACTGACCGCAAAGACCACCCTCCTGAATCAAACGACGGCGGATATGGTCAAACTTCAAACCACCGCCGCGGCTAAGGAACAACAACTCCAAGCTACCTTGGCAAGATTGGAAAAAGAACTGGCCCGCACCCAAAGTGAACGGACTGCCCTGATTGCGCTACAGGAAACCCCTAAACCTTTACCCCCTCCGGCTAAAGACGATTTGATTTTTATCGAAGGTGGCACTTATAAAATGGGCGACGTGATGGGGGATAAGGAGAAGGACAACGAAACCGTCCACCCCGTAACACTCAGCGATTTTTATCTGGGTGCTTATGCCGTAACTTTTGAGGAGTACGATGCTTTTTGCGAAGCTACTAAGCGAACAAAACCAGATGACAACAAGTGGGGACGAGACAAACGCCCGGTAATGAACGTAAGTTGGTACAATGCCGTGGAGTACTGTAATTGGCTAAGCGAACAGCAAGGATTGAGTCCGTTCTACAGCATAGACAAGACCCGTAAGGACCCGAACAATACCAACAATAATGATACAAGAAAGTGGGTGGTAAGCCCCCTAGGAGATGCCAACGGCTACCGCCTGCCCACGGAAGCAGAGTGGGAATACGCCGCTCGGCAGGGCGGACAAACGCTACGCTTTGGGAATGGGAAAGACACAGCTGACCCCAAGGAAATAAATTTTGATGCCAGCGAAGGCGGTAAAAAATCTTATTCGGTGGTCGGCGAATTCAGAAGCAAAACCGTACCCGTAGGCAGCCTGAAAAGCCCAAATAGGTTGGGTTTGCACGATATGAGCGGCAACGTGTGGGAATGGTGTGCTGATTGGTACGGTGCTTATTCGAGCAAAAAAATGAATCCGCTTGGAGCGGAGAGGGGTGCTACTCGCGTGCTTCGCGGTGGCGGTTGGGACGGTGATCCGTCGGTCTGCCGCACTGCTTATCGCAACCGCAGCAGGCCGACGACTCGCTACAATATTGTTGGCTTTCGCCTTGCCCGCAGTTAGGCGATTTCGCCATTTCGGCCCTAACTAGGAGCGGGCAAAATGCTGCTGCGCAATGGCGCAAGGAAGAGTGAGGCCACCCTGGCAGACCTCCGAGGTAGGCTGTTGAAAATATGCCTCAATTCGAGCTGTTTTCATGATGTATTTTTGAACAATTTCTTCCTTTTTTGCTGAATGGTGATTGAAAGGTTATCTGCCCTCCATCTTTTCAAATCTACGATCGTGACTTGCTCCATTGCGTTTTTTATGCCTTCCGTTTCCGTTTTTTTTCCGTAGCTCGCTATCGACAAACAGGATTCTGTTATTGCTCCACAAGGACTCTTTTGATGGTTGTACTTAAACAAGCCGAAGATGGATTCAATAATATCTGAGCTACAAATTATTGTTTCCATTCCAGGCAGTTTAGCCCGGGTTCTTTTTAGGTAATCTAACATGAATTCCTTGAGTGAAGATTCCACTTCACTGGATTCAATATACTGCGTACATTCAAGGACGGTGCCATTACTCAATCCATTATTTTTCAAGACTTTGTTGACCTGGTTAATGAGTTGCTGTTCTGCCGTTAATTTTTTGATGAATTCCTGATAGGAGATAATCCATTTAATCTTTTCAAACGCCTTTGGTTCGGCTCCGCTTTTTTCATATTGCTGGGCTAAACATAAGAGCTTATTGGCCCATTTAACAATGGCAGAAATATTTAAAAAACGCCCTTTTGTTCGTTGCTTTGGAGGAATATATTCTGCGTATTCACTTAGTATTAGCTGCTTTTTCATCATTGTACTCGCATTGCAAAAATCAATAAATTGTTGATTATCAGCATACGTTTTTTCCAACCAATTCCCCAGCGCATGACCACAATCTTCTATGTGCTCTAATCCACTGATGTACAGTGAATTGCAAAGATTGTTGCCGTTGTCGCAGCAGCAATACTTTAGCTGATAATTCCTCGCAATTACATCGCTTATAACACCGCTGATATCAGGGGCTTTCCAAGACTTGTTCAGTCGTATATCCAGTACCCTCACATCTGACAAACCTAAGGCTTGGTTGAATGTGTATTGGTTTAAATTGACACCTAACAAGAGGAGCAGCTTTTGACTCCCTATGCTAATGCTCTCATCTATAATGAGCGCCCATTGCTCAGAAGCGGCTGAGGATTGCGCAAGCTCATAATAGCCTAGTTTCATCTCCCAGTTTCTTATACTCGAAAAAGAAGGGATGTCGAACTCCAAGTTCAGCAACAAAAGCAAGGTTTGAAGAATTTTAACACACCCTCTATAACTGCAACCTCCTGCGGACCTTATACCTATACAGAGTTCAATGAGCTCGGCTGAATAGCTATGGTTACTTACCAACGTTTTATTCTCTTTCGGTTTAGATCCCAAAGATTTTTCAAGTCTATGACGAGCTGCTTTTTCTTCGTAATACTTCTTTTTCCATGTACTTCTGCTTTGCTCTAAATCTAATATTTTTCGATTTTGATAATGTATCATTTTACCTCGACACTTGGCTTTTTCTCGCCAATGTGCTAACTTCGTAGCAACGTTTTTATTTTCCCGCATTTTTTTTTGGTTTAGTCACCTCAAAAATGCGGGATTTTTATTTTATAATTTTCAACAGCCTACCTCGGAGGTCTGCCCAGGGGAACAACTGGCTGGCGCCGCAAGAACCCTTTAAATCTAAATGGTCACTTCTCTTGCCAAAGAATCGAAATAAAAAGCCTTCTCTGACATTTTTTGTGGTCAATCGAAAGTAAAGATGAAAAGCGACTGGTAAGGAGCGTCATTTTACCTTCGGTGCTACTTCGTGGTTACTTTCGATTGACCTCCAACACAAAAAATGTCAGAGAATCATAAAAAGGCTGATGCGACCCCGCTGGGGTCGGAAAGCATTGGTGGTGTGGGGGGGACGGCGGCTTCGGCCGCCTACCCATCCCGATTATCGTAGGCTGGAGCCAACGACAATTTTTTCTTCGCGCTGAAGCACGAAGACCCCAAGCACCCCACCTTTTCGGCACCCCAAAGACAAAACCAGTCATCTGTTTCACCGAACAAACTATTTCCGCTAGTTTCGTGACTGAGAACGTTCAATTATCATCGACTATTCACCACACACACATGCGCAAATTCCAACTGCTCCTACTCCTGGTAGGCTTACTCTGGACGGCTACCGGCTGGTCCCAAACCACCTCCACCTCCCGGCAAGTACCCGCCCAAGCACAACTGACCTACGCCGAGTACCTGGGCAGTATTCCGCCCGTCCGGACGCTCATTCCCGTACCGCCTACCGACCCCGAACGGCGCCGCCAGGGGAAGAAGCCGGTCGCGGTACCCGAAAATTTCATCGGCCGGGGCTGGCAGACCATCGTCTTCCCCGACCGCCAGCGCCAGCAGGCCGATCCCCTGCGCCAATTCACCATGCCGCCCGACGGCACGACGGAAGTGGAGCCCCTCGTGAATACCGACGGCCTTTTGGGGGGCTCTTCCCCCAATGACCCTACCGGCGATATTGGGCGGGACAATTACCTGCAGGCCGTCAATGCCACTACGCTCGGCGTGTTCGACAAGATGGGCAACCTCCTCCATTCCTTCGCCGCCAACACGCTCTGGAGTACCATCAACTTCAGCTCGGCCGGCGACCCCATCGTGCTCTACGACCAGGAAGCCGACCGCTGGCTGGTCACGGAGTTCCCCAATGGAAACCGCCTGTTGGTGGCCGTATCGCAAAGCAGCGATCCCCTCGGCGCCTGGGACGCCTACAGCTTTGCGACCCCCAGCTTCCCCGATTACCCGAAGTACGGCATCTGGGGCGACTCCTACACCGTCACCACCAACGAAGGCGGTGCCGGACAGCTGGAATGTTATTTCATCAACCGGGCAGCCCTGCTCGGTGGCGCGGCCATGGTGCCCATCCAGCGCCTGCAAGTTCCCGGCAACACCAATACCGAGGCGGGTTTCTTCGTCGCTACCCCGGTCGATTGGACGGGCCTGGAGCGGCCGGCTGCCAATCCGCTCGTCGTCACCCTCAACGATTCTTCCTGGGGCAACACCGACGCCGATGCCATCGAGGTCTTCAGCTTCGATCTGAACTGGGCGGACCCCGATAGTACGACCGTCACCCGCACGACCGTCTTCACGGCACCCTACGACGCTTACGCCTGTGCCGCCGCTGGTTCCGGTTTCGCCTGCATTCCCCAGCTTGGTGGTGGTGGCCTGGACGGTATTCCCGAGGTCATCATGAACCAGGTGATCTACCGCAACTTCGTCACCCACGAAAGTATCGTCTTAAACTTTATGACCGACGTAGACGGCAACGAGCTGTCGGGCATCCGCTGGGTAGAGCTGCGGCGCAGTCCCGGCGAAGACTGGGCCGTCTACCAGGAAGGTACCTTTGCCCCCGATGATGGGCTGCACCGTTTCATGGGCGGTATTGCCATGGATGCCCTCGGCAACATCGGCCTGGCCTACAACGTGAGCAGCGCCGACACCTACGTGGGCGTTCGCTTCACCGGGCGCCGGGTAGGTGACCCACTCGGGCTGATGACGGTGGCGGAATACGTGGCCGTCGAGGGCGGCAGCACCATCTCTTCCGGTGGCCGCTTTGGCGACTACGCCCACATGTCGGTGGATCCGGTCAACGACCGCACCTTCTGGTACACCACCGAATACGCGGGCCCCAACGACGTGCGCACCAGGGTCATCGCCTTCGACCTGCGCAAAGACACCACCGACCTGGCTCCGCTGGCGCTGGTCAGCCCGCGCACGTCGAATGACCTGACGGCCGCCGAAATCGTCAGGCTCAGCGTCAAAAACCAGGGACTGGACACCCTGACCAGCTTTCGGGTAGGCTACCGCTTCCTGGACGGCCCGCCGGTCAGTGAGGAAGTGACGCAGCAGTTGCTGCCCGACAGTACGTACCTGCATACGTTCAGCGGTACCATCGACCTGGCGGCCGTAGCGGATTACCCCTTCACCTTGTTTGTCGCTACCGACGGCGACGACCAACTCCGCAACGATACCCTGCGCCTGGTGGTGAGCCAGCTGCCGCGGATCGACGCCGGTATTTCGGCCATCCTGACGGACGGCAATACCGTGTGCGGCGCCGCCTTCGAGCTGGGGCTGGTGCTCACCAACCTGGGTACCGACACCCTGAATACCGTCACCGTAGCCTGGAGCCTGAACGGGCAGCCCCAGGAACCGATCACCTGGACGGGGGTGCTGGCGAGCGGCGCTGCCGTCACCCTGACGGCGGGGGTGGCAGCGGCCGAAAATGGCACCAACACCATCAGTGCCAGCGCCACGCTACCCAATGGCAACAGCGACCAGCGCCCCGGTAACGATACCTTCTCCCGCGACATCGAGGTGCTCACCAATGGGGTGGCCAGCTTCTTCAACCTGCTCACCGACGACTATCCCGAGGAAACCACCTGGGAACTCACCGATGCCAACGGTGAGCAACTGTATGCCGGTGGCCCTTACGGCGCCGACCGTACCCTTTACGTCGAAGAATGGTGCCTCGACCCGGAAGCCTGCTATACTTTTACGATGTTTGACGCTTACGGCGATGGTATCTGCTGCGCGTACGGGCCCGGCAACTACAGCATCACCGATGCCGAAGGACTGCCCCTGTTGAACAGCGACGGCAACTTCGCCGACCTGGAAACCAACGACTTCTGCGCCACCTTCACCTGTATGCTGGACGTGGAGGCCGAGGTGTCGCCCGAGAGTGCCCCCGATGCCGGCGACGGCGCCATTCTGCTGGTCACGGCCAACGGTGTCGGCCCCTACCAGTACAGCATCGACGGCGGGCTGACTTTCCAGGAGTCGGCCATGTTCACGGCGCTGACGGCGGGCAAGTTTTCGATTGTGGTGCAGGGCGCTGCCGATTGCTATTACGAAGCACCCCTCCTCCTGACGGCCTGTACCCTGGGCTTTACCGCCACGGTGAACAACGAATCCAATACCGGCGCCCGCGATGGCTTCATCGACATTGACGCCAGCAACGGCGCGCCGCCGTACACCTACAGCATCAACGGCGGCAACGCAACGGCCAATCCGCGCTTCAACAACCTGGCCAACGGCGAATACCAGGTGCAGGTGATGGACGCCAACGGCTGCAGCCAAACCCAGGTGATTACCATCGACGTGAATACCGGCACCAGGGAGACCTTCGTGGTAGGCTCCGACGTACGGATCTATCCCAACCCAACCGACGGGGTCTTCCAGCTGGATGTGCCCGGGCTGGTAGCCACCACCGTCTTCCTGCCCCTGGAGGTATACGACGCCGCTGGCCGCCGCCTCTACCAGGCCCAACTGACCCAGTACGACAGCCGCTACACCGGCACCCTCTCCCTGTACGCCTACCCCAACGGGGTATACTTTATCCGCTTCCTGGATAGCCGCCTGCACGGCTTGCTGCGGGTGGTGAAACAGTAGGCTGGTAGGCTGTGAAGTTGCGCAGACTATGCTGCTCCTGAGTGGTGGGGTTTATTGCTACTGCTGAGGAAGAGCTTACGGTTCCGTGTTCCTCGGTGGACACGGAACCGTTTTTTGGGTAAAACACAGTAAAATCACCTGGAACGGTTAAAATTTAAAATTATACATATAAATATTTTGGAAGTTCGTTTTTTTTTTTTTCAAATTGCGAACATGAACAACAATTCCTTTTTTCTTCATCGGCTTTAATTTAA
>Ga0208544_10002985_pt1 | contig 10778 bp, 12 predicted proteins | sample DEB08_DNA_9_FD_184526 | JGI IMG/M metagenome (GOLD analysis project Ga0208544, IMG submission 184526) | Aqueous microbial communities from the Delaware River and Bay under freshwater to marine salinity gradient to study organic matter... | ecosystem: Environmental > Aquatic > Marine > Coastal ...
GTCATCGTGGCCCGCAAAAGTCGCCTAAAAATCCACTGCAAGCTGAGCTGTCCAAGGCCAACCGTGAAGTTGCAGCGTTGCGGCGTCGTCTGGATCAGGCGGAAGCCATCATCGCGATCCAAAAAAAAGTGGCGGGACTTCTGGACGAGATGGAGCAGACGCAAGAGCGCGGCGGCAAATCATGATGGCCACCGCGATTGCTTTGCCCCCCGGAACGTGACATTGCTGCGCAATGCACTGCCGGGCAGTGGTACAGCAACCGTAAGAAACGCGATCTGGCGATCAGGGCACTGAAGATGGCCATCGCCCTGCGATCACCGCCCAAGGACTGTATCTTCCACAGCGACCGTGGCAGCCAATACTGTTCGCACGACTACCAGAAGATACTGCGCCAACATGGCTTCCAATTTTCCCCCCTCTCATGCATGTAAACATGCACTGCCGGGGCAGTGGATGAGCGGCAAAGGCAATGGTTATGACAATGCCGCCGTCGAAACGTTCTTCAAGACCATCAAGGCAGAGCTGATCTGGCGACGGTCACATGGGAAACGCGGCGGCAGGCCGAGATGGCATTCTTCGAATACATCAACGGCTTCTACAATCCGCGCCGCCGCCATTCAGCACTGGGCTGGAAAAGGCCGGTCGTTTTCGAACGGAAGGTGGCTTAAACGAGCACCGGGGGCAGCACGAAAGCGCGACAGGTCCAGTCTGATGTCGGCGACATCAATGGCGGTTGGCTAGATGGATACAACGCCGGCATCACCTTTGATGCCGCAACAGACAGTTATTCCACTGTCGGCCAATCCTATCAGCTGGAATTGGTGTCGGGATCAACACTCCGGACCAGTGTGAGGGTCGAAGGGTCTGGCTATGATGAGGGGGACATCAACTTCGCCTTCCAATATCTCGATCCTGTTGTGATGCCACCAGCGGGACGCGATCCCGCAAACAGCGATCCTGCGCTGATGGTTGAACTTGTATCCCTCAACGATTGGTATGATCCAAACTGGGGCGGCGGTTACACCGCAACCTTCGATATCACCCTGTCAGCCGACGCGCTGATTGGCACATCCGAGCACGACTGGACCTTGAGAGCGGTCGTGTCAGATGCAGGCGACATCACCAATGGGTCGCTGGACGGATATAACGCTGATGTCACCTTTAACGGAGACGCGGACAGCTTCTCTACAATTGGTCAATCATACCAACTGGCACTCGTCGACGGTTCAACACTCAGGGTCAGTGTCCAGATCGAAGGGTCCGGCTATGATGCGGGCGACATCGACTTTGTGTTCCACGACCTTGATCCGGTCGAAACGGCCGTTTCTCCAGGGGTCACTGTTGCTGACAATGCTTATGCGGCAGACGCAGCGCCGGCATCGGATATGTCTACCAACGACGCCATTTGGGGCAGCTTGATTGATCAGACATGCTCGCTCTTCGGCGTGGATGCATTTGACTTCTGGTAACGGGTGCCCCCGGGCGCTTGACGAATCGTCGCGCAGCAAGTGTTGCGCGGCCTCAATAACCCAGCCCGGATCGCTTAGGGTGTCATCCTGCACTCAGCCGGATCAGACCCCTGTGTCGCATGACCCCAAGGGCGGAATACGCGCAATAAAAGGCCGCTGCGCGTCGTTTTCGGTCCGCATTTCGCTGGACCACCCCCGTAGTGTGACCTTCGCTCGCTACGCAACCGCCTACGTAGGCGTCGTTCCACTACGTAGATGGACTGAATGACATCAGCGGGAAAGTTCCCCAAGGTCGGTAGAAATAACTGACCATATAGGGAGCCATCGGATGATTGCCGAACGTTCAAAAATGAAGCTTGCGGGCACTTTTTTACTTCTGGCGTTGGCACTGGGTGGCTGCAAGGAAGTGCTTTACTCCGAACTTGCAGAGCGCGAGGCCAATGAAATGGTCGCTGTGCTTGCGTCGGAAGGCATTGGCGCCAGCCGGGAGCGCGACAAAAAAGGTATTTACACGATCTCGGTTGAATCGGTTGATATCGCGGCGGCTGTCACGCTTCTGAGGGCGGCAAATCTGCCGCAGGAGAAGTTTGAGTCGTTTGGCGATGTGTTCAGCGCCGAGGGCATTATTTCCACGCCATTTGAACAACAAGCCCGCTACGTCTACGCGCTGAACCAAGAGCTGTCGCACACGCTGACCAGTCTCGACGGGATCAGAACCGCGCGGGTGTTGATCACGTCGCCGCCACAGGGCCGATACGACAGAACGCCGCCCCCCGCGACCGCATCCGTCACGATCGAGCACCCCCGCGACGTTGATATCACCAAGCAGGTCAGCACCATCAAGTCGATTGTCGCACATGCAGTGCCCAATCTGGACTACGATGATGTGGCCGTCGCATTGTTTGCCGCCGGAGGCCCGATCATGATGGCGCCAGCGGAAAACATGAGCCTGCCGGTTTCGTCGGCTGGTATTTTCGGGACCAAGGCGCTGGTCGCCGGGTTCTGGCGTCAGATATTGATGGTTGTCGGTCTGCTCAGCTTTGGTGCGGTGCTGATGATTTTGCTGCGGCGCGATGCGCCGATGTCAGGCAAAGGACACAAGTAATGGCTACCTTGGCACCATACAGAACTGCGGCCCAGATGAAGCTGCATCCCGACTGGACTGTTCAATGGGCAAACACCTTTCCCGACAAGAAGATGCCCGAGGACATGATGTCGAATGAGCGGTTTTCACAGCGTGTGGGTCAGCTCATCATGCAACAGGTGCGCGGTCACAGTGGTATCGGCAACATGCCCGAAGGCGAAAAAGGGCCACAGCTGAAGTTTCTGCTTTCATGCCGGTCCGAGGTGATTTTACGCCTGTTGGGCGCACTATGGCTGGCACCGGTTCTTGCCCCGCAACTGCCAAATGCCGCCGTGCGTCAAAAATATGATCTGCATGATCGCAACGAGCTGTCATTGATCCTGCAATATTGCGAACAGACAACGGTAAATGTCGTCGGAGCGCTTGCAAGTGCGGCCAGTCTCGAAGTCGAAGGCCTGCTGTGCCTGCATGCCTGGTGGGCGCAGTTTGATCGGACGCTGATCGACCGTTTGACGTTGCTATACCCAGAGCCGCCCACGACGCGGGGCCCGAGTCTGATGCGGTCTTTGTTGGTTTCGCGTGCCTTGTCTGATGAGACTGCGCAGGAGTTGTTTGTAGCATGACCGACGCACCCCCCAAATATCGTGCGACCCGCGTCGCCAAGGATACGTTTTCGGCGGCGGCTGACATTACGGAATCTGCACGCGAAACGGCGCAGCGCATTATCGCGGATGCAAAGGCTACAGCAGCCGAGCTAACGGCCCAGGCAACCCAGCAAGAGACGAGTTTTGAGAACCGTGTTCGCAATATGACCGACGCGCAGGTGCGGCAATATATTGACGACCAGACGATGATCCAAAGCGCCAAAGCCTTGGCAAACATGCTAAATACCGCCGCAAGTATCAGGGCAGAATTCGAAACGATGACCCCTTGGTTTGTCGGCTTCGTGGGCAGTTGCCTGCAAAGGATCGTCGGCCAGATCGACACTGACGTGCTGATCGCCCGCGTGGTGAGTGAAGCGGTGGCCGAGATGAGTGTCGACCATTCGCTGATGTTGCGGGTCCACACCGCAGACCTCGCTAACCTCAAGCGGCTCGCGGTCGATCGGCCGGATGTATTTGCCGCTGTGACCTCGATCCTGCCCGATGCGAACCTCAAAGAAGGCGAAATGATGCTTGAAGGCGCTGGTGGCTTCGTCAAATTGGGGCTTGCGACCGCGATCAAGGCGACCGTCACCAACCTTGAGCAAGTTCTTGGCGAAATGGCCCAACCGCCGCAAATGGGACGGGAATAGATCCGATGCTGACATCCCTGCCCCAACTGCAAGATCGCATGGCGCAATTGCCCGTGAGAAGCCATATTGGCCGTGTGAACAACGTGACCAACGCTGTGCTTCAGGCCGGAATGCGGGGCGCGCATTTGGGCGACGTCTGCGAAATCGACCGGGCGGGTATGCCGCCGCTTCTGGCTGAGGTCGCGGCGCTATCTGGATCCAACGTGATCTTGACGCCATTTGGTGCCACGACGGGTTTGCAGGTCGGTGCGCAAATCCGGCAAAGCGGACGCGCGCTGACGCTGCGTGTCGGTGCGGGAATGCTGGGGCGCGTCGTCGATGCATTTGGCCAACCGATTGATGACCGGGGTCCGCTGAATAACCTGACAGAAGAGCGTGCGATTAAATCCGCAGCCCCGCCCGCGATGTCACGCCCCATGATCTGCAAGCCGCTCATCTCGGGCCTGCGGGTGATTGACGGGCCAATGACGCTGGGACGGGGTCAGCGTATGGCCATTTTTGGTCAGCCCGGCACGGGTAAATCGACCCTGCTGTCACAAATTGCGCGCCACACAGATGCGGATGTCGTCGTCATCGGTCTGGTGGGCGAGCGTGGTCGCGAAGTGCGGGAATTCATCGACCGGGATCTTGACGAAAAAGCCCGCAAACACGTGGTTATCGTGGCCGCCACATCTGACCGCGTGGCGATCGAGCGGTCGCTATGTGCGCACACCGCAACCGCCGTGGCGGAGCATTTTCGCGATCAGGGCAAATCCGTCCTGCTGATGATTGATAGCCTGACGCGGACGGCGCGCGCATTGCGTGAAATCGGGCTGTCGATTGGTGAGCCACCCACGCGGCGCGGCTATCCGGCGTCCGTCTATCCCGCGCTGCCTGCCATTATTGAGCGCTCGGGGCGTGCGGAAAAAGGCGATATTACAGCGATCTATACAGTGTTGACCGAGGGCGATGGACAGGGTGACCCTATTGCGGAGGAAGTCCGAAGCCTGACGGATGGCCATATCGTATTGAGCCGCAAGCTGGCTGAATCGGGTCATTATCCGGCGATTGATGTGTTGGACAGCCTGAGCCGGATCATGCCCGCCGTTACGCCCGACGCGCATCGCCAGGTTGCAATGCAGCTGCGCGGATTGATGGCAAAATACCGCGACATCGAACTGCTTTTGCAAATCGGGGAATATAAGACCGGCGGCGACGCCGAGGCCGACAAGGCCATTGCGGCGATGCCGGAAATTCGAAAATTCCTCCAGCAAAAAGAGGGAAACCCGCAGGAGTTTAGACAAATACAGCAGCTGATGCGGCGGGTTCTGGCATGAATTACCCAGACAAACGCCTGAGCGTCCTGATGCAGATCAAAGAAGCGCGGCAAACCGCATCTCGCCTGCGGCTTTCTGAAGCGATGGATGTGGAAACGCAGCGACGCACGGCCGAAGGGCGCGCACAGGACCATTACGATCACTGTAGCGACGTCGCAGACAATTACGTGCGCGCCCGGTTTGAAGAGGCCGCCGATGTCAGAAATATGGGTCGGTTTATCGAAGGCGTTGCCTTGGGTAATTTCGGCGCCCGACGTGATGCGTCGCGGGCCAAGCTGGTGATCGAACGGGTCGCATATCGCCGCAACATCGCCACGCAGGACCGTGAAAGGGCGGCAAAAAAGTTTCTTGCCGACATGCGATCCAAGGATGCGCTTGAGAAGGTTTTGCAAGACCAGCGCGCACAGGCATCAACGCATTCCGACATGATTGAGGACGAAACCATGCAAGAGCTATCGGCGGCAAGGAATACCAATGGGAAAGCATAGTGAAATGGGTACGGCAGTGGCGGTCATCACACCGTATCAGTGGCCGGCGTTGCCGGAAATTCATCCAGTGGAACCAGCTTTGTTGCGGGTCCTGCCGTCCAAACCGCAGTCTTTGTCGCTTCCTATCGGCAATGTCGAGATCGAATTGCGTGGACCTGTTTCGGTTCCGCTGGGCCAAGATCAATTCGTGACAAAAGTCGAAATTGGTGACGAGATTGTCGAAGTCTGGGCCACGACCGACATGCTGACACTGGCACTGGGGCTAAGCGGGCTGGATGACAATATCGCTGACTATCCGGTCGGTGCGCACCCTATTATCCTTGAATATCTGCTGATGCCGATTTTAGGTTCATTGGCCAACGCGCTGAATACGCCGACTGTCAGTATCGCGCATCATGCCGCGCCGCAGGGCCGCCGCCGGGCTGCGGGTATTGGTCTCGCGCTGTCTATACCGGAATTGGGCGAACACACTGCTGTCGTGACTGGGTCTGAGACGCTATTGTTGCGCATCGCGTCGCTTTGGAAAAGCGACCGGATGGGTCATGGGCTTTTGAACCTCAAGCAAATTCCGTTCGACTGCGTGCTTCGGGGCCAGAATTTTGAGATTATGCGCCAGGATGCTGACCTGCTGACTCCCGGTGACATGCTCTTGATCGATCAGGCATGGTTTGAAGCAGCCGATCTGCGGTTGCAGGTCGCAAATGCAAGTCAGGCGCAGGTATCTGCTATTGCGGCTGGCATGAAATTCAGCGCAGAATTCAAGACCATCAAGAGGAAACGCCAGATGCAAACCCAACAAGACGCCGAAGCTAACGCACTCGATCTGCCTGTCACTGTGAGCATCGAACTTGCACGCAAACAAATGAAACTGTCGGAACTTGAAAAGATGGCCATCGGTGCCGTTGTCCCGTTTGACATTGAACAAATGACTGAGGTTGTCCTGACGGCAAATGGTCTGCAACTGGCGCGCGGCGAGTTGGTCAAGGTTGACCAGCAGATGGCAATTCGCATCACAGAAGTTAACTGAGCCAAATGGAATCGTTTACAGCGCCCCTTGTCATTGGGTTTTTGGCGGGCTTTCTGCTATTGGCAGTCGTTACGCTGACTTCGTTCGTGAAGGTTTCGGTTGTTTTTATGATCGTCAGGCAAGCTCTCGGGCTGCAACAGGTGCCATCCAACGTCGTGCTACTGGCATTGTCCGTGCTGTTGTCTGTGTTCATTTCATTGCCAATTTTTCGTGAATCCGTTGACGCGATTTTCAATGTCGACCAAGATTTCAATTCAGTCGATGGATTGCTGGCTTTTTGGAATGCAGGGATCAGTCCGTTCCAGACGTTTCTGTTGCGCCATATCGACCCCGTCCACATTGGTTTCTTTGTTGATACTGCGAATGAACTTTGGGCTGGGTCAGGGATGCAAGGCGATGAGAACAATTTTATCATCCAACTGCCGGCCTTCATGGTCAGTGAACTGACAGAGGCTTTCAAGATCGGTTTTCTGTTGTTCTTGCCCTTTGTGGCGATTGATCTTGCGGTCACGACAATCCTCATGGCGCTTGGCATGCAAATGGTGCAGCCAAATATCATATCCGTACCCTTTAAGTTGCTCACATTCGTGTTTGTCGACGGCTGGGCCCGGATCATTGAGGGTCTCGTTTTGACATATCAGGTGTAAATTATGGATTTTGGTGCCACCTTTGGAAGCTTACTCGTCCGTTTCATGCTTGATGTACTTTTGTTGGCGGGCGTGCCGCTGGCCGTTGCGACGCTGATGGGATTGATCATTTCGTTCTTTCAGGCCGTCACCCAGATCCAAGACCAAACACTTTCACAAACTGTGAAAATCGCCTCGATTGCTGTTGTTTTGCTTGCGGCTGGCACCAGTCTCGCGGGGCCACTCATGACCTCGACGCGCGAGATTTTTAACGACTTCGATGTGATCGTCGGTCGATAGCATGATTGGCGATCTAGCCAGAATTATCTCGCAATACGGTATCGAAGAGGTCATGCCGATCCTGTTCGTCGTGACCCTGCGACCGCTGGGCCTTTTGTTTGGCTTTGGGTTGTTTTCTTGGGCATTCCGTGGTGCGCGTACCGTCCGTATTTCGATTGCAATCGCTTTAGGCTTACCGACACTTGCGCTCACCATCCCGGATATTGAATTACTCATCGCGCAAGCTACTTTCGGGCGTATTGCCTGGCTGGCACCAAAGGAAATCATGCTTGGGATGGCCATGGGTTTTCTGGCAACCCTGCCCTTCTGGGCTTTGCGGTATGCGGGATCAATTGTCGCGGTGTACAAAGGTGAATCTGACGGCGGTTTTCAGGACCCCGAAGGGGGAACATTTGAATCAACGGCCTTGTTGTTCCAATTGATCGGCATGGCGGCATTCGTGAACGCAGATGGATTGTGGTTAACCGTCGCAAACCTATATAAAAGCTATCAAATTTGGCCGCTGAATAGTCCGTTTCCGTTAGTCGCCTTCGAAACGTCCACGCTGCTATTTGGTATTCTTACAACCACGCTGGTCACAGCGATCAGGACCGCATTGCCACTTTTAGCCATCTTGATATTCATTGATTTCACTTTGGCGGTCGCAACACGCATTGGGCGACAGATCAAGCTGTATGACCACGCATTCGCAGTGAAAAACCTGGCTGCGCTGTCCCTGATGCCAATGTTCGCTTATCTGATTTGGATCATCAACGCTGATATCGGTCTCGTTTCAGCCGACGGTTTTTCGTTCTTGAAGGCAGTGCTGAATGAGTGAATCTGAGGAAAAAACCAACCCCGCCAGTGCCCAGAAGCTGCGTAAACAACGCGATAAGGGATCAATACCCAGCGGTCAGGAAGTTGCCAAACTCATTTCGACCGCAGCCGGCCTTTTGGCATTGGCGACCATGGCACCGGCCATCTGGAAGCAGTTGATCGCAAGTTTGGAAGCGGCACCATTACTGATGCAATTACCATTCGAAGAAGCATCAACAATTGCATCCGTAAAGCTGGGGCAGACTATATTCTTTGCCGTCGGTCCGCTTGTCGGCGTCATATTTCTGAGCGGCTTTCTGACGACCCTCATTTTTAACCGTGGGTTTGTATTTTCCCTTGATCCGGTCGCTCCAAAGCTAAACCGGATTTCGGTCACGTCCGGGTTCAAACGTATTTTCGGTCGCCGTGGCTGGATGGAACTCGCGGTGTCAGCGGTCCGCGTGGCGTTATGGCTAATGGTTGCCGCGTTTATCGGAAAAACGTGGCTTCCAAGCTTTATGGCCTCACCGACATGTGCTGGCGCTTGCACGGCGGACATCGCGGTGCCGCTTGTATGGATTATCCTGATCGCGGCTATTGCCATCATACTTAAGTCGGCTGCTATTGAAGTAATGATTCAAAAAAATCAGTTTCTACATGAACAGCGCATGACAAAAACCGAAGTCAAACGCGAACAGAAAAACAGTTTTGGGTCACCCGAAGTCCGCCGCGAGCGCAACAGACTTAGAAATGAGGCCCAGCAAGAAACGACAAAACCCGGTGCTAAAAATGGCAACTTTCTGTTTTTCGGACCCGACTGTGCGGTCGTTATTCGCTACCAACCGCCAGATGAAAAGATACCATTCGTTGTCGCCAAGGTCAGAGGTGCCGATGAAGTTGCCAATTTGCGGCGTTCGTTCACGGGAAACGGCCGATTGGAGTTGAGCGCACCAGCCCTCGCCACGGCTGCGCAAGGTACCGAACTCGGCTCTGGGCTTGACTCACAGCACTACACCCTGCTCACGACAGCGTTCGACGAGCTGTTCGGCTAAGCTGCATTCCCATACGCAACTACGTAGTGTCTTACGTAGTTGCCCACAGGGAAAACCGGCACGCAACTGATTGGAACAAACATGTTTTCGAGTCAAAATATATTATAGCGAGAAGCCGTTGAATTCTTTGACGAAAAGCTATCAGGGTCTGGCGGCTGACCAAAAAAATACGCAGGGAGCATCAATGGAAACGCGCACTAGGATTGTTGTTGCTGACAGCCACGAAATCGTACGCGAAGGGCTTGCCAACAAACTTGAGCTCGAATGCGGGTACGATATTGTCGGTCAGGCCGCTGATGGATACGCTACGATCAAGGCCTGCAGGATGCTTAGTCCAGATATCCTCGTGCTGGGGCTGTCCATCATGCGACCGTCTGGTCTGGACACATTTGCCAAAATCCGTGCGATCAACAGCGATATAAAAGTCGTTGCAATGGCGTCCGATGCCTCGGCTACGGATGCATTCACCGTGCTGGCAGAGGGTGCGCTCGCGTTTGTTCCACGCGATGCAAGGGTCGTTGATCTGCTGAATGCAGTGCGGTCCGCCGAGCTGGGTTATGCCTGTGTGCCTGATGAATACATCCGTCAATTCACCAATTTGCGCCGCAATGTTACGCGCACGGGCAACATATATGGCCTGTCGCCGCGCGAGCTGGAGGTCGTTGAAGCCTGTGCAGGCGGCGCCAAGACCAAGGAAGTCGCAGAGCTGCTGTCAATCAGTGTGCGCACAGTCGAAACCCATCGCAACTCGATCTACCGCAAGACTGATTGTCGCAATATGCGCGAGCTGAGCGTTATCGTGGAGCGTCTTTGACGTTTCAATACCGCAGGTGCTCCCGATTCATTTAACAGGTTTTGGCTGCCCGGATTCTGGGATCACATCCCGTTGAAAACTGGGCGACTTGGCTATGTTAGAGCGCGGTGTGAGATTTTTGTGAGCATTATACAAAAGAAAAAGCGCAGTAAAAAGGGAGTATCCGAAACTCTGTGTATGAGGCTCGCCCATGCAGGTTTGACGGGTCATCTATTGACCCGTTCTGGGTGTAGGATAGCGAACTGGTTTCGTGCGGCCATTTGAAGTGGTCCTGCTTTTTAGGACAGGTTTGCGGCTTGTCTAAGATGCATCTGGTGTGTGTTCATGCCGCTTTTCGTATCTCTGCGTGGCCAAAGTATGCGATGTCCGGAGTGCGCTTATCAAGGTGAGAACGGCAATGCAAAAGTGAGCCACGGAAGTGGTGAGATTGTCTTGCTGCGGGCAGAGTAAAACTTTGCCACTTTGGCCCTTTCTGTTTGCAGGGAGGGCGGGGGTATTTTCAGCGTGGAACTT
>Ga0208544_10002989_pt1 | contig 10762 bp, 24 predicted proteins | sample DEB08_DNA_9_FD_184526 | JGI IMG/M metagenome (GOLD analysis project Ga0208544, IMG submission 184526) | Aqueous microbial communities from the Delaware River and Bay under freshwater to marine salinity gradient to study organic matter... | ecosystem: Environmental > Aquatic > Marine > Coastal ...
AAAGAACTACGACTGGCAACACTTTCAACTAAGAAAATAAACACACACACACATAACATGAGCCAATACGATATCACCTTTAAAACCTTTGCAGAACATCCCCGAAAAATTGATGAGTTTAAAAAGGATTACTATGACAGAATAAGTGCTATTGTTGGCAAGGCATCACTAACCATTAAAGACCATTATACACTTTACAAATCAAAAGTAGATCAGTATTGTGAAGATGCAGGGGTTCCAACAAAAGATGTTAAGCACGGTTGGGTTAAAACAAAAGATACTTCACTATTCTTCACCAATCCAGACTACGAAGGTGCGGTTTCATACGATCAAATTCGCGATAAATTAGTTGCAGAACTAAAAAGCTATTCACCAAAATATCCTACAATAAAAAGGAACAAATCAAAAGATGGTCACCTTTTAGTCATTGATCCTGCTGATGTTCACATTGGCAAATTATGTGAAGCATTTGAGACTGGTGAAGACTATGATACAAACATTGCCGTGAGACGCGTTTTAGAGGGGGTACAAGGCATCATCGACAAATCACAAGGGTATAACATAGATAAGATACTTTTTATCGGTGGTAACGATATTCTGCACATAGACAATCCAAAGCGGCAAACAACAAGCGGAACACCACAAGACACAGATGGAATGTGGTATTCTAATTTCCTAAAAGCTAAACAAGTGTATGTGGATGTTCTTGAAATGTTGATTCCGGTAGCTGATGTACATTTCACTTTTAATCCCAGTAACCACGATTATCAATCGGGTTTCTTTTTAGCTGATGTTATAAGTTCATGGTTCAGAAACAACAAGAATATAACCTTTGATTGTTCAATTGCACACCGCAAATACTTTGCTTATGGCACATCCTTAATTGGAACCACACACGGAGATGGTGCAAAGGCTCAGGATCTTCCCTTGTTGATGGCTATTGAATCACCAGATTGGGGCAATGCTAAACACCGGTACGTTTACACCCACCATGTTCACCATAAAACGAGTATCGATATAAAAAATATCTGCGTGGAGAGTCTAAGGTCACCAAGTGGAACAGACTCTTGGCATCATAAAAATGGCTATACTTCATTAAAAGCAATTGAAGGATTTTTGCATTCAAAAGAACACGGTCAGATTGCAAGGTTTACACATTTATTTTGAGTGCAAACTGCATGAATTTTTCCTAATACTGCATGCACTTTAATACGTATAATATCGAATAAATACGTACAAAAAAGCGGTTACCAGATTAACCGGTAACGCGCTTGTTGTTGCTAAATAATAAACCTTAGAGTTTAATTTTTTTATTCTTTTTTATACTTATGAGTTCAAGAAGGGATATGAACCCAACTAAAAACGTGATGCCTGCATAAACTGGGTAATCAACAAGTGAAACCATAAATCCCAAAGGCATCATCATTGTGCCAACTCTAAAAATCATTTCTTTCATACTGCAAAATAGTTATTAGAAGTTGATAAAAAATTTGACCAATCAGCAACAGTGTTAAATTCAAGATCTTCAAATTCGTCTTTTGAAAATTGAGATGTGCGATACTTGTTAGATTCAGTTCTAATTGTGAATGTTCTTTTTTGGTAGTTTGCTTTTACGTTCATGTTTTTATCTTTTAATCTGATGCAAATATATAAAAGAAACTATATGCAAAACTAATTTATCACGTTTAGACTGCTTCTAAATAAGCATTGGTTTCTAAATATGCAATGTCATTGTTGTTGCTGGCGATTTCATTTAGTAGTTGAACGATTGCCGCATAGTCACGTTTGGTCTTCTTATCAAAGCCTAAAAACGTTTCAATTGATTGCTGCCCATGTATCACACTTGAATGATCACGGCCACCTAAATAAGCGCCAATGTCAGTCAATACCATGTTTGGCATGTATTGTTTAACAAGGTAACTAAACATGTGACGCGGTACAACAAACCTTTGTTTTCTGCACTTACCTTTTATTTCTTCTGGACTTTCTTTGTAATAGAACGCAATCACAGACATCAGCAAATCAAAGTTCGTGTGGTAAGAATAAGCAATTTGCATGTACTGATTATTTTCATTTTGCAAGTTGTGTTTTGTTCTTAACTGCATTATTCTTTCACTCATATAACCATTCTTTTTTAGTCTGTCTTCAAGTTCATTTATGTATATGCCCATTGCAGTAAGCAATTGTTTGTTATCGTTTATTTCTTTTCTTAAATTCTTAATGTTCATAGGTATTCTTTGTGTGTGTTTATTTCTTTGTCAATTGCAAAGTGATTGATTAGATACTCTTCGCTTGTTGGAATGTATGTGTTTAGTTCTTTTGCTGCCTTTGTTCTTATGTAGTCAATGAATTGGGTCATTATAAGACTGTCAAGGTCTGCGCTACTGATTAAGTACTTCTTACCTTTCTTTTCGTAGATAAGGCCGTAATCACGCTTTAAATCGGTTTTAGCCTCTTCAAGTGTACTTCCGTATGCAATAGCGTATAAGGTAACCACCACGTGAAAGTATTTATTTTGTGATAGTGATCGTTTTTGTTTGATTTCTTTTAGTTCTATCTTCTTACCGGATGCAATCAAGGCCTTGAATTTAATCTCGGCCTTGTTCACATCATAGTTATTTGAAAGGTCAAAGGTCATTTACTTTTTATCAGCAATGAATCTTTTGTGTAACTTACTTTTGGAAGTTCAATTTCTGCACCATCTTCATCAGCCATTTGTATCTTACCTTTTAATTTCAACGCATTCTTCAAATCGTTTTCAAGATCCTTTCTTGCATTGTCTAATTGTTGCCATTGTTGTATGTGCTTGAAATCATACATTGTTCGTCCGTTTCTTTTCTCAAATTCAAACCCTTCCAATTCAAAGCGCGGTTCATACAAATTTGCTTCATCTTGGGCCAACTCTTCCATTTCTTTTACTAACTTGGTGTAATGATTTAGAATGTTTTTTGCTTTTGCATAAGCAACCAGTGTATTCTGGTTGCCATTAAATGCATCTTCGTGTAACTTATCAATCATTAAAATGGTATTTCGTCTGATTCATCCACCGGTATTTCATTAGGCTTTGACATGGCCTTAAATTCTTCACTTGAAACAATCTTATCTTTTAGAAAGTCTGGTAATGAATTAAACACATCTTCGTTAAATTCATCAAAGGCAAGTACTTGATCAGCGTTTATTTGTGCTGGGCATTCCATACCTTTAGGTAGTAAGTTTACACCAGTTAAGTTTGCATAGGTGTTGCCATTCTTTGCTACCTTATGACTGATTGAAATCAAACAAGGTTTACCAATTAGAACAGTAATGTCAAAAGATAAAGCCTCTTTTTCTGTGAATGTTTTACCTCTCCAAGATTCCAAGAACTGTCTTAGGGTGCTTTTCTCATGCATTGAAAGGGTAAATTCCTTACTAATTACAAGCGGTTGTTCACCATTTTCTTCTTTGAATACTTTGGTCTCAGTTGGTAATTCCCATGTGATTCTAACCTTGTTTAGTTTCTTTGCTACACCTTGAATGGTCTCTTCGTTGGTGCCTAATTGGATCATTGAATAACATCTTGCTGCATAGCTGCCAGCTGCGATAGGTTCACGATCAAATGATGTTGCGGTGTTGGTTGCGATAATTGCCATAATTTTAATTGTTTATTTGTTTATTTATTTGTGAATATTCGTGTTTGAAAAGTTTGATTATTTCTTCTTTGGTTGCTTGATCCATTCTTACAAGCCTGCCAAGTAAAGCATTGTTTACTGTCTGCGGGTGAATGCCTAATTGGTCTGCGATTCGTTTCTGGATCCCTCTGAATGGTTTCTTTCGGGTTTGTTCTAATAAGTCTTTCATTAAATTTATCTTGTGTATTTTACCTTTCTTTTGTTTCCTTCTTGCAAGTATTGCAGTACATTTTGCGCATTGCAGTAATCATAGAATTCAAGTTCACGTTTAACGGTATCATGTCCAAAACTACTAAATGGGTTGTATTCATCATCTTCATAATGGTGAAGATCATTGTCAACAATCCAGTCAATAAATTCACCGGTATCAACTGCAACATCTAAAAGAATGCGCATGTCGTGGTTATCTTCAAGGCAACAAATCAAATATTGATCGTGATCTTGGTACTTGCTGAATGTGGTCACAATATAATCACCATCAACATGTGGTGTTGTTTCAGCAATTAGAAAGCAATTAAGCAATGACAAATCACGCGAACGGTTAAAGTCATTTTCGAGGTTGTGTAGTTCGTGGTTCATGGTTTTATATTGATGCAAATATAATTGTATAACTATATGCAACGTCAATAGAATGATTATAAATAAGAACTTAACTCTTTTTGGTATATTCCAAGATACTCATTCAGTCGGTTACGTTCTGCAATTCTTTCTTCCGGTGATCTCAAAACCTTGTCAACTGTTTTAATGTAATCGTTTAACCTAACATTAAAATCTTTAAGATCATTTACATTTAATTTGATTAGTGGGTGTTTAGGCAATGATTCAACCCAGTTCAAATAATCAATCCCAAACGTATCAATCAAGCCTTCACGATAACGCTTATCATCACCACCTTTGTAGCTATTGGAATGACGTGATTGTTGGAATATGTTGTGTGCATGGAATGCCAGTGTAGGGTGTGCAAGTCTGCCATAGTAATGGCCAGCATCGTTAATGGCTGAATGCTTACCTGATGCAATGCACTTTTGACCATAATCAATTAACCTTATTATCTTGTTAATTTTAACCTGCACATCCTTTTGCCAGTCGGATCGTGTTTTTAATAGTTCCTTATTCTTAGTCTTTTGTTCTGTCTTGATTTTTCGAATATTTGTGACATGTTTAATGGCGTGCTTGTATAGTTGTTCTTTACCCTCTGGCGTTGTTTTCAACCATTGTTCATGACACTTTGAACATAGTCCATAGGTCCGGACTAATACAAGCCCACCACAACCATCAAAGTTGATAGCTTTGTTTTGCCCTTTGCATTTCTTTTCTTTTAGTTTCATTCGCTTTTCCAAACTACTTTTTTTTCACGTTTTTTAATATAATGTATTGCACTTTCTAAACTTATATGAGTATTGGCAAGGTTCATTTGCACCCAAAAAGGAAACCATAAACGCCACACTTGACATTCATAACCGCAATAATTATCTCTTACTATTCTATATTTTCTTAGTTTCATATCTTACTTAATATAAATAATAAATCCTTCAAACACCACCGCCACAATGGCCCATGATAATACCTTTCTGGTTCTTCTTAGTTTCATAATTTTATCACGTGAATCAGCAGCAGAATTTTTTAACATTTGCGTTTTAAGATCAAGACTTTTTTTGTATTGAATGCTAATTTCTTTTTGATCATTCAATTCATATAGTTCTAATATACGAAGTGAGTCACACAATTGAAGTTCACGGTACAAGGTGTTCAACCTTATGTTATCGGCTTTGTATAGTTCAACCGGTGTGTGAATGCTATCTTGAATACAGATAGAAGTCGATTGAATCTCTGAGGTTTGTGCGGATGCTAATTTGCCCACTGTCAGAAGTGCGAGAAATAATACTTGTTTCATATTGTATTTTGGTTTTTAATTTAGTTATGGTTTTAATTTTAGTTATTTGAATTGTATCAATGCGTAATTCAATGGAATCTATTTCTTCAATTGGATCGGATTCCGGTGGTGCAGGTTTGCCGCATTCTTTAATATTGACTATTAATACCATCAGCAAAAGTGCAATGATGAAGCCCACAAGTAAGATGTTATCTTTTATCATGGTGCAAATTTAACTATATTAGTACGTGTATTTTTAATGTACACTATTTTGATTGATTCCAAATAACAAAGAAAAGTAAAAATAATTATATCAATATGATAATTGCACATAGTTTCAATGTACATTTGTGGTAACATAAACGGAAAAAACATGAACAACACAATCACAAACATCATTGCAAAAACAAATCCAACTTTAATAGTTAAACAAGAAAACATGATAAAAGGAATGTATGGTAAAAGACAAATAATAATAAACTACAATAATTCACAAGATCTTTTTGACGTATGGGCCTTTACATTAAGAGGTGTTAATTTTAGTAAAGAAGAAAAAATAAACGGGGTTTTTATTGAAAATTTACAAACAACAATTGAGGGGCTAATATAGGCCCCTTTTAACACCATGAAACAAACAATCTTATCATTATCACTTTTGGCCTTCATCAGTACACAATCAATGTGGTACGATAGACCAATAGAACAACCAATTCCAATAGATACACTTTTAAACGCCGTGATGGCCGTTGAATCTAATTTTGATAGTATGGCATACAATTCAAAAGAAAATGCCGCAGGCGTGCTACAAATAAGGCCTATCATGGTGCGTGAGGTTAACCGGTTACTTGGTGAAGACAAATACACGTTAAAAGATCGTTGGAGTAAAGCAAAAAGTATTGAAATGTTCAATGTATTGCGATCACACCTCAAAGGTGCAACCGATGAGAAAATAGCGAGGGTATGGAACGGAGGTTATAACGGACATAATATACCCCAAACGCTGCAATACTGGAATAAAGTTAAACAATATACCTTAAACAATATAAAATAATATGAAAAACATATTCAACACAGAAGAGAACTTAAACCTATTCAATGAGAATGGCATTAAAGTTTATGAGTATTTTAAAAATTTAAATGGATTTAGTTATGAATGTACAAGAGATTCAAATGGTAAGGTATTAACCTACAAAGATTCAGATGGATTTAGTTATGAATGTACAAGAGATTCAGATGGTAATGAACTAACATACAAAGATTCAGATGGTGTAAGCAGAGGCTTTGATATACCTGAATACACGATGGAAGAATTAGTTAAAAAATTAGGCAACTTTAAGATTAAGAAATGACAATAACAATTAAATACTTTGGGGCTACGTACTCCATCGAAACAAAAGAAGACAATTTGAACGCAACAGAAATTCTTGAAACCTTTACCAACTTAATGAAGTGCATAGGATTTCAACAAAGTTCTATTGATGGGGCAATTATGGGACTAAATGAGCAAATTGACTTATGACACCAAAAGAAAAAGCAAAAGATTTAGTAAACCAATTTAGGGTGGTTTTAATGGATGAAGATACAGAGTGTGGAAACGAATTACTTTGCACTTCAATAGCCATTAAGAACGCATTGATTTTAGTTGAGGAAGTTCTTGTTTACACAAATTATTCTGCATACTGGAGAGAAGTTAAAAAAGAAATAGAAAAATTATGAGCAATAAACAAATAAAGGTTGAAATTAAATGGTTAGAAAATAAAATAAAATCACTGTCATCAACTAAAACAAAACAGATTAAAGATTTAGAACGTCAAATAAAAGAAAGAGAGTTAAACCTCCATTTACAAATTAAATAAAGAATCAGAATGAAAGAAACAGCGATAGATTGGTTTGTTGATGAATTACAACGTGCCGAATGGATACCTAAAGATTCAACTATAATGAGCAGTGTAATTGCAATGGCAAAGGAAATTGAAAAAGAGCAAATAGTAAAATCCTTTGATGTTGGTTTAGAACTTGGAGATACACGTAATTATACAGGAATAAAATACTACAAAGAAACCTATGAAACCAGCAATTGAACTATACATCAGCACTGTAAGATTACTTACCATCATGGATCAAGTAGATATGCCCAACAATGGCTTTAAAAAGGCTATAAGAAGCATTGAAGACTGGGCCGCAAAACAAAGCTACATATTAGAAGATATGGATTCAGAAGCACACGAACGAATCATTCACAACTTCAATGTAATAATGGATTCAATTGATCACGAGGTTCTAAGCACACCCATAGGCGAATTGACAGTTGAAGCAAATTAGTTATAAACAAAGTTTACATAGTTAGATAAGAGATAAAATAAAAGGTATATTTGTACTGCGAAGCATTTAATTCATGGATATTACAATTAGAATTTACAAAACATTTAACCACAACGGGCGGTTTTCATTTATCCATAATGTTTCGCAACTCCGCTCGTTGGGTTATTAAATTTAATATAAAAAAAAGCGAAACAAAATGGCAAAAGAATTACCGTATTTTAAATTTGAAACATCAGAATGGGACAATGGAACCATACAGATGTGCAGCAGAGAATCCAAAGGTTTATTTATAGACTTATGCTCAATGTACTGGGCAAGACTTGGAGATGTTAAAAGTAAACTTGCAGTGCAAAAGCTATGCAATGGCAATGCAAATGCATTACAAGAGTTAATTGAAGAAGAAATTATTGAAGTTATTGAAGACAAAATTATTATTAATTTCTTAGATTATCAGTTAAAAGAGTTTAATGCAGTTAGTGACAAAAGAAAGAAAGCAGCGAATAAAAGGTGGGAACAAGACACTGATAAACAAGATGTTAATGCAAGTGCATTGCAAGTGCAAAGCAAAAGCAATGCTATAAGAGAAGATAAGATAAAAGAAGATAATAATAAAAGTCTTTTTGATTCTGTTTTTGATTCTTTTTTGGTTATGAGAAAACAACTTAAGAAACCAATGACAGACAAAGCAATTGAATTGTTAAAATCTAAATTGGAAAAGTTAGCACCGGCAGATGAACAAACACAAATTGAAATCTTAGAGCAATCTATTATGAACAATTGGCAAGGTGTATTTCCTTTAAAAGATAGCGCAAAGAAAGAAGGGGCAAATGGTATTTTATTAAAAGACTGCGATATTGATGTATTGCCTCTTAAAGACATTCACCGTGTAAAGTACCGTGCAGTTGTTGGTTTCTATGTTCTATTCACTGATATAGCAGAAAGAATAAAAAGACAAGATAATTTAGATTTATTGAATAGTGCAGATCTTGGTGTATGGATGTATGACATTGATCAGATAGAAAAAGAACACGAATTTGATACCTTTAAATTATTTACCATTGGAGTATATTTAAAAGAAATACTATACGATGATCAACTACACTTTGACATTGACAGTATAACCTCTTTAAAAGATTTGTATGGAAGATATAGCAACGGTAAAAGTAAATTCTTAAGGGTTAGCCGTGATGCTGATAAATACATTGATAAGTTTGATTTGTGGCAAAAGGTTAGAATGGCTAAAGAAATGATCAATGGATAAATTAACCCTACTCACAAACAAACTGTATGAAACCAGACTTGACCCAAGTAAGGTAATACAAAAGCAACCAACATTGTTATCAGTTGCACAAAGAAGCGGAACCAGTTCAATCCATATTCCTATATTTTCTCTGGGTGATCTTAGTTTGATTCAAGGCAGGCAGAAAAGTAAAAAGACTTTCTTTACTTCATCAATCGCGGTTAGCTTACTGAATCCAAATAAGTTTGATCTTTTAGTTTCAACTGCACCAACAGGTACAACCATTGCAATATTCGACACAGAACAAAGCGCATACCATGCACAAAAAACAAATCAAAGGATTGAATACATGGCTGGTTCAAATAATTTCTATTACTTTGCATTCAGAGATAGTACGCCAACAGAACGAAAAGAACTGATAGAACACTTCCTTAAGGGCCACAAAGGAACTATCAGTTACATTCTAATTGATGGTATTGTTGATCTCTTATTTGATTTCAATGACTTAAAAGAATGCAGTGAATTAGTTCAATGGATTATGCACATCACAAAAGAATACAACATACATTGCAGTTGCATATTGCATGAGAATGCATCAGATGGTAAAGCAAGGGGCCACATCGGAACCATGTTAGCACAGAAGGCAGAAACAGTATTGAAGATAGTGAAACATAAAGACATACACAACCGGAGTACAATAAGCGCAAACGATACAAGGGGATTGCAGTTTGCACCTTTTGAAATTGTAATTGATAACAATGGGATTCCAGAATTAGTTGAGTTATTAGGCGAACCAAAATCATTTTAAATTATGAGCATAGAATCAGTAAACATACAAAGTATCTTAGATTATATTGACAATAATAATCATTACCAATACGAGGTAGTTATTAATTACAATGAATGTCACTATATTACCAACGTAATGAGATCATGCGGCAAAGATGAACCGGAAGCACTGGAAGCATTAAAGCAAAAGCTATCAAAGAAAATATACAAAGTTGAATCAATTAGACTGATATGAACGCAATGGAGAAAAGATACACATTTGAATTAGTATTAAACTTAGACAACAAGTATTACACAACTAATCTAATGGCGGGCTATGGAAGCAATCCAGAAAATGCAATGGATAACTTGAAAGCAAAGTTGAACAACCAGTTCATGATGCTTAAGGAAGATAACTACAATTTCACAATCGGATCTATTAAACACATAACACCATGACCACACAAGAAGCAAAAGAGATACTAAACAAACCAATCATTTGTAAGGAAGCCGAGAGATCAATCCGTGAAATGAAGATAAGACTATCTAAGTACACCGGTGACAAGACAGAACAAACCAAACACCTCAGCAACCTTGACAATCTTCTTAACCTTGCACACAAGCAGGCAATAGACTTAGATACCTATGAAGACTTATTGGCAACCTACCTATTCAAGATAGGCGAACAACAAGCAAAGATTCGTGAGTTAGTAGAGATGCACGCCATCAGTGAACACATCCATGAGGTTGGTATAGATGAAGTAGTGAAAGACTTTAAAAGTAAAATACAGATAAGATGAACATAACCAACGAAGACAACATGGAACTAATGGCACGGTATCCAGACAACTATTTTGATTTGGCTATTGTTGATCCGCCGTATGGGATTGA
>Ga0208544_10002990_pt1 | contig 10760 bp, 11 predicted proteins | sample DEB08_DNA_9_FD_184526 | JGI IMG/M metagenome (GOLD analysis project Ga0208544, IMG submission 184526) | Aqueous microbial communities from the Delaware River and Bay under freshwater to marine salinity gradient to study organic matter... | ecosystem: Environmental > Aquatic > Marine > Coastal ...
CGACTTCGTCTCCAATCTACAGTGCGACGCGATCCCGCCGCTTCTGTGCGGAATGAATAGCTATTCATTCCGGCTTCGCCAGAAGCTCTTTTGACCTAATTTCTAATGACTGAAAGGAGTATAGAAATGGAAATACTCTGGTGGTTCGATTCTCCGTGGGACCTACAAACAGCAACAGCCAGAATGCTTACGCATATCTGGCTGGCTGATTTGTGACCCAAATGGGACAAAGTTGGAACCAGTTAGTTGATGAGATGAAATCATGGGAAAAACTAGGTATTTCACTGAGTAAACTGAATAACAGCACAATAACAGTGTAGAAAAGGGGTTGTAACTAGAACATGCTACTACCTTTAAAGAATAGAACATTAATGAGCGAATGAAAGTGAGCTGAGCGGAGCGAGTTTTTCTTTTGTTTATTTAGATTATCAGTGTATTGTTTATCTATATGCAAAAAGGTTTTATAACAATTCCGATACTTATCATTGCTATTTTAGGTATCACAGTAGTAGGTGGAGGTGGCTACGCTGTTTACAAGGTTAGCGAAATCCAGCAAGAGAGTAATGATGCTGTGGCTCAGTTAGAAGAACGTCTAGAACAAATGGTTGCCACCACTACTCTAGAAGTAGGGGATGAAATTGAGCAAGTAGCTACTACTAGTGAATCTGTCTCTACAACATCAGAAGAAATGGTAGAAGAAAGCCTAGCTTTAGAAGTCCAAACAGAACCAGAAGTAGCTACAGCTGTATATGTGGCCCCAATAGCACCTGTGGTGGAGACTTATGTTCCACCAGCACCAGTTGATTTGTGTCTGAATATGACCGGTCTACAGGCGACAATTCCTAGTGGCTACAAAGCAAGCGGTTCAAATTGTGAACAAATAGAAGATAAGTGTGAAAATGTTTCAGGTATACAAGAAAGTGTTCCAACTGGAATGTTACTTACAAGAGAGTATGGATGCATTTTAGAATCTGATCTAGATAGAATTGAAGAACAGAAAAGAGAGATTGAGAAAGCTGAAAAACTTGCAGATAAACAAGCTGAAGAGTGTGAAGATGCTGAAGACGACTTAGCTGCTGCCGAAAAGGAGTATGAGAAATACCAAAAAATACTGGACGGTTGGCCAAGTGGTGCTGCAATAACTCAAGAGTATCAGGAGGCATCAATAAAAGCTGTGGGTGCAGTAAACAAAATGTCCATTCTACAAAGTGGAGTTTCTGCTGCATGTAGTGGAGTATATTATGCTCCCACAACTGTTGACTACGATGACTTAATGCCAGAAGGTCCTATCTACACCGATTGTTACTACGACGGCTGGGGCACTATACAATGCACGTCATACTAGTTTTTTGGCACTATCAAAAGAGCGTTAACAAAATTTTATTTCTACCCACTTGACACAAAGTGTCCACTGGTTATTGGTGAGTTATCCACATATAAACACCTTAAAAAGTTCCATATGGGGATATTTGTCAATAGTAAAAATGTTATTATTGTGGATAAGTAAGAGAGCAATCTCAGACCTAGTCAAATACAAAAAATAGCGATTAATTGAAGTAATCGCTACTCTTTGAAGGAAAGCTGTTTTGTAGAACAGCGCTTCTTATTTGATGCCAATTAAAAAATATAATTAAAGCTACTATGCAAAAAATTAAATCAATTGATGGCCTTCTTCATAGAATAACAGAAGGTGGCAAATTTACCACCTACCTATTCAAGTTGTCTGATGGAAGTTATGGTCGCGTCTATACGGGTAAGAAATACAGAAACTTTCACAATTGGAGAGACATTCGGATAGGTGAACTAGTTAGTGGGCTGATTTGGTATGACGAAGTGAAGGGTATTCTTGATGGTGATTCGCCTGTCCATACAACACCATATGTCACTAATCACTAATGCTTACTACCGAGCAATGTAAGGCACTACTTTCAACGAAAATAGAGTTTTCCGACACTATGATCGAAGAGATTCGGGACGCACTATACACTACCGCTGAATTAGCGTTTGAAGTGTATTGGTCAGAGTCTAATAGTGGTTCCAAAAATCCCCTTGGGTTATTGGAAATTATGGAGCCTGATACTAGTATTTAGTCTATGACAGACAAGCAAGACATGACAGCAATAATATATTGCCGAGTCTCGTCTCACGAGCAAGTGAGTGGGACTAGTCTTGCTATGCAAGAAAAGCTTTGTCGTGAGTATGCAGAGCGAAATAATCTAGAGGTATTGAAAGTGTATGTGGAAGAGGGTGAGTCTGCAAAGTCAGCAAACAGGACCGAGTTTCAAAAGGCTTTGGCTTTCTGTTCAGCAAAAAATCAGCATGTAGATCAGTTTGTGGTATATAAGCTTGATAGGTTTGCTCGTAACCAAGATGACCATGTTATCGTTCAAGCAATGCTTAGGAAGAGCAACACAAAGCTGCGATCCGTTACTGAACCCATAGATGAGACACCTATTGGAAGAGCTATGGAAGGTGTTCTGTCTGTTTTTGCTGAGTTTGATAACAATGTGCGTGCACAACGCTCTAAGAGCGGAATGGAAGAGCGGGTCAAACAGGGTGTGTGGGTCTGGAGTGCACCAATCGGCTATAAAAGGCTGGTAAAGGGTGGAAACCTTGTAATTGATGAGAATGTAGCGTCTTATATCTGCATGGCATTTGAGGAGTGGGCCAAGGGCACATATAGTTATCGGAAATTATCGGACACTTTGAGTGAGCGTGGCTTTCGTTCAAAAGCAGGAAAGAAAATATATCAACAAACGATTGAGAAAATCATCCGTAATCCAATCTACTTTGGACAGATTAAGGCGTTTGGAATGGAGGTCCAAGGAGCATTTGAGCCGATAATCTCAGAGGAATTATTTTGGAAGTGTCAGCCAAACAATCGAAGAAAGATAGCTGTTACTAAACGAGAGGCGCAAAATCCAAAATTCCCACTTAAAAAGCACGTTGTTTGCGCTCATTGCGAGAAGAGTCTAACTGGTAGTAGCTCTAGAGGTAGAAGCGGGAAAACCTATCCTTATTATCATCACCACAAACAAGATTGTGAACACGCTGTCTCTCATCCAAAGGTGGAGGTAGAAAAGAAGTTCGTGGAATATCTAGGAAAAATCAGCCCTACACATAAGAAGTATGAAGCGTTATTTAAACGAATAGTGTTGGATGTGTGGCAGACCAATTACAAGCGCTTAGACGCTGATAATGAGCGTATACGCAAAGAAATAGCCTCACTTGAGTCAGACAGACAAAAGGTGTTTGATGCTCATAGAAACGGCGTATATGACGACCTAGAGTTTATGGACCAGAAGAATTATCTAAACGCTCGAATTAGAGAAAAAAAGGTAATGCTTGAAGAGAAAGAGATTGAAGAGTTCAACATGGAAAAAGCTTTGAGCTTTTGTTTTGAGATGGTTCGCGATAGTGGTCGCACTTGGACCAGCCTTGAAAAGCACCCTGAGTTTCGTGCGCGGTTCCAAAAACTTATTTTCCCTGAGAATATTCACTTTGACGGAGAAAAGTTTGGAACCAGCAAACTAGGCTTAGTTTATAAGCTTAAAGAGGTCTATGATGCTGATTCTTCTAATTTGGTGATCCCACGGAGAATCGAACTCCGATTTCATGGATGAGAACCATGTGTCCTAGCCGTTAGACGATGGGACCGGCTGCTGTTTGTACTGACACTTGCGTGCTGGTGCCCATAGTTATAGCAGAAAATGTTCAGTTGGAAAACTAAAAACGTGGATTAGCCTGGTTTGTATATGGTATGCTGTGAACATAAAGCGATTATACAGATAATAAACGACCTATGGGATTTTTAAGTAATTTATTTGGAGGGGCAAAAGATACAGCCAATGATGCTGCGGACATGGCTGGAAACGCAGCCGAGGGGGCAGCAGATATGGCGAGTGACACCGGCGCATATGTAGCTGACACAGTATCAGACGGGGTAGATGCAGCCCAAGACGCTGGAGCAGCGGTAGCTGACCAAGCCTCTTCTATGGCTGATACAGTATCAGACGAGGTGTCTGACATGACTGACGGAGACGAAGACACTAAAATTAGCTAAGACTTCTGCAACATCCAAGAGAATAAATCGCTGACAATAGTCAGCGATTTATTTTTATGGTAATTTTTAGTCAGAGTTCAACAAACGGCATGCACTTAGAAAGGGTAGTAAATTGACTCAGAGCATCACAGTACAAGCGTGCATCGAGGAACATCCCAAGAAGGTGTTCTCCAAACTGCCAATTTATGAAAACAAGATCGGCTTTCCAAATATTTCTGAGTTTGACTGCCAGTTGCTCATTTGCGCAATAGAGTACGACTGGATAACTGGTGAAAAGATCAGGGAATGGATTGCAGACAGGTTACTTACTCTTGGGCGTGAATGTTACGAAGAGCACATTACACTTGGAACGTATCCTGACCATACTCGGTCACCTCAAGCGCTGGCCTTTGCGATTGCTAAGTCTGCTTTTTCTGAAAAAGAGATTGAGCAAATCAAGTTTGATCATGGTGATACGGCTCAGTCATTTTATTTAGGTTCTGAACGTAATCTGATTGCGCAAGTGTGGAAATCTGCTGTGAGTCAGCTGGGTAACTATCCGCTGAATCTGTATACAAGCCATGGTCTTTATACACACGTAATCGAGGAGGCAGAGACAAGTACCAGCGATCAACCGTCTCTACCTATCTGACAGTGCAGTTAATTGTAAAACGAAATGCTTCTATTTATTTTGAATAAAAAGAACGTGGACCGCTTGTTCGAGTTCTTCTGGCTGCATGTGATTGCATCGAGATAAAAAAGCGCCGACTTCTGTCGGCGCTTTTTCGTTAGTTCGTTTTTCGCATCGTTTTCTTGATGTCGAACCGCGGGTTTACTTTTTTGCCAGGGTTAAACACGTCGTGGGGGTCGAAGATGTTTTCGGTTTGTTCAAACAGTCCAAGCATTTTAGCGGTGAACATCTTGCTGAGGTGCGGAGTCCGGATGATGCCGTCGTTGTGCTCACCGCAAATGTTGCCGTCAAACTTCACGGCTGTTTTAAAGAATTTGTCGGCCATTTTTTCTACCAACTCTGGGGTTTTCTTGTTGGTGAAATCAAGCAGCGGGTAGAAATGGAAGTGCCCGTTACCGCCATGACCGTGGACGGCCGCAGTGACGCCAAATTCTGTTAAGAGTTTTTTGATTTCTTTGAAGAATTTAGATAGGTTTTCTGGTGGGACGGTCATGTCTTCGAGGAAGGCGGCTGGGCGTTTGGTAGAGTCTTGGAATTTGGAGAGGGTGTAGCTAGCTCGGCGAATCTGCCAGTACATTTCTCGCTCGACTGGGTTTTTAACCAATCGAGGCTGTACTGTTTTGGTAGTTATACTCTCGATAATTTCTCGTTCTCCAACGTCAGCTACGGTGTCTTGGTCTAGAGTAATCAGAACGATGAATTCGGGGATTTTACGTCTAAAGCGCACGTGGTACGTGGTGTACATCGACAGCATGGTGCGGTAGTACGCAGCGCCATCAAGACGGTCTTTGAAAAACGACGGGTTTTTGAGTGCTAGGTCAAACGAGGTTGCGTCAAAGACTTCGACGTTGATCGGGTCGTGTTTTAGAGCTTTGACGATGGCATCTGCAGCGTCGTCGAGGTTAAAGATTGGCAGTACAACCAACGAGGTGTGCTGGGGGATAGGGATCGCCTTCATGGTTAGCTTGGTGATAATCCCAATCGTACCCTGGCTACCAGCGATCAGACGGGTGAGGTCAAACACCCCGGTGCCTTTTTTGAACTTAGCGACCCCTTCTGGCATGACGCTCCATAAAGGGTAGCCTGAAGAGTTCTTGGCAGTATGCGGTTTACCTTTTTTGATTTCTTTTTCGTTTTTGGCGATTAGGTCAAATATTTCTTTGGCGATTCGGGCGTGCTCGTGGTCTTGTTTGAGTAGTAGTTTAAATTCACGGGCAGTGAGGGCTTTGATGGTGTAGGTATGACCATCGTGCAGTACCACGTCCATTGATTCGATCCACTCAGCAGTGTGGCCGTATCGTAGCGAGTCTGGACCGGCAGCGTTGTTACCAACTGAACCGCCAATACTACAAATATCCTTTGAAGCCGGGAAAGAAGGGATGTACGCACCGTTCCGTTTTAGTTTCTTTTCTACGTCACGCCACATTGCACCTGGTTCGGTTTGGATGTAGACAATGTCTTTTTTCTTGGTGACTTCGCCGATTTTCTGCATGTGCGCACACATGTCAATGACAATTGAGTCAGTCAGTGAACCACCACCAAGGCCAGTTCCAGCTGCCCGTGGAGTGAGTGAAAGTGAAGGGAACTGTTGAACGTGTTCAGCTACTACCTTGGCAGCAATTTGGACGTCTTGGCGATTTTTAGGTTGCAGGACCACTTGCGGTCGGATTGAGAAAATACTTTCGTCAGTACTATAGGCGTTAAGGAGAGAGTCTTTTGATGAAATACCACCTCGAAAACCAGCCTCCCGGAATAGTTTGGCAATCAATAGGTGACCAAGTGGATTTGATCCATTTGAACCCCTTTCAGCAACGGCAGCTTTCTTGGTAGTTTTTGCAGACGCTTTCTTTACTACTGCTTTTTTAGCAGTAGTTTTCTTGGTAGCACGCTTTGCCGCTGGTTTCTTTTTTACCTTATTAGCAATGGCCACCTTTGTAGCTTTGGTAGTAGTTTTCTTGGTAGTTGGGCGTGCAGCTTTCAAAGCCGTTGAAGAACGAGTAGGCATTACCAAGATTATAACGTGTATTAATTATGAAAAGAGGAAAGTAGTCCCCATACAGAAGAATCGCCCGTCACCAGATTGTGGTGACGGGCGTGATTCAGGTGACTTTTGAGATCAGGGCTACTGCCTGACCGGGTAGTGGCATTGGTTCTGGCACAGCTGGCGCACCGTCGATGTACGCAAAGCGACCGCTGCTGGCAAATACAAGCTGTCCATTCCTCCAGGTGACGCATTCGTAGATCTCGATTTTGGTCATGTCGTCAGTAAAAAACAAATCTATCAGATCGCAGCTCGATTCCGTTAAGCCAAATAGAAATGCTACCTGTGCAATCTCTTCATCAGTTAGAGTGCGTTCAGCGTGTATGCTTGTGGTAAAGAACAATAAAATGACAGCTGCCATCAGTGAAATGCTACGCATAGTATCCTCCTTAGTCTAGCGCTTCGGGGTCATCATAGCGCAAAAGTCACGCCAGATAAAGAAAAACGCCCCAGCAGGTGCCCGAGCGTCTTGAGGTTAAACGAGTGTCTCTCCGATATGATCAAAATCAAAGAAGATGACATGCTCTCTGGCGCTCACATAACTTTCGAGTTTACCAACGTCCCGACCTGGGTACATGGATTGAATGAACGCTTTGTTCTCTGATGGTTTAATACTCATTACGAATGTCACTTCTGTAGTGAGGGGAGCTGGCTGTCCGGCATTGAGTTTGAATCGAATGCCGGTCGCTCGTCGATTGAGGTGAAATTTCTCAGTCTCGCGATGAAGAAAGGTTTCAGACTCGACTGTGCTTGACCAGCCGATTAGCTTGTCGGCATCATACGTGACGCTGATTGTTAAGTCCTCGTCACTGATCGCTTGTTCAATATCAGTCACAAGTTGTGTTCTGAACATATCGATAAGCGTGTACCACCCGACACCGGGAATGAAATTCCCGGCCCTTGGTTCGCGCGGGGTCCGAAAGTGCAGTTTACTCATCCGGTTCTGTTGTTTTTTGGGCACTATGATGTCCACCTTCATAGGGGAACTCCTTTGCTTTTTGTTTGCAGCAACAATATTAAACTATATAAAATATGTTAAGTCAATATTTTGAATCCGTGTTAAAATGCTTGCACTTATGACTCAAGATCGTGCGCTGGATATTCTCAAATCAGGGGCGAATGTATTCCTTACTGGAGAACCCGGGGCTGGAAAAACGTACGTGATTAACCAGTACATCAACTACCTTGAGGCAGCGGGACTTAACGTTGCGGTGACGGCGTCGACCGGGATTGCGGCGACGCACATCGGTGGAATGACCATTCACTCCTGGAGCGGGGTAGGGATCAAGGATTATTTGTCTCCGCAGGACCTTGATGCGATTGCCGGGAGGGAGAAGGTTGTTAAGCGAGTAAAGGTGGCTCAGGTACTGGTGATCGACGAGATTTCTATGCTCGACGGCAAGATTCTCAATTCGGTCAATAAAATCCTGCGCACTATCCGTAATAGTGAAGAACCGTTTGGTGGCATTCAGGTGGTCTGTATTGGGGACTTTTTTCAGCTGCCGCCAGTGACCAGGCAGGGAGACATCATGACGTATGCCTTTATGAGTGAAGCGTGGCTAGCGCTCAAGCCACTCATTTGTTATTTGTCTGAGCAGCACCGCCAAGAGGACGAGATATTTCTCGGGCTACTCAACTCGATCCGACGTAATGAAATTGAAGAAGATCATTACACGCTTCTGGACGAACAAAAAGAAATTGCATACGAAGATATCGAGCCGACCAGGCTATATACCCACAACGCTGACGTGGATGCGGTTAATAATGCAAAACTGGCAGAACTACCAGGGCCAATTCGTAAATTCCAGATGGAGGGCAAGGGCAGTAAAGCTTTGATCGAAGGGTTGGTCAAAAACTGCCTCTCGCCCCAGATGTTGGAACTTAAAGAAGACGCCATGGTGATGTGTACCAAAAACAACTTTGAAGTAGGGTATGTAAACGGGACACTCGGCCGTGTAGTGCGATTTGATGACGGGCAGCCGGTGATTGAAACGACTGACGGAAAAGAAATCACCATGCAAACCACCACCTGGGAAATTGCTGAAGATAAAAAAGTCCTCGCCAGTATTGAACAGCTGCCGCTGCGACTGGCCTGGGCGATTACGGTTCACAAAAGTCAGGGGATGTCGCTGGATGCGGCTGAAATTGACCTGAGTAAGGCGTTTGTCTACGGGCAAGGATACGTGGCGCTCTCGCGGGTACGGTCGCTCGATGGGCTCAAGGTGCTGGGGATGCATCCAAACGCGTTGCAGGTTGACCCACTAGTGGTGGCGGCTGATGTCCGGTTCCGGGCGCTGACTGATGAAGCTGATGAAGCCTTTGAAGCGATGGAAGAAGCTGAGGTGGCAGAGATGCACGAACGGTTTGTAATCGCGCAAGGCGGCGAGGTGCCGGACGAAAAAGCCCTCAAAAGCGCAACCAAGGACCGCAAGCTAAAGGCAAAAACCGATACCTATACCCAAACTAAGGAACTCATGCTGCTGGAGAAAAACATCAAGGAAATCGCGAACCAGCGCGACATGACCGAGCAAACAGTCTGGAGTCACGTAGAAAAATTGGTTGCAGACGGACTGTTGACTGCGTCGCAACTTCGATATCTTGAGCCAGCCAACTGGGAAGACGCCAAGGTAGAACTGTTTGCCGCGATTGATGCCGAAGGTGATGAGAAACTAAAGCCAATCTACGAGGCTTGCGATGAGGTGTATGACTACAACCAAGTGAGACTCGCCCGCATGCAGTGGCAGTTAGAGAATGGAGGAGGTGGGGAAGAGCGGCCGTTTTAATATAAAATTTCGAGCGATCCTTGAGGGATCGCTCGTTTCAATCAGCTAATGGTTATCACTTGCACAGATTGTGGCAATGATGATGTGTTTGATTTAGTGGGTCTCGTCTTTTGAATTACTCCGACCATGTGTTTTATCCCTAAATTACGCATGGTGCGACGTAAGCCGTAGAAACCTCGGTCATTAAGTCGTAACTCAATGCGATTGTATGTGCTTGTATCAACAAACCAAATTGGTTCCATTTCGTAATAACCCTTAAGCCAGTTCCAGGTCACAAGTGCAAAAATAGTCGGTGAACCTGGTGGGGCTTTCGTAATTTGGAAAAATTGATTGTACGCCGTTGGGATTGGTGGAGCTAGGTTTTTCTTCCAAGCAGTAATAGATAGTTTTGTCGTTTTGTTATGGTTAGACAAGATGTGTACTCCTCGTTGGTTCTAAAAACAATATAATTAAACAAGTTCTTAAAGTCAACAAATGCTACAATCGACAGATGTTTCTACGACGTCGAGTGCGGATAGTTAAACGGCGTCGTATGAGCCGCGGTTGGACGGTGGCTCAGAAAAAACACTACGCTGAGCACAAAGAAGCAGCCCGGCAGTTGTGTCGTAGTCGACTGGAGCATTTTAACCAGCACTACAACCTGTCGTACAACCGCCTTTCAATCAAAAACACCCGCAGCCGGTGGGGAAGCTGTTCATCAAAACGAAATCTAAATTTTAACTACCGGATAATATTCCTCGCAGCTGAATTGCAGGATTACCTGATTGTGCATGAACTGTGTCATTTGGCACAAATGAACCACGGATCTAGTTTTTGGGATTTGGTAGCCGAACAGGTTCCCGACTACAAGCGATGTATAGTGCAGCTACGGTCAGTTGAAACGGAGTTGATGCAGCTGAAATAAACTGATAATAAGGGAGTACTAGTAGATAATTAGTATAATAAACTGCGTATGGAATTTTTGAGTGCAATTTTAATGACAATCAGTGCCTGGTTTGGGTTTGATGCTACTCAGGTTAAACAGGTTGTTACGGAGCCAGCAATGGCAGTCGGTGAAGTGGCAGAAATGATCGAACAAGAATTCACACAGGTAGTAGATGATATCCTAACCGACGCTAAGCCAGCGACGGAGTCAGAAGTCTCTGAAGCCGTCGTGTCAGAGACTGCGGTGAGTGACTCAATGACAGGTGCCCCTGAATCGGC
>Ga0208544_10002991_pt1 | contig 10760 bp, 13 predicted proteins | sample DEB08_DNA_9_FD_184526 | JGI IMG/M metagenome (GOLD analysis project Ga0208544, IMG submission 184526) | Aqueous microbial communities from the Delaware River and Bay under freshwater to marine salinity gradient to study organic matter... | ecosystem: Environmental > Aquatic > Marine > Coastal ...
CCCAAAACCCCAAAACCCCAAAACCCCGTCGTTCTGTTAGGAGAGTTTTCGGTTTTAGTTTAATAATTTGATAAATTATTCTTTGCAAAGAACCGTGTAAGAAGAAAAGATAAAGATGATCTCACCAGAAATCAAAGCCACCAAGAATGCCAAGCAGCCCTCCCACTCCCCAACCAGGCAAGCGGAAGAAGTTTTCATGGACTACTTTTTGAACTCGTTGGGGCCCAGCAACGAGTCAGAGCAGCGAAGAGCCTTCATTTTTGAAAAGGTCAAGCAGATCGTCCACAAAGCCTATGGTAAGTCAAGTTCAAAAGACATCAAAAGTGAGTTTGCTCTACACCAAGAGTGACAAATAGACGTTCGCGATCAACCGTTTTTCGTGTCCTTCGTTCTTTCTTATGCCTTTACTTTTTCTTGTTTCTCGTTGTAGGCGGTGCTGACAAAGTGCAAGTGCTGAAGTATGGTTCGGACCCCTTGAAAACCTACTTACCCGACTCCGATATCGACATCACCGTACTTCCAATCGCAGAGCCCTCTGGCGCAAAAAGTGCCGAGTCTTCCTCACAAGCTGTCTTGCCAGAGACGCCCCTCAACTAACTCAGACAGTAAGTTAGAAAACAGCTGTTTCTCTCTGGAAGCTAAACTTATCATTTGTCGTTCAATTAGGATTAAGAAAGAGCTAGAGTTGTACTGTGAGCAAGGTCGCGACATCGATCTGGACGGGCCAGTCTCCCCCTCAGAAAGTGCCCCGTCGCTTAAGATAAAGAACATAGTGTTGATAGACTAAGCCGACGTGGAGATCATCAAACTCAACGCCGAGGGCACTCTGATCGACATCTCTGTGAAGCAGACTGGCGGCTTGTGTACGGTTGATTTTATTACGTTTTTGGCTGAGAAGGTGGGCAAGGAGAACTTGCTCAAGAAGTCCATTCTCATGCTCAAGAGTTGGATGACTTATGAGGCGAGCTTGCTCGGTAGTCATGCCGCTAACATGGCCACTTATGCTCTGTACGTGTTGGTGATCTTCCTGATCAACAACTTCTACGAGGAACTCGAAACACCTCTTCAAGTTTTCCATAAATTCTTCACTTACTTTGGCAAGTTCGACTGGGATCAAAAGATAGTCACGATCTACGGCCCCATTCGAACCCTTAACTTCTACGATCGGCTGAAAAATGAATTTAACTTTGACACTGATAAGATGGCTCTCGCAGAAAGAGTCAAGCATGAAGACCTTGCTCACAGACCTCTCCTAATTCAGCCTTAGGACTTGAAAGAGCATCAAGTGAGATACTCTGCAATCCGCATGCTGAGCAGCAGCAGCTACGCCACGCAAGCAAGCGACGGCACAACTCCTGAAGTGGACACTTTCGTTGGCAAGATCGAGGCTCAGTTCCGCAAGTCGCTCGGCTTGAAGCACATTAACTTGGTGGACCCGTGCTTCTCCACAAACAATCTTGGTAAAAGCATCTCTTTGTTTAACTCTCACCGGCTTAAGGAAGCACTTAAGCTGTAGGATCACAAGATTACCCGACTGCAGGACCGGGTTACTAGAAACAAAGTTTCCCCATCCGAGTACTTCCAAGAACTCCTTTCCTTTTTCAAGTACTCGTTCGAATGCTGCGGAGTGCAACCACCTCTGAGCCTTAAGCTGCCCCAGATAGTTGTCAAATAAACACATAAACCTCAGCTGCCTTCTCAACCTTCGCCACCCGCCAAGCAAAGCCACAGCAAGTCAATTAAAAAGAAAGAGCTTCCTCTTTTTCCACCCGGCGACGACGACTCGTCGATAATTGGAGGCGGTGGCTCAGACTTAGGGCCAACTTTCGGCATCTCCAGCTTGACTCTCGGTGACAGGAGTAGTCAGAACAATGAACACTAGATGGTCAAGAGCAATGTCGCTGAAGGAGAAGACTTCTTGGACGGAGAGGATGTCTTTGCTGTCAATGGAGACGCCCCCAAGTCACCAGCATTGACTGACAAGTAGCGAGAAGAGAAAAAGAGTCCCGGTCAAGACACACCTCAGACGAAGCAGTCTTCACTGTAAGAAGAAAGTAGCGACGTCAAATTTTCACCGATTAAGTCAGCCGGCGACCATCGTGTTGGCACAGAAGAGTAAGAGTGGAAGGTGAGCATGTCGAATCTGAATCGAGAGATCACAGACTTTGACTTGACCAAGGAAGAAGAGCCTGCTCCTGCCACTGTGCCTTCCGAGGCTCAGGTGATTAATGTGAAAGAGCAACTTACTGTGTGGACCAATGGACTCAAGAGTCAGCTCGAAGACCATCAAATTAGACTCACTTAGTTGCAGGAGGCAAAGTTGCTAGGGTACGAAGAGACACTCGCTAGTGAGAAGGACACTAAGTCAGCAGTTATTTTCGAAGACCACCCTGAAAAGGGAAGCAAGACGCGGTGCTCTCTTCTCGGTCCATCTCAGCGAAGCACAAGTACAGATGAAGTAGTGTTGTCGATGGATGACCTGATGAGTTCGATGGGCGGCTCTTCCCTGATCAAATCCGGCTTGTTTACCACGCAGTCATACAAAGAAGCTCTTTTGAGAGCCAAATGACTTTGACGTGAAATTATAACTGAGATATCGACATGAAGCAGCCAAAGCCGACTCACCTAATATAAACTCGAGACAGCAAGCGAGCGAAGCCCCGTTACAGTGTCTGTGTTCTGAGCAAGAGATCAACGACTTCTACACCGTTTCAAATCAATGAGCGTCCTTTGAATGATGCATTTAACAACCTCTAAGAACTTCAACCTACTTATTCAACTTTTCGATTTATTATAATAATTTATTAAATCATAACCACAATAAGTTTAGCCCTTAACTTTGCCATTTATAATTTGCAAACGCACGAAAGAGAACAGAACAGAACGAACACATTCGAATGTCACTTGATAGAAAGGCCGTTGGCAGCCTCGACTTTGAAGAATATCTTGAAATCTTAGAAGACCACTACAGCAGAATGGGAAAGGGAGAGACACCGTAGACAGCATCCATGGTGGGCAGGTAACACATGAACATCCAATAATAACATCAATCAGTCAATTCACAGACTATCTCTCATGAGCCGCAGCGGGCGTCGGCATAATAGTAGGAGCAGTCTACGATGTAGCTGCTGCAACAAAATAGGCAGGCTGCCTCGCCGACGTCCTAGAACTTCGCCTCGCCGACCCGCTCGTTCGCCATGAATACAAAGTCGGTCGTTCCAAAGCCACGACATTAGAGTGCAGTACGCTCGCAGATAAAATCGAGGTAGAGTCTAGCTACCATCAGCCATAAAAAGTAACCAAATGCCCATGTGCCGACTTACAACAATGACGACTTGAACGACGACGAACACAGATAACGCCAACAGATGCGTCCAATTGTCAGCGAGAAGCAACTCAAACAGTACCCGGATGAACGACCCGCTGCAAAACCATTCAACCACTACATAGCTCCGAAGTAGAACAAGCTTGAGAAGATGGTCAGGGACCCTGGCTCGGGCGCTCTCGCAGTATTCGAACGCAATTTAAAAAAACGAAACCAGGTTATTGCTAATAATCGAAGGTCAGTTGACGCCCTCGAGAACTTTGAAAAACGACGACCTCCACTGCCGTAACTGAAAAACGAATATGGTAAGCCGGAGTTTCAAACGAGCGGAATAGTGCCCGAGAAGAGCAACGTCCGTGTCAAGTATAACAAAGGAGCAAAGGATATGGACACCCACTAGTACAAGGACTACAATAGAAACGTTGACCCGCATCTACGGAAGTACTTCCTGCGCAAGCAGCTGATTGCGAACAATAAAAAAGGGTAGATCAACCGAGAACTCTACTTCGCGCAAGGAGGTCGCTTGGGCTCTAGCGTTAGAAAAAGTGTGACCAAGCCGTTGAACAACCTCGCTAACTCACTGGAACGAGATTCTGAATTCTCGCAAGCGCCGAGCCGACTCGGGTCAAGACAGTCAGCGATGCGGACGCTACCGAAAAGAGTCGGTGGCGGGTACTCGCCGAACCAAAGGTTCCAAAATCATCACATAAGACAGACACCGGATGACTCCCCTGACCGTCACGTTAATCAAAGGTATCAGAACCGGTAAATAAGAAAGTCTCCAACTTAAAATGACGACTCTGATCGTCATGTTAACCCAAACAACTAATCAGTTATCGTTGAGTCTCGCAACCCCATCGAGTTCAGCCAAAGCCCTCCTCGTCCAGTTCAATAATAATCTTACGAGACAGCGGTGCCCCTAGCTGACGCCGGGACGGAATCAGGCTCTGGCATGGTGCACCCTCAGATCATGATGAACGCTCCCTAGCAAAACATGCCACCTGATGCAGCCAGCTACATTACTCAGCCATAGCAACCCTAATATGATTTCAATGAAATTGCCTCACTACTCCACAGAGTCAGACAGGATTACAATTTAATTTAATCGAACGGTGCTAATTCTCCAGCACGCGTTGACCAGACTCCCAAGGCTCTCGGAGGAGGAAGCAAACTGAATTTACTTCGTGACAAGATGGACCAGAAAGACTCTCCTAAGTCGGTTCAAGTTGGCCTGCCAACTCTTCCATCCGAAATTTCGAAGCCACCCCAGTACACGGAACGCTCAGAACAGCCTGTCAGAAACCTAATCTCCAATAATCACTCCCCTACAAAGAATTAAGCCGCGAGACGAGGAGGCGCTATGTTAACGGACTCAGATGGACCGCCGAGGCCTTACATTCAGCTTCGCACTGAGAAGCTGCAAGACTACGAGGGTCGCAAGAATTAAGACCCGGATACGTTCAGATCGAATGCGACGAGAAAGGAAAGCATGCTCAGAAACATTCTCTACAATGCGGACCAGCAGTCAAAGGCTTCGCTTTCAGTCAACACCGAAACACTGAAACCCCACTTCCAACGAGAAGAACTGGGACCGTCATTCACTGAACAATACAATGGAGATCAAGAGGATTCTTCCCGATTCGGCGGCGGTGCCAGTAGTTTTGCTCCTCCTAAGAAAATCAGCAAGCTGCGGAAGCAAATTATGTACAACGGAGGAGACAACCGGAGCAGTCAACCCGGGATGAAAAAGGCGAGAGAGCCGGTGTGGAGTGATATGGGCGCAAATATCGAGAATTCAAGTTTTGACTACAGGGCACAGGCGGTTCCAGAGAGTGATGACGCGAAAACCCGAACAAATACCGACGGCCTCACCCTCGAGCAAGCTAACAACGAGTCAAACGCATACATCGCCTCCTTGAGATCGATGCTCGGCGATGACACCTTCAACCCTAGGAAGCAAATGTAATCCCCCTCCCAAGCAATGTCCTAGCATTCCTCACTGCCGCGTCTTCCGGGTAACAAGACTCGACTTACAGACTTAAATAAGCGATCTGTATAGTAACAGCAGCAGCGACGCGATATGTCTGGAGGCCGTTAAATGCTTTGACAGACAAAAAGCTAAGTTTTATTTTAATTTCATTTTAATTTTATATAATTACTAAAGTTAACCGATAACAACAAATGGCACAGGCTGAGCCTAAACTCAGGAAAGCGGACACAAAAGTCAGAAAGTCAGTCATGGCGAAGCTGGACCATCAAGACACAGAAAAAATGGCGGCCGGCTACAAGGAGGCCATCGGTCAAAAGAAGACAACGTCGTAGCGCTTCTTCGACCAAGGGGCTCAAAAGGAAATCACAAGTCGAGACGCTGATCTTCTTCTTCTCTTCAAAGAGAAAAACCTGTCGATCTACGACATGATTGAAGAAAACATGAAAAAGCTCACAAAGCTTGATGATTTCGTCAGTGCAAAAGACACAAGGACAATAGAAGAATAAGTGGCAGCGGTGGAGAAGAGGATGAGGAACCCAGAGCTACAGCGCCTCGGACAGCTTCTCCGCGAGCAATTCAAGAAGAAAGGCAATAGTCATCGTAGTCCAAAGACAAGAAAAAGCATCATGCGACAAGCCATGCTCGATGCTGAAACTGTCAACTTCAGTGCGCTCGGCTCCGTACTCGAAGAAGGAACTCTCTACTCTGAAGAGGAAGAGGACATGAAAAACAGGACTGTGCAATTTTCGACACATGCAGGTGCTATATCAGGAGGGTTCAGCCCAGCACCTGGGATGACTAACCGCTACAACAGTAACTTCGGCTCCTCGAATCTCAAGAATAACTAACTTGACGAGGAAGCTTTGAAGGGTCTACGGGCAGAAATCCACACTGCAACTCCTGGATTGAAGTCCAAGACCATGGTCAACTCAGCCAGGCAAAGTAGAAGTTTCGTGAAGAAGCTGGACTTGGAGATTATGAAGCCTTTCGAGAAGCAAGTCTTGGGCGAACAGTGGGAGAACAGTGCGCTGAAGATCAAAGCATATAAGTTAGACTAGAGCTTCGACAGTGAACAAAATCGAAGCGAGGTCAAGTAGGAGCATACGGTGACGGGGAGCTCGCTGGCTTTTGGTGGTCGGCTCGGACTGTTGCCGAGCTTGAAGCGGGGCAATAAGGGCGCCAAGAGTGCCTCGCCATTCCGCGAACCAGAGTCTCCTCAACGATAGAAGAAGACACAGAAAGAAGACAGAATTTCAAAGCTACGGATTCTTCAAAATGAGGTCCGTGCGTCGTTGAACTTCGCGGCTGATCTGGACAACAGTGACGAAGAGTACTTGTCTTCGGACAACGAAAAGAAACCGATGATTATCGAGCGCAAGAAGTAAGAACGACAGGCTCGTAATTAGTATCTTACGAGCGACTACGCAATATCATCGGTTCTTTCAGGAATCTCAGAAACAGAAAAGCTGATCAGAGTCAAGTCGCTCGTTGAGAAGAACCTGACAATCAGTGACCTTCGGGAAAAGCAGAACCGGCTGCGGGAGAAAATGACGGAAGAAATGAACAAGATTGAGGAAGAAGTATAGGAAGATGAATCGATTCGCTCGCCAAATGGGTCTCAATTGAAGGAGTTGAACCAGTAGTCGTAGAATTATTAGTCAAGTCGGTAAAGCAGTGACAAGAAACAGAAGTTCTCAGATGGCAAAATACCACTACGCAAGCAGATCTCAAGTGATATGATTACGAACGGTCTGTTCGAGATCGAAGGCTTTAGTCAGGACTACTAGCCGGGGGAGCAGCCACCAGAGTTGAGGAAGAGGTTTGACGGGTCACCCTTTTCAACGGAACGTCAACTAAGCTCTTTCTTGAAAAGACATAATCCTATGGAGTATGACAATCAAGATGACAACTCAGACGAAGCGAATGAAGAGGATGGCAAATACAAACCTCTGGCCAGCTTCCTCGGCCACATCAAGGCAGTCGAGAATGTGCGAGACTAGTACAAGCGGAGACTCAGGCAGTTCAACTTGAATAAGTCAACCATCGGCGACATTATAAATGTGCCATCTCTTCAGAACAGCATCTACCGCCGCTCGTACAAAAAGCCAGCGCTGCCACAGCCCCAGAACACAAAACTCTCAGTAAAACGATCAGACTAGATGCTCAAGTCCATCGACAAAGAGATGAAGAAGATGTAGCAGATGCATAAGTTACAGCAATTGACCTGTAGTGACCATAAAACGAGCGGGAGCATCATGCCGCAGATCGACATTTCGAAAAAAGAAATCAGTCAGAAGGAAGCTTCTAGTCGTACAAACTCGCGGATTCTGCATACAGAAAGTCCACTGCAGTATAGGGAGGAGCCGAGTGCCTACAATAAAGACATTCACGTCATCACGTAAAATAACACTGGGCCTCTGATGACGCCAATTAGAGAGGACACGGTCACGTAAGCTATGATGTCTTCAATGTAAGGCGACGTGTTCAGACAGGTTAAATAAGTAGATCCACTGGCTTTGATGAAAAACGAGGAGACATAGATTGACGCCAAGACCTACAAGGCAAGCACCCTCATTGGTGCCATGTCGCGCGGAATGGCTTCGCCGTCGGATAACGCTAGCCCATCGCCTCCGGATCATATGAATCCCATGCTGAACCAGAATGAGATGAACAACTCGTTTGATACTCGCAGGGGCAGCTACAAAGCTTAGACCTTCGAATTTAAGATGCGAGAGGATAAGAACGTTGGTGAGAACTTGAATATGGAATAGAAGCTGCTGAGGGAGTAGTTGGACATGCAGCACGCAAACTATCTGGGAGCTACGCACTACATCTAAAATACGCCAAAACAAAAAGAAAGTCCAGCAGGTCGCACCGCCGTTCACTTTGGCCCCATGAGCGACAGCATTGAAACCTAGCTAAGGCAAGGTGGAGCGATCGGAGACGAAGAGAACAACAATGGGGTTGGAGCCGAGATCCACGTGTAACCCTTTGAAGTCTCTCCTGTCGATGGCCAATTCGCGACTACACAGTACATGGTCCAGTAGCCTTTGTAAGAAAACCATTCACAGCAGTCCCTGTCGCCGGGTACCAATCAACAGTGGTAAATAAAGACACAGACGATGTTACTGCCGTCTTAGACAGACCCAAAGTAAACTTAAACGACGAAAATAGCTCACGTGAATTACGGCAACGCCGAGTTCTCCGCTTAATCGGACATCTAATCTCAATCAGTCAGAGTTGCACAAGTCCTCGCGCCCAAGTTCATCACTCAAGAGCAACCCCTTCCTTTGTAGACCCTTCAACCGCAGCAAAATGAAGAATTGGCATTAACAACCGAAAGTTTCCAAAACGAGAACGGAGGCTTTACTAATGACTCGTCGATGCCAGCGAATGTAATGCAGTCAAACACTGATGGCTCCCATGCTGAGTTGTTGAAGAAGTCGCCAAGCAGTAACGATTAATAAAAGGGTCGTCTTCCGACTCTCAACCACAAAGATTTGTACATTATCGAAACGCAGCTCAACTCGGCTCCTCTCTTGGATTACTAAGGTGCAGACAAGGTGCAAGCAATGTCTGTTGAAGGCGAGGCTGTGCGGACGACAGATTCCGATAGATTGCGAGTCAATCTAGAGATTACTTCGAGCCCGTTTGGAATTCAAGGAGTTCCTGAATTAGCTATGCTCAGGTAGAGTAGACAGAGCACGCTATAGAAATAAATCTTGAGTTAGGGTTAGAGCAGTTCGGAGTTGACGTAGATCAAGGCTCCCATAAAGCAAACAAAATCCATCGAGAGATCGCCAAAGTAAAAGTTCTTGAAGAAGAAAGACCCCTCGCTAAATCAAAAAGCTGTCCAACCCTAATAGGACGGGCAGACTTTGAAGCCAAGCATTTAGAACTTTGGATTCCCAAACCCTATCTCGTACATCGCACCTTTCCCTCAAGCACACGAGAAAAAGTTCCAGGTCGGAGCTACCGAGCCAAAGCTGCATGCTTCTAATTTAAGTATTGCCGTTGGGAAGGACCGTGTGCAGAGAAGCCTATCGAAGGGCAGACATGTGACTAACGCCGACGCACCAATAAAACTCAGCTCTATCAAGAACTTAAAGCTTTCGCAACGAGTGAAGAATGAGCCAGTGATCTTGAAACCAAAACAAAAATCGATTTCCAAGTCAAAGACACCTTAGCGGGAGCAATCGCCGGTTCAGAAGCAGGTTGATACTGAGCGAGACTAAGTTTAAGACATGTATCAGTAGACTTCAGCGTTGACGAGGAGGACTGATCTAGAGGCGAGTGAGCCAGCTGGAGTAGAAAGGGCTGGAAGTCAGCTCGGTAATCCGCTAATCGACTTAGAGAACGTCGAGGAGACAACCAACCAAACAGGCAGCAAAGACGACGACAGAGAACGTATGACAATAGCCTAGTTTGAATTTGATGCTGAAAAGAATAAGGTCGTCTCCTAGGGCTTTGATATGACATTTCAGAACGCAAACAGCGTCTATCCTCAGAACTCTCACTTCTTGATGCACGACAGCTAACAGGTGTTGGGAGGAGGCTCCACTAACATGGTTAGCGAAGATGGCTCGATGAGCAACATGCCAACGGAGCAAGAAGTTTTGACTCCAATTATTAATGCCAGCGCTGCCAGGGACGCCTCGAGGGGAAAGTAGTAGTAGAAGGTTGAGAAAGGGCGTAATTAGAAATTTGAGGGGTTCAACACGACCCGTGCAAGCCGTAAAGCTCGTGAGAAGGGTATCTCTTAAACATACAGAAGTATCGACAGCGTCCGTGTACCACCGTAGAAAAGCCGCAATGCCAAAGACAAATACTTTAGAACAAATGAACCAACTCCGAGAGGCGGAGAGGCTGATTAGACTTTTGGAAAGCTGCCAGCGATTCACCAAAACGCTGCAATTCATTTTGGCGATTTCCCGAATCCGAACTCCTTCTTGCTCAGCCATCGGCAACCATTGAAAAACTAGTCGATTAGGTAGACCACTACACCGACCCCAATTAACTTCTTTGATTTCCAGAGTGACAAGAAGATCGATAACAATTTCATCCTCAAGCTGAAGTCGAGGCTGTCCTCGCAGAAAGTGCGCGGACTGGGAACCGTTTCAAGCACTGGAATCGGTCTCGCCTCAGGTTTCATCGACAAAAGGTAGTCGAAGCATTAGAACGCTTAAGCCATGCGATCCTCAATGCCTGTGGAGTAAACACCCACTTTGAACGAGCAAGAGCAGCCGTAACCTCAGTGGGTTGCTTCATAACCAGCCCAGTCTTCAGTTGTAGAGCCAACAGCTTAGCAATCTCCAACCCCAGAAGCAGCAGTGACCATCAACTCTCTCCAGCCCCGCTTGCGTCATAGAAAAGCGATGCCAAAGGGCGGATTGATGACAACAAGCATCTCCACCAAAGTCTCTTTAGACCAGTCGCAGCTGAAAG
>Ga0208544_10002999_pt1 | contig 10750 bp, 15 predicted proteins | sample DEB08_DNA_9_FD_184526 | JGI IMG/M metagenome (GOLD analysis project Ga0208544, IMG submission 184526) | Aqueous microbial communities from the Delaware River and Bay under freshwater to marine salinity gradient to study organic matter... | ecosystem: Environmental > Aquatic > Marine > Coastal ...
CCCCAAAACCCCAAAACCCCGAGAGAGTACAGGACAAAACAAATTCTTTATTTAAAAAGATTAATTTGAATAGCTAAAAATGAACAATTTCCACATATACGAGGAAGTAGGACGAGGCAAATACTCTGTCGTTTACAAAGTAAGACCACTTCATAAACTTCACTAGATTACTAAATTGTGTGTTTTGTTTGCTGCTTCCAGGGAAGGAAAAAGAAGACCATCGACTATGTCGCTGTCAAGTCGGTCGAAAAGAATAGGAGAAAGAAGGTGCTGAACGAGGTTCGCATTTTTCATAATTTGAAAAACAGACACATCCTGAAATTCTTCAACTGGTACGAGACAAGGAACCATCTGTGGATCATCTTTGAGTACTGCGCTGGCGGTGACTTGTTCCAACTGATAGAGCAGGACAAGAAGCTGCCCGAGGAGACCATCAAGAAGTTTGGACGCGACTTGACGCAGGGTCTTTACTACTTGCACGCCAATGGAGTTGTCTACTGTGACCTGAAGCCAAGTAATATCCTGCTTAACGAATACAGCACGCTAAAGCTGTGCGACTTTGGCCTCGCCCGCAAGCTGGTGGACCTGCAGACTGCTGCCACTAACAAGGCCACCGCCGAAGCGGGCACAACGGAAGAGAATGGCAAGGCGAAGAGTGGAACGCCTTACTACATGGCGCCTGAACTGTTTTAAGACGATGGTGTTCACTCTTTCCAGAGTGATACGTGGGCACTTGGCTGCGTACTTTACGAGATGGCCACTGGAAGACCTCCATTCGCCGCATCTGGACTCAAAGACTTGATCAACCAGATCTAAGAGGCGGAGGTGCCCAAAGTGGAAGGCTTTTCCGTGATGTTCAGCGACTTACTGAATAGACTTCTCGAAAAAGACCCATGCAAGAGAATTCCATGGGAGCATCTCAGAAAACATCCATTCTGGACGAAGGAGATCAATGTAAGAAAGTTGCCAAGACAGCCTACCTTCGACAGTTACTTAAAGCAGAGAGGCATTAATGCTGACGAGTTCCAAGAGCAGCAGACCAGGGACGGCTATTTTATCCCCAACATGCTCCACTTCAAACAGCCTTGTAAAGTTGACCCGATGCGCGTTTCCTAGAACGTCAAGAAAAACATGCTCAAGGAAGCTACTGAGTACGCCAACACGAAAGCCAAGCCCAGCGACAATGTTCAAGACGTCTAGTTGATTTCGAGAGATCAGGAGCTGATCTTTTCCGGAAAAGCTGATGATGAAGATGAACTTGAAGATGACTCGAAAACAAAACCTTCCGATACAGCGAAGACAGCTCCATCAGCTATCGCCAAAGACACGACAGCGGTCTAAGAGTCCATGAAAGCATAGAGCACATCTGGCATTGAGCAGGTAGCAGCGACTACGACCTAAAACGGCGCTCTCTTCAAGGAAGGAAGCGGTGCAGCGGTTGGAGCTGGACGAAAGAGAACTGAGGATGACCCTGATAGTGCATCGGTGGGAGATAATACTAATAACTATGGGAATGAGGAGTCGAAGACGGCTACTAAGGTTAATGCTGTCACCCCTGCCAAAGATACCGAAACATAAGGCAAGCCAGCAGTGGGCGCCACAGGTGCAGACGGTGCCTCCAACTAGCAGTAAATCATGGGTCTTGACTCTAACGCGCAGTCCACAACCTAGCAAACGAAGGTGCCCCTTAAGACAATTGACCAGCTTCTGATTCACAACTCCGACACGGCTGTCAAGCCAATCATTGGAAACAAAGACATCGAGAAGCATGGCGAGCTAGTCTTCAATGCGTAGCTTTTGCCGTTCGAGGCATGGAATGCTGAGCAGGTAGCTGCCAAAATCGACTCTATGCAACTTGAGACACACCTGCACGAGGTCTACAACGCAATGGGTGCCAGTTCGACAGTGAACGACAAGCTCAACGTCTTGATCTACTTCGAGTCCATCATCCTCAACTCAAACGTAGCAAATCGCCTCATCAACTCAGCCTTCATGTCGATTTTGATGAAGCTGCTGAAGAACGTCAAGAGTCCACATCTGAAGATGCGACTGTGCTCTATCTTGGGGTAGCTGGTGCGCCATTCCACTGTCATTGGTAATGATGTGGCCGAGAGTGGTCTCGCTTAGCTACTTGTTGAAGTTGTCAAGGATAAGAACGAGAAGGTGCGAAGAAAGGCTGTGGCGTCCCTGGGCGAGCTCCTGTTCTACGCAGCCACACAGCTGGACGACGAGCAAGCGGACCCGATTTGGGAGATTCCCGAGGTGGCCGTGAACATGCTCGTCACGTGCCTCGCCGCCGGTGAAGACGAAGTCGTCAGGTTCTACGCCTGCAAGACCGTCGAGAACATCACAGCGCAGTCCATCTCCGCCGGTTGCAGCTTTGCCACTCTTAAGGTCGCTGCCCTGTTGATGAACATCTACCACACGGTCACCAACGAGCCCTTGAAGATATCAGCCGCGGTTACTATCTCGCACATTTGTAAGCTCAACACGACGCTCTTCCCCACCATCTTCGAAAGTCTCACCATCAAGAACTTCTCAATTGCCCTGCTGGAAGGTATTCCTCGCATCCAACAAGCCTTCTTAACAATGCTTAACATCGCACTGACACAACCGTATGCGAAGCTTGACGAGACCTTGCAAGCAGACGACAGCTTCTAAATCGCCCTTTCGAAGCTGCTCGAAAACTAATCGATCGTCCTCAGAGGCAAGACCCTGCTGACATACCTGCTCCTGTTCAAAATGAACTCCGTCTGGTTCGTTATCGCCACCGAGCTTGACTTCTACAAAAACATTGACAAGCTACTCAGAGACAACTTCAAGTACGTCTAATGCTGCTTGTTGTGTCTGATCGAATCTGTGAGCGAGATGTGCCCGCAACTCATCTTGCAGACTACAGAAGCTTTCAAGCTGACGATCGCCAATCAAGGCACCCTGCCCTAAGAGACAAATGACTTAAACTCCAAAGGTGTCAGAAATGTTCTCACAAGATCAAAGTCTGAGTTCTCAAACCTCAGAGGCAGTCTTCTGCTGATGCTTGCCTTCTAGGAGATGGTCAGCAGCTCGTCGTTTAAGCAGAAGTTGGTGCAATAGAACTTCATCGAGATGCTGACGCAGCTGATTGAGAGCTGTGAGGTTGTGAAGAGTCAGTAGGTTGATGACTTCAGAAGAGCCACTTTTTATGTTATTGAGACTCTGGCAAAACATACCAAGCTTCTCAACTTACATCACCAGGTGTTCCTTGATAAGTTTTTGCCGGCACTTGCTGCGAAGATTGAGTCGCAGACTGCCGACGTCCGCTTCATTGCCCTCAAGGTATTCACCGACTACATCACTTAGTTCATGTGCGAGGACAAGATTTACCAGCCTTAGGAGAACACGTAGACCACGCAACTGTTGAACGAGCTGCTTTTGAAGAAGTTCTTAGCTAATTACGGCATGATCGTCACTGATAAGGAACCGATGCCGCTCTATGGACTTAAGCTGCTCTCAGTTATCGTGGAGAGAAACTAAGCGTTTGTGATGATTTTGCGCAAACTCTAGCTCGTTTCAGTGCTGTTCGAGTACTTTGCTGTCGGACATTAGAAGTTCAACGCATTCACGGTGAAGATAGTCCGCGCAATTGTAGCCTCGAGGGAGATCGAACTTGAAGAGCTGCTCAAGATGGATATCGTCAAGAAGATCAACGGAGTCATGGCCGATGTGGTCTCCAACAACTAGGAGTGGTGCTCCGACCACCTCCTCATCATCATGAACGAGATACTCCACCTGGCCGCCGAACTTAAAAAACGACTTCCAGGCTCCGAAATTCCGCAGCAAGTCTTCGATGAGCTGCTCGTCAACTTCGCCAGCTTCTCCAAACTTCTCACTGCCAGTGACATTGTAAGTGTTCTTTGCCCTCTCACACCTCTTAACCTTTGTCTTCTCTTTTTTCAGAGTATCGTGGAGGGGGCTAGTTACAACATGCTTGCCTTCATTCATTTCAGCATGATACAAGGAATACAGAAAAACGACCTTTTGACGATCTCGGACGAACAAATGGGCTCGATCCTGCCAGCCTTCAAACTAGAAAAGCAAACAATTGCCAAAAACCTACTCAAAAGTCTCTACTGGGCCCTCACCCTCGGCAAAAGTAAGTCACATTCTAAACCTCTTCACGAACTGGCTAATCACACTTTATTGCTGTAATAGACCCTCTAGTGCTTAACAACGAGAACGCGAAGCAATTGGCGAAGGTGGGCGAAAGTTACATCTAAGTGGACGACAAATCGCTGGGAAACACGGCCAGAGAAGTGGTCAAAATTTGCAGGAATCAATTATGAACGTTTAACACAGCCGGTTCTTTTTATTTCTTAAACTCAATTAATCTAATGTCAAAATGGTTTAAAAGAATTATTTCTGTCAAAATCTAAGCATTTGGTGACTGTGGTAGTTCACCGTGTCGCCTCCGCGCAGTGCCACGCTACTTTCATTGGGAGCGTTGTCAGTCTATATGTTTGACATTGAAGGAGAAACGCCAAGGATAGGTTTTTTAAAAACGGGCTTGGACGATGAAGACATGCCACGGCTTGACAGACTCGCACTTGTCATATTTGAACGAACCTAGAACTGGTTCTGAAGCTTTAAGTTTTGGTTGTTCTGCTGTCTGGATAATGGAGTCTTCTAGAATGCTCCTCTCACCATTTGTGTGTTATTAGAGGAGTTTGAGGGCCCAGTGGAGTACGATGAATTCATTCCACTAGTTGTAGCTCGTGGTGGCAGCCTAGCAGGTGCTACAGTCGCGCTGTTTGCTTGGTAATTGTTGCGGCTGCTGCTCAAGGAGCTGTGTCCGGTGGTGCTTCCCCCGTTCTGTACTACAAACTAAGGCTGCATTGCTTGCTTGGCAATCTTCATGTGCACTTGGATGGGAGGATTGGCGTTCTGCCTCGTGTTGTTTGTTTGGCTCGGTCTTCTGTTTGCGTTGAGGCTTGGCTGGGTGGAGACGCTCTGGTGATTCTTGTAATAGCTACTATGAGAGGCTCCTTAAGTTGGCTCGCTTCTGGTGAAGTCGTGGGCAACGCCTTACGAGTTAGTGTGATTAGTGTAGAATGACTTCGACTGAGTTGGGAAGGTCGGCAACGGCGCACGATGTTTGCTCAAATGGCCTTATGAGGCCGATTTCATGGCAAACGGCCTGCTAGGCTCAAACCCAACTTTGCGGTTCCAGAGTCTGAAAGCCTGCTTCAGCTTGGAGCCCATCACTCTGCCCTCTCTTCCATTCACAACCTTGTACATCTTCGCATAGCCCTCCATATAGTTGTTCTGGTTGCGCAGCTGCTTGGATCGCATGTCGAACCTTTGTTGGCTTGATGACCTGTGTGTACGACTTTGGCTTTGGGGTTGCGTCATTCCGCTGTACCTGTCTTCTTTTCGACTTCTTCCACTGTTGATGAGAATCGGATTATTTTCCTGATCTTCTTCTTCTCTAACAAACATCATCAACTTGGGCTGAACCTCGTGGTCACTGGCGCCACGGTGACGATCGTTTTCAATTCTTGAGACAGGACTGCCTCGACTCAGTTCGCCATCCAAGTCTAAGCTACTCTCCGTGATGCCATTTCCACTCCGTTTCTCTTGCTTTGAGAAGGAATCCATCATCAAGTTCTTGTGCAAGTTGGCGTTCCTTGCCGAGTGCTTTTGGGACCACCAAGCCACCGTGTCATTGATCTGCTTTGGTGCCAAGGGGTATCTCTTCTTCTGTGACTGTTCTTTTTTGTTATAATTAAGTTTTCCGCCGATCGACATGCTCAAGTTCTACTATTCTCTCAGTAATTCAAGTTAGTTCAAATAGAGAGCATGTTGAAGAAGCTTGGAGAAAGAGTGCTAGGTGTCACGTTCCTAGTGATTCGAGATCACTTTGGTAAGCTTTGTAAAGGATAGCATGAGCCTGAACTGCTCCAAGTGGCCAACGACTTACTTGAAGTCGTCTTGCATTGAGAGAACTATCTTCGAGTTCATCATGGGTCCCACCCAGGTTCTAAACGCGCGCTTGGTTTGATTAGAGAATGATTTCCTCAGCACTGCTTTCAAGCTCTGCGTCTGAAGAAGTAGCAAGTCGGCTTTCTTCTATTTTTCTGAGAGCTTAAGTCTCCACATGGTGAAGTATTCTCTGACCGCGTATTAAGAACTCATGGTTTTATGTCGCTAGGACAACAACCGCTCTTTGTTGTACATATCCGAGTCGGATTTCCAGATGGTAAACGCCGACTTAAGGTCACTTTCTCGCACCAGTTTCCCCATGTACTCCTTCGTCTTGATTACTTTAGTAAGAGCGAGGAATACCTTCTAGTCTCTGAGCTGGTCTTAGAGATTCGAGTTCTCATCTTAAATGGTGCCAGCGGCCCGGGCTACTTATGAAAGGTGTGCTTCCAGAAGTTCATTCTGAGTGATCAAGTCATGGTTGTATTAGACGAGCTTCTCGGTGCGCCTCACCTCCTCTTCTTTCTCCTTAATCAAGCATCGTGCCTTGTGCTTGACCTTCTTGTACTTCTACTTGTAAAAGTTAGTGTTTTGAAGAGCTTTGCTGTCGTCGAAAGTACCGTCTACCGACGAGTTCACAGCTCCGCTACTTCCATGAATGTTCTATTGCTGTGAGGGAATCCTGCCGGTAGTCGTTGCAGCTGAGGAGATGTTGGAATCAGGTAAAGAGCGAGGCTGTACAATGATCTACCGTTTAGGCACTGGCTCTTCGTTTGCCTCATTGGCAGTGTAGTTAGCATAGTTTGTTGGCAGCTATGCGGGCATACTATCAGCTCTCGATTCGCATGTACGATTAGTGTTGATGTAGGGACACGTGGGCTCACGCGAAAGAGAGTTATGAGCACCTGAAAAGGTGTTACCGTTGGTTAGTTAGTCATCTTGCTAATCGTTATCACCGCGCACATCGTCAATGCTGCTGTGAACTTGACCGCCGCCAACATCTACGCCTTCTACGATCTCACCATGGCCATTCTCATCTCCATACAGTTCAATATCATCGTAATCTTCAACACTCTCATATTGGCCATCTTCATACCCAGGGGGCGCTCGTATGATTCGAGTCTCTTCCCGATCTCGACTGAGTACCTCCGGCTCATCGACCATCTTCTCGTCTGTCTGCTAGTTCTACTAATGCTCGAAATCTTCTTTAGTTCCCTCGACAAGCATGTCTCTTTGCTGCTAAACGTACTCCAAGGTCGACATCTCCTGCTATCCATTTCGGAACACCTTGATTGCATCGGATTGCCGAGTATCGTTTTGATTCTAACCAACGACGGCCATTGTCATGTCTTGAGAATGTGAGTTATCTGCCGAAAGGGTCGTCTTTGTCGGTTCAGTGCTCTTGTTTTTCTGCAGATAGTTGCCGAATTAAAGGTTACCCTGTGTCGACTCACCGGCTGTCAGACTACTCTGCTAAGTATTTGGTTTGAAAGAGTGATAATCATGGAATTCTGCCGTTCGACTGTTACTGCGGCTGTGACTTGGCATTGACTGATTTAAGGAGTAGCTGTGAGCGCCAGCAGTTGGCTCTTCGACAGATCGCCCATTATACGCACGCTCTACAGTCTCGACATCAGCCGTTCTATTAACTATCTTCTCCTCTTCTTCTGATTCTTCTTCGCTATTTTCAGCTGTCGCCGACTTAAGCTAACTGATTCGCTGCTCCAACTCCCTCAGACACCTCTAATTCTCGCTCTCAGTTGCTATCAAGTTAGCAATCATCTTTTTATTACCTCCGGTTTGCTCAAAGCTTGTTTAGGTTTCAGGCAGTTGGCCGGCGAATTGGGCAGGCTAATGTTGCTCGTAAACGCCTGGAAGTTGTTCTTCGCTAGATTGGATAATATTTTTGAACGTTGAGGTTCGATGCTGGGGCTGCTCGATCGTACCGTTCTCCTCCCCCGACTCCTCATTAATGTTGTCAACATGATTGAAATCGAAGGCTCTGCCTCCCTCGTTGTGCACGGCGTTGTGCTGACTGAAGCTGGCGAACTCGTTGTTGGGCTCGGTGTCACTGCCGGTGTCGTTGTCTTTGATGCGGCTTGTAAAGGTGCCATTGTTGCCCGACCTCTTCGTATGCTAGTTGAAGAGACTCATCATAGAAGCATTGTTGCCATGAGTGTCACGCCTCGTGTTTTGACTAGTTCCAAGACGACTGCCAAACAGGTGACCAGATGAAGGTTGCTGGTTCATGAACTGAGTCTGAAAGACGTCTCCATTAGAGGAGCCGTCTGCGGTTCGCTAGTGAGCGTACATGTCGTCGGAGGAGGGCTTGGACGCGTTGTGAGAAAGTGTTGGCTTTAAGTGAATGTCACTTTTGTTGTTCTTCGTATGGCGCTACTAGTTGAAAGGCTTCAGCTTGTTGACTTAATTGGTTGCGACATCTCGAGCACTACTATATGCCATCTGATGCTTTACAGCGTTCTATTTACTGTCCGTGTTCTCTGAAGCTGTCTCATCGGTGGCCTTGAGGAAGACAGACTCAGATGCACTCATAATTGAAGATGGCTTCCGTGCATGGCGAACAGTCGAAGAAGGCTTGTTTGAAGTGGTCGAGTGTGGCATTGGTGGTAGCCCTTGGGCTCCCTTTGAGCTACTCGAATGCTGCTTCTCATAAACTTTGATATGTTGGCTCTCATACTCTGGTTCAACTTTGTCGTCATGGCGAGAAGACTGCTTCGACGAGGCCACTTGGGAAGTCAAGTGGCTCAGATGCTGCTACACGAGCGGGTTGAAGCCGAGCTGGATCGAATACAGTGCGATTCTCTTCTACGCGAAGTTGACTACCTTGTCAAGGCGACTGAACATCAACTTAAGCTCTAACTCCCTGCACAACGTCGTCGAACTACCATCAGTCGTTTTCTTCAAATATCCGGGGCTTTCATTGGGGTCACCTTAGGAAGGTCTACCTCCATAGGCGTTCTTTTGTTACTTAGCGAACTGTTCGGAGTCGATCTGGGACGTGCGGCGCTGCTTGATGCCCAGCAGACTGTTGTCTTCCTTGGGAATCTTTTCTGGCAGCTCAGTGCACGCTGTCCTTGACAAATCAATCTAATTGTCTTGCGGAGACTTCCGCTACCTCTACTGATCAATAGGCTGAGTGTTGTTGCAGGAGGTGATCGTCCGCTTGCTCTTATGGTTTTGATGGAGCGAATCTGTTTGATTTAAACTTCGAGACTCTCGTGAGTAGAGAATCGAGGTTAGACTACCCCTAGTGCCTGAGATGTTCTCTGGCAGTGTCGTGTCCAACGTGTGCGGCTAGAGAGCAGCTGTTGTTCGTTCTTAGCCCTGCGCCTAGTCAACTAGCCTGTGGAGCACTTGGAGAAGAAGACCGGGACATTTTCTGTGGATGACTTTTTTGAGAGACCGTTTAGAAATGGTCCCCTACCGCTTATTCTTGTTCAGCAAGTATTTGAAACACTCGGTCAGAATTATCTCGATTTCGCTGATCTCAAGAAGAGGCTCACGGCGCTGATTGAAAAACTAAAAAAAGCAGTCTTGGAAGATCTCAACGGGCACATGTGGCGAATCACCAGTACCTTGTCGATTTGTCTCGCTATGTTTCCTGGACGATGAAGATCTGGAATGCTTGTTTTCGGGGAAGCAACAGTTCCAGAAATGATCGACGACAAACATCTCGGCGTTGAAGTCATCTCCCATCTTGTTCTTGTTGCGTTTCAATGTTTGGAACACAGAATTGAAGAAAAGGCGGAAGTCGAGCAGGGTCAACTCGGGCTATTCGGGATGCTGGAGGGAGCAAGTCATGAAGAGGAGGCGGCAGAAGGGGTCACTGTGTTCAACAGTCACTCCCTTGACGCCAAAGCGGTGCAACAGTTTTTCAAAGTCCTGAAACACAAAAATAAACAATATTTAAACCATCGGAGCCAATAACGCTAACACTTACCTCAATGTTAACAAACTGATCTATGTAGAGCCGTAGCTTGAGCACTTGCTGCCAAATGTTATTGTAGGCGGCGTAGACTTCGGAGAAGAAGTCCAGGCTGAAGGTGCCAGCGGTTGCGGGCTGAGTGGCATCGAAGTGGTGCTCCAGAGTTGACTCATCGACAGACTAATGCGTCATATTATGGGGTTGTGTGGTCTCGGTGCGTGAGACATCAGCGACGACGCTTTGGTGCTGTGGCATTACTTGTCTCTTCTTCTTTGCTTAGAGACTGGAGTATCGTGAATCTGAGTGATGATTGGAAGGGGCTACTCCAGGTGAAACTCTTCTAGCAACCTGATCAGCGGTGTGGCTGCGCTTGTCCTGCTTGTGTGTCTGGTATGAAGAGGGTGGTTGTTTTTCAATCGATTAATTCCTGCTGCGATTGAAAGCATCCTGTACTTCCTAAAGCACCAAGTCGCGGTCTTTTGCTGTCAGGCTCTTGCTGTCATGCATCGAAGAGCTGTTGTTGAGATTCTGAGCGACCGAAAAGTTGTTGAAATCGGTCGAGATGGAGTTCTACGAGTTGTTGGCTCCTTTGTTCCTCGGGCTTCTCCGTGAGGGTGGCATTGCCTCATAGGTCAGCGAGTTCACTCCGTGACGCAGCGGCTTACGTTTCTGGACTTTGGGCTAGAGTTGATGGGTGGGCACGAAATCGTGCTGGAATACCTACTTTTTATTTTACATCATCTTTAAATGTGTTACTCTCCAAACAAAATTCAAATTTTTAAATTTCCTGAACAAATCTTCGAATCCTTCCAACCCTTGGGGTTTTGGGGTTTTGGGGTTTTGGGG
>Ga0208544_10003001_pt1 | contig 10748 bp, 9 predicted proteins | sample DEB08_DNA_9_FD_184526 | JGI IMG/M metagenome (GOLD analysis project Ga0208544, IMG submission 184526) | Aqueous microbial communities from the Delaware River and Bay under freshwater to marine salinity gradient to study organic matter... | ecosystem: Environmental > Aquatic > Marine > Coastal ...
AAGGGTTAAATACTTGGAGGCGAATAAAGCGCCACATGCGGTTGCAATAAAGAACAAAGTTGACTGCATTGCTTCAATATTTTCAATTCCGTTAATTCCAATTAGAGGAAATAAGGAATCTAGACTTATAAAAGTTGCGCCAAGAGCTGTTAAGGTAAGTGAAAAGTATAAAAATATCTTTTCTTCAAACAAAAAGAAGCAGATAAAGTTTAAAAGAATCACCATAATAGCAAATCCATAAAACATACCTTTTCTAAACAATGAGCTATCACCGATATTCTGGTAATCACCATTTCCTGTTGCAACAATTGCAGCAGCATCTTGAGAAAATAATTCACTCAAGAATTCTTCTTTCTTACTTTCTGTTTTCGAATTTGACGCTGATGAATCTTCAGAAACGGAAATTTCCATATCCTCATTGGGCACATTTTGCGTAATAAGCACGTCTGAAGAAGTCGTTTCTAGAATAGACATAACTAAAGTGTTATCAGCTACTTTAGTTTCAAAATTTAAATTCTTTGCAGTTGATAATGTTGGACTAAAGCAAAATAAAATTGCCATCATTAAACACAAAGCCGGGGGTAAAATTTGTGATCTCATTTAAATAGGTTTTAATAATTTGGGTACCGCAAGATAGGCATTAAATGTCATTCACCTAATTTTTTTGCATTTAATCGATGAAATGCACAAAATAAATTAGTTTTAGATTTTATTTCTGCATTGAATATTTAAGAAATATGCTAGTAAATAGCTGTATTTATTGGTTTTTCATTAGTTGTGAAGATTTCCAACCATTTTTTCAGGTTTTACCCATTCATCAAATTCTGAAGCCGTTAAATAACCAAGATTAACCGCCTCTTCTTTCAAGGTTGTCCCATTTTCATGGGCCGTATTGGCAATTTCAGCGGCCTTGTAATAACCAATTTTCGGATTTAAAGCCGTTACCAACATTAATGAGTTGTTTAACTGTCGCTCAATAACATTGTAATTGGGTTTTATACCTTTCGCACAATGTTCGTCAAATGAAACGCAGGCGTCACCAAGCAATTGTGCCGACAATAGAAAATTGGCTGCCATAACTGGTTTAAATACGTTTAATTCATAATGGCCTTGCATGCCACCAACTGCAATTGCCATGTCATTACCTATCACCTGAGCACATACCATAGTGAGAGCCTCGCATTGGGTTGGGTTTACTTTTCCAGGCATTATTGAAGATCCTGGTTCATTTGCGGGAATGCTTATTTCTCCAATTCCGCTACGTGGACCGCTTGCTAGCATACGAATATCATTGGCGATTTTATTTAAAGAAACCGAGAGCTGCTTCAAAGCACCGTGTGATTCTACAATTGCATCATGTGCCGCTAAAGCTTCAAACTTATTTTTGGCAGTTTCAAATGGCAATCCGGTGAACTTCGATATATAAGAAGCTACATTAACGTCGTAGCCAGCAGGTGTGTTAATTCCAGTTCCCACTGCAGTCCCACCTAATGCTAACTCGCCTAAATGCGGCAATGTATTATGCAATGCTTTAAGACCATGCTCTAATTGCGACGCATAGCCACTAAATTCTTGACCCAGTGTTAAAGGAGTTGCATCCATTAAATGAGTACGTCCTATTTTTACAACATTATTAAACTCCTTTGCCTTAGAAGAAAGGGTTTTATGCAATTGCGAAATCCCAGGAATCGTAACTTCTACTAATTTTTTATAGGCGGCGATGTGCATTCCAGTAGGAAAAGTATCGTTAGAGGATTGTGATTTATTAACATCATCATTGGGTTGCAGTGTTTTTTCCCCTTCTCCTATGGTTTTACCAACAAGTTGATGTGCACGGTTCGCAATGACCTCATTTAAATTCATATTGCTCTGCGTCCCACTTCCTGTCTGCCATATAACTAAAGGAAATTGATCGTCGTGAGTTCCATTCAATATTTCATCGCATACGCTCGCTATAAGATTTCTCTTTTCTTCTGTCAAAACACCCAATTCACAATTTGAATATGCAGCAGCTTTCTTTAAATATGCGAAGCCATATATTATTTCCAGGGGCATTGAAGCAGGTGCTCCAATTTTAAAGTTATTTCGTGAACGTTCTGTTTGAGCACCCCATAGCTTATCTGAAGGTACTTTTACCTCACCCATTGTGTCTTTTTCAATTCTGAATTCCATGCTGATTTTTATTTATTTCTGAAACTATACAAAGGTAGTTAAATCGGTACTTTTACTCAATGCTTCAAATTGTTAATTTCTGGTAAATAATTTGAAAAGATTTGTTGCTTTTTCTGAAATAATCATATTATCTTTGAACCGTTAACGCAAACCCAATTATTATGTTCGATTTTGATCAATACCTAGGATTTTTAGCATTTTTAACTATTTTAACAATTGGTTTCTGGCTGATGATCTTTTTAGTTTCTATAATCCCTTACTGGATTGGTGGCGCGTTATATGAGAATTGGAAAATGAAGCGTGACGGAATAACAGTTGAAAGAAAACCATAAGGTTACAGTCTATATAAAAATAAGAAAGGATTCACTAAAGTGAATCCTTTCTTATTACAAGTATATTTTACAATCTAACCTTCGAAGCCACCGCCACCTCCGCCACCATTACTATCAAATCTCTCACGTTTCTTTTTCTCGTTGAATCGATATGTAAATGTCAATCTGAACTGTCTTTCTCGCCACTGAAACTCACTGTCACTAGTAAAAGTATCGGTTTCCGTAAAAGATTTACGTTTTCTGGAATTAAGTAGGTCACTTATATTAAAAGCTAGTGTCCCATTGTCATCCATAATATCCTTACTTACGGCAAGGTTCATGGAAAAAATTCCTTCGCTAGTTGTTTGTGAATTATTTCTCGGACCGCGATAACTTCCGTTTGTCTGCCAATCAATGTTGCCTGGTAAAGTTACTTTCACACTCCCTCTCGCAAACCAGCTTGTATCTTCATTGCCATAGTCTACATCGTTAAAAGCTCCTTCAGTAATAAATTTGAAGAAATTAAAACTTCCGTTAAATCGCAGCCATTTTTTCGGATTATATAAAAGACCAGCCTCAAAACCGTATCTCGTATTCGTAGACAGGTTAATTGGAATGGTACGTATTATAGGAACACCATTTTGAGTAAATAGCCCAGTGTCTTCTTGAATTCTTTCAAAGGAATCTGTTTCATATTGATAATAAACAGAAGTTGACAGCGTAATTTTACGCCCCCAGCGCTTTAAGTAGCCCAGATCAAAGGCACTTGCAAAAGCAGGATTCAAATCTGGATTCCCCTGAAATATATTTGCCTCACTCGATCTTGATGGAAATGGATTAATATACCAGCTGCGTGGACGGTTAATTCTTCGGTTATAGCCGAGCGTTATATCTTCACCTTCTGCTAATTCATAAATTAAATTTACCGTTGGAAAGAGGCCGATATAATTTTTGTTGAAATTTAAATTAATTTCTGTACCATCTGTCGTAGTCAGATTTTCGGCATCCACTTTTCCCTTAAGCTGCGTATTCTCGAGCCTTAACCCCAATAGAAATGAGAAGCTGCCAAACTTATTTCCATACTGGGAATAAAAAGCATTAACATTTTCATTGTATGTGAATATGTTTGAAAGGCTATCGTTTCTCACAAAATTACCGCTCGTGCCAACTTCCTGTAAAAGCACATAATCTGTTACACTTTCCTCGAATGTACCTCTATAACCTGCTTCAAATTGAGCATTTTCACCTAGAGGCAGCACATAATCTGCTTGAGCCAAGTACTCCTCTTGATTCTCTTTATTTACAATGTCTTCTGAAGATAAACGCATAGTATTCGGAAAAGTCATCACTTCACCAATAAGTGACTGCTCTGTTTCTTCATCATTTTCATATTGGAAATCGGCCGTAAGTTTGTGTCCATCATCGTTAAAATTATTGACATAGTTCAGCGAGAATTGGTAGCTTTGATCATCCTCTGTTTCTGTTTCTGAGCGAACACTGGTTGCAGCCAATTCATTAGCTTCGCTAAACTCATTTGTATTGTTTGTTGTAACTGTTTTGTTCTTTCCAGACCTGAAGAAACCAATTGCGGTGATCGAAGATGTATCGGTAATGAAATACTCGACACCTAAATTTGTGTTGAACCCCTGTCTTAAGCGATCGTAGATACGGTCTTCCCGTAGAATCGGATTTTGAACGGATGGCGAAAAATATTCATTTTCAAAAGTAGCATTCCCAGGTGATTTCTGATAACGAACGCCAGAGGTGTTAAATATATTGAATTTATCGGTCCTAAGATTGAAATTTGTAGTTAACCCACTTTGCAAAGGGAAACCATAATTTGCTGTAAAAGAGCCATTAAGCCCAAGCGTTTTTTCTTTCCTTAGGATGATATTTAAGATTCCTGCTGTTCCTTCTGCATCATATCGGGCAGAAGGGGAGGTGATCACTTCTACGCGTTCTATTGCGTCCGCAGGTAATTGACTCAGTGCATCAGTCGATCCAAATCCCGCAATGGCAGATGGTTTACCATTAATTAGAATTCTTACGTTTTCATTCCCGCGAAGGCTTATAGCTCCTTCAACGTCAACCGTTACTGAGGGAATATTGTTTAATGCCTCACCAACGTTTGCACCACTTGTAGTAAGATCCTTTCCAATATTGTAAATCTTTTTATCAAGTCGAATCTGAACTTCTGTAGTTTCCGCCCGTATCACAACCTCTCCAAGATTTTCACTATCTAAAGCAAGTGAAACAGAAGGCAGCTTAGTGTTTTTGAATAACTTCAGATTGGGAAGTGATTTTGTTTCGTATGAAATAAACTCGAACTGAACTTTATATACCCCAGCAGGAACGGTAATGAGGTAATTCCCTTTCGTATCTGAAATTCCACCATTAACAATATCCCCAGATTCGTTTATAAAAACTATTGTCGCATACTCTAGAGCTAAATTTGTACCTTCTTCAACGATGTCTCCCGTTATTGTCACCTCTTCATTTTGAGGACTCTGAGCATAAAGAAATGTTGAGATGAAGATAAAAATCAGTAGTAACTTATTTCTCATGAGTAATTTTGCTTATTTGACTGCGAAAATATCACTTAGTTTAATGACTCATCGTTAGTTTTTTGTTAAAAAAACCAGTGCATCAAGCAACCACGAAAAAATATGGTACGGATTAAATAATTTCGTTAATTTTCTCCAAAGGTCTTGCTATTACTGCTTTGTCTTCATTTACTACAATAGGGCGCTGAATGAGTTTTGGTTCGGCGATCATCGCTTTAATTATATCAGAATCATTCATTTCTTTTCCTTTGTAATTTTCTTTCCAAATTTTCTCTGTTGTTCTCACCAATTCAATAGGTTTAACTGCGAGAAGTGCTATTACTTCTGAAAGCGAATCTATTGTAAAGGGAGTCTTCATATAGTTGATAATTTCTACATCTTTACTAGAAGCTTCAAAAAAAGTGGTGCATTCTCGAGATTTCGAACAGCGAGGATTGTGGTAGATGGTTATCATAGTTAAAAAATTTGAATGTTAAAATAATGGTTGAAGCATTTAAAGTTCTAATGCTTCTAATTCTAAGGTATAATCATATTGTAAATCTTCATGTAGCATCGATACTTTCTTTTTAATAAATACTATTTGACGTTCATATAAATTAGTAAGGGTTACATTGTTTCGAATAGGGGGAGTAAATTCTTTTAGCGATGTACAAAAGTAGAGAAGTAGTTCTACCTCAGTCTCTTTTTTAGGGGAATACCGACTATATTTTTTAATTCCTCTTAATATCTTGCGTACACTTTTTTTTATGTAGAAATACGAATTGGTGTTTATTTCCCAAAACTGTTGATCTATTTCTTCCTTAATACCTTTAATAAAGGCCTCTTCGTCTTCAGATTCGAACAAAAGGTAGGTAAGGAGCTCCTTATTTTCTTTCTTGAAACGAGCTAAACGCAGGCAGAGAGCTGTAAGTTCCTCTTGGGATTTAAAGGTAAGTTCCTTTTTGATTTCGGTAATAGTAGCTGCTTTCATTTCTTTTTCTGAAAAATCAAGGTGTCTAATTCCATTCTAAATACATGAGATGGTGAACCCTTTAGTAGTAATGACTATAAAAGTCCCAATTCTTGTAAACGCTTTTCTAGATTCACATTTTCAGTGAAGTGAATGGTTTGAAACCCTAATGTATTAGCGGCAATTATATTGTTATAATTATCATCAATAAAAATAGATTCTTCAGCTTTTAAACTATATCGTTCTAGTAGAAGCAAATAAATATCTTCATTTGGTTTGATCATTTTTTCGTCTCCAGATACTACAATCCCTTCAAATTCTTTAAAAAAATCAAATCTCTCTAGCGCTATTGGAAAAGTTTCACCAGACCAGTTAGTGAGCCCCCAAAGCCTAAATTTTTCTCGGTCAAATTGACTAAGAAGTTTCGTGTTTTCAGGAATTTGATCTTTTAACATTACTTCCCAACCGTCATAAAACTGCTGAATCATCTCACTTTCTTCAGGAAATTTTTCTTGAAGAATTCTTGTTCCATCAGCCAGTGTTCGCCCAGCATCTTGCTGAATATTCCAACTGTCGGTACAGATATTCGCTAAGAAATGTTCCATCTTCTCATCATCGTTAAATATATCCTTGAATAAGTAGCGCGGATTCCAGTCTACTAAAACACCACCAAAATCGAATATTATGTTTTTTATCTTCATATCTTCATTTAAATTAGTTTGGAAAAAGAGTCTTATCAAGACCGGGTACAATTCTTAATGCATTCTTATAATATACTTTCTTAAGGACATCGTCTGGCAGGTCTAATCCATACATTGGCCAGTAAGCATGATATTTCTTATGATAGGGGAAGTATTCGTCATCACTTTCCAAAACCCTGAAATAGGTCGGGAATTCGCCTGGTTTCCAGCTATCCTTTCCGAAGAGAATACGGTCTTGGTATTTTATAAAGAAGGCTTTAGCAAAACGTGGCTGTCTCCCTAATTCAGCTATAATTGCGCCAATACCGACGTTCATATTTGGAATCTCGTCTAATAGTGCCCCAAGTTTCCCTAGGTCATTCGCCAACCAGCCCATATGAGCATTGATGAAAATCGTCTTTGGGTGTTTTTTAAACATACGACGTTGTTCATCCATCAATTGCTCCCAAGGAGCGGGATTGTTTGCATCTCGCTTCCTGTTAGGTTTTGTCTTTAATTCAAGCCAGCGCTCATTGTCACCATCGAAAGGATCCCAAAATGATTTTGGATCTGCAGTATGAATGAGCACTGGAACACCCATTTCACCACACAGAGCCCAAATAGGATCAAGGCGCGGATCATCAATTTTCACTCTATTTCCGTCAGTATCCTTATATCTTAGGCCTAAACTCTTATATATTTTTAATCCTCTCGCTCCATTTGCAATATCCTTTCTAAGTTGTGTTACTGCGTTTTCCGTCCAGCCTTTTTTACCAACATTATCGAAATCTACATTTGCGAAAACTACAAAACGATTGGGATAATGGTCTTTTATGTTTTTGACTGACTTTTTAAGATTCGATCCTGAACGGCCGCTGAGGTTTACCATGATCCCCATGTTCAGTGTATCCATTGCTGTAATTACTGGCGTCAGATCTTGATTTGACATTCTGTATTGATGTCCGTGTACATCGATAAAAGGAAACTTTGCTTTCTCAATGATTTCACCTGGTACTACCAAAGTAGAAATTGGGTTGTATTCTTCGAAGGAGAGGTCTTGAGCGAAACTATTTAAAGTAAGTAGGAGGGTAGTAACAAAATTTAGCGTTCTATAAAGCTTCATACATTCTATTTTACTAGTGTTAAAGGTACTAACTTGTACCCGTTTCAAATGCATTTTAGCATCTCTTTAACTTCTTTACGTTTTTAATCTTTTAGTGAACTAGAAGTTACAAATCCTTCGAATAGCGTTCAATCATATCTTCTCTAGATTCAGCATCGGTTTTAGTATTCAATTGATCCTTCATCATTTGGCCCATCGACGGAAAGTCCTTCGGATTAACATGCGTCTCATTATTCCAAAGTTGCGACCTCATAAATGCTTTTGCGCAATGAAGAAAAACCTCCTCCACGGAAACCACAATGCAGCTAATTGGTGGTTTGGATTCTGAATTAAACTTGTTTAAAATGTCTTCGGATGTTGATACAATAGCAGAACCATTAATTCTTAGCGTTTCGTCAATACCAGGTATAAAAAATAAAAGTCCAACGCGCCCCGTTTCAATGATGTTACTTAGGCTATCGACCCGATTGTTGCCTTTAGCATCTGGAATTAGTAGTTTTCGATTAGTAGCTATTTCTACAAATCCGATCGCTCCACCTCTGGGAGACGCGTCCATATTGCCGTCACTATCTATAGTTGAAATTACCACAAAAGGGGAGTTGTTTATGAAGTATTTGGAGTGGGGTTCCAACTCTTTAAGAACCTTGTCTTTAGCTCTACCAGAAGGGTAACCATACACTTTTCTTAACTGGGATGTGTTCTCTATTTTCATTGCTTCAATTTCATTAATTATACCAGACTGCATATCGTTCTCTTCGGAGTTCTAGTGCCAACTGCGCTTCCATTTTTAAAGCTTCAGCTCGAGTTGAAATTGCTGGAATATGATTATAAAGACTAGGTCTCAAGTACATACCGTATTTTTCAACAATATTGGATGAAAGTTTATGACCTTTCTTGTTTCTATATCCAGTTTTATGCTGTAGAAACCGTTCTTTTGGAGTTTTACTGGTCATGCCAACGTACAAACATTGTAAAACACCATTAAATTGCGGATTGGCTGTTCTAAATTTTGAACTGTCCGTAAAGACTTTTTTAGACAATTCTATCACGTAGATATGATATTGACCTTTCGACATTTTTTAGTAACTATTAATTGTGCTTTTTGTAAACACTAGAGTTCATCGCTTTTTTCTTTTTGTCCAGACATCATTAAAAAGGCTTTCAGAAATCCGTCAATGTAACCATTAAGCATGGCGTCGGTATTGCCCGTTTCGAAACCGGTTCGAACATCTTTCACCAACTTGTAAGGATGTAAGACATAGTTGCGAATTTGAGATCCCCATTCTATAGCCATCTTGCTATCTTCAATTTCAGCTCGCTGCGCCTGTTGTTTCCGAAGTTCTATTTCATACAATTGTGACTTCAGCATTTGCATAGCTTTTTCTCGATTTTCCAGTTGAGAACGCGTTTCAGAGTTATGAATTACAATACCGCTGGGTTTGTGCGTTAAAATTGCTTTTGTTTCTACTTTATTGACATTTTGACCACCTGCACCGCCAGAACGAGCAAAATCCCAAGAGAGATCGGCCGGATTAATATCAATTTGAATCGAATCATCTACTAATGGGTATACATAAACTGATGCAAAGCTGGTATGCCTTTTAGCATTGCTATCGAAAGGGGAAATTCGCACAAGTCGGTGAACTCCATTTTCACTTTTTAACCAACCAAAAGCATATTCTCCTGCGATTTCTATGGTCACTGTTTTAATTCCGGCAACATCACCTTGTTGAAAATTAAGTTCTTTTACTTTAAATCCGTTCCTTTCGGCCCACATCAAGTACATTCTCATAAGCATCTCGGCCCAATCACAACTTTCTGTGCCGCCAGCACCTGCGGTAATCTGTAAAACGGCACTCAAATCATCACCTTCTTCGCTGAGCATATTTCGAAACTCTAGGGCTTCAACAACTTCAAGAGCTTTGTTAAAGGATGTTTCAACATTTTTTTCGGTCCCTTCACCTTCCTTGAAGAATTCTAGAATTATCTCAGCATCATCTGTCAAAGAAACTGCAGATTCGTAGTCTGAAACCCACTTTTTTTTAAGCCGAAGTGCTTTCATAAAAGCTTCTGCTTCTCTAGGGTTATTCCAAAAATTAGGATCGAAGGTTTTTTCTTCTTCGTTGGTAATTTCTATTCGCTTTCCAGCGACGTCAAAGATACCTTCTTAACGCATCCTGTCGATCTCTGAGATCTTTAATGTGATCTTGTGTAATCATTGTATGGCCCAAGAAGATGGGGAGGTTAGTTGATTAGATAGTATAATTTATAATTGTAAAAATAGAGGTTCTTTTCTCAAATTAAAAGTGAATCTTCTTCGATTTTGAATTTATTTTTTGACTCCAAATAGCTACAGTTACTCTTACGTTTTTAGGCGAATAGATTCAAGGATTAAGTCCTTAAATCACTGCAGTTTTAGAAACTAGATTAAAGAGTCTATTATTCATAAATAAATTACTTAATTTTAACCTTCAAAAATCTTTACTCCCGCAGAAGGTTTTGTTTGAGACCCCTAAAATGTTTCGATTGATATTTAGTGTGAATCTGTCGTTCCTTAAATAATACTTATGATGAAAAAAATAGCTTACTTATTACTCTTTTTAGGAAGTCTTAGTTGTTGGTCTCAATTTCTTGACGGAAAGAAAAACCTTCAAAAATTTGATGGTTTTTTTGATTTTCATTATTCCGATGAAACGGGCGAAATCTACCTAGAGGTAGATAAGTTAGATACCGACTTTCTATATGTACATTCCTTAAGTACAGGTCTTGGCTCAAATGATTTAGGACTTGATCGTGGTCAGTTAGGGGAAGGGGTACTCGTTAAATTTGTGAAAAGCGGTAATAAGATTTTACTAATTCAGCAAAATGTTAAGTATCGCGCGATTACAGATAACCCGCTTGAAAAGAAATCTACAGAACAAGCCTTTGGAAAGTCTGTTTTATTTGGAT
>Ga0208544_10003003_pt1 | contig 10746 bp, 8 predicted proteins | sample DEB08_DNA_9_FD_184526 | JGI IMG/M metagenome (GOLD analysis project Ga0208544, IMG submission 184526) | Aqueous microbial communities from the Delaware River and Bay under freshwater to marine salinity gradient to study organic matter... | ecosystem: Environmental > Aquatic > Marine > Coastal ...
GGACGAGCTCAAAGAGCAAAAGGACGAGCATGGTCACAGTGAGGAAGCAGAGGAATCCTTGTGGGACCGCAATCTATTCATTGCCCGCTATCAGGCCACCTTCTGGCCGGGTGACACCTACCAGTTAGTTTACGGGGCAAGCTACGTGCAGGGTAAAAACTTCATGGGTAGAACAGCACGGCTTTATGGTCTGGATCTGACCTACACCTGGCTTCAGGATGAGGATCATGGCAAACAATTTGCTTGGCGCAACGAAGCTATGTTTCGTGAGGTGGACACCGATGAGGGCTCTTTTGACGAATTTGCCCTGAGCTCAGCCGCACTTTATAAGTTTAACCGCGAGTGGGAAATCGGCCTGCGCTACGATTACCTTGAAGGCGTAAATGATCCGGAACTTCCCGAGCGCCACCGCATCTCCCCATCGCTTGCTCATTATTTGCCGATAAAAAATATCGAGTCCGTAATACGACTGCAATATAACTACGATCACAGCGAAGAGCGTGGTAATGACCACAGCGTTTGGCTGCAATTCGGTTTCGAATGGGGCGCCGGAGGTGACGCTCACGTGCATTAGCCACTTGATGACCGTTTGTAATTTTGCGTATGGAGTTTGAAGTCATCGGATACATTAAAACATGCTACGGCGAAAAATTCGGCACGCCGCGGCAGCCGGGGCTTGTCGATGAAGCGTGGGGTGAGTTGATTTTTGAATCGGAGTATAGAAACACGGATGCTGTCCGTGGGCTGGATCAATTTTCACACGTCTGGCTGGTATTTGTATTCCATCAGGAAATGCGTGATGGCTGGAGCCCAACTGTTAGGCCGCCCCGGCTCGGCGGCAACCAGAAAGTCGGGGTCTTTGCCAGCCGCTCACCCTTCCGGCCAAACCCAATAGGACTTTCCTGTGTAAGATTGCAACGCATCGACCTCGAGCACAAGAATGCGCCCATTCTCCACCTGCGCGGGGTCGATCTGGTTGACGGCACCCCGATCCTCGACATCAAACCTTACATCCCCTACGCCGATGCACTGCCGAATGCAAACGGAGGGTTTGCTCCCAACCCGCCGACAATTTTTGAAGTCAGGTGGCAGGATGGCATCGGCGATTCGCTGGATCAGGAAACCAAAAACCTAATTGAGCACACCCTCGCCATCGACCCTCGCCCAGCCTATCAGAGCAGCGAGATTGGCCGCGAATACGGCTGTCTCATTGGTGGCTGGAATGTAAAATGGAAGATCTGCAAAGCTTCCGTCCTCATCTTCGCTTGCCACACTGCCTGATGAGGATGGCCACCACTCCGCAACCCAACAGGTTATAGACTAAATCCCACCCTGTATTGACGTAGCCACCCACATTGGTCTCGGGAATCGTCAAGGTAGCGACAAATTCCACCACTTCGTTCAATGCGCCAAAGCCCATGCCCCCGGCAGCACTTAGTATGCATAGGCCGTAGCTTGGCTCAGGTGTCTTACCGGTCTGTTTTTCTATGTTGGACTTGAGTATCTGCCAGCAGACCCAGGTCGTCACCCCGAATCCATAAGCGTGCACAAGCTGATCATATTTCAGCCACTCAGGAATAATCCACCAGGAATAAAGCACGGGCTGGGAACCATCCTGGGTAAGGGCCTCAGGCACACGCACCAAGCCACCTGCCATATGCAGCAGGCCCCAACAGCTCATGCCCCAAAGCACACCATCCGAAAAATTCACCCGCCTGTGAACAAGCACGAGACTCGTGATTAAAACTGCCATCACGACAATGTAGAAAACGAACTCGGTGTTGCGCTGAATTACTGCCGACGCGATAGCGATCAACATGTAAAGGCCACTGAAACCGATCAAAGCCGGGCTGATTCTAAGCTGTCTATCATCCATCATAATATATTGATGCACACCTTGACAGATATGCCGCGCTTTTTCCATCGTAGAATCTTGAAAATTGGATATGCTTAAAGTGCGCTGCTTACTTTATGAAATATCAATCCCTAGTTTTTGACTTTGATGGCACTCTCGCTGATACACTCGAGGAAGGCCTGAAAATCTATAACGAGATGGCCGCTCACTACAATCTAAGAACCATCCAAGACGATGAAGTGCATTACCTTCGTCATATGAAACTCGGTGATTTTCTTAATCATCTAGCGGTTCCCAAACGACTGGTTCCCATCCTTCTGTACAAGGGTACACAAATTCTCAAATCCCGTATCCGTAGCTTGCCGCTCATCGAAGGTATAGCCGAAGTTTTGCCCAAACTGCGCAGCCAAAGTGAGCATTTCGGCATCCTTACATCCAATTCCACCGAGAATGTGCAGCTGTTCCTCCAACACCACGGCATGGATGAACTTTTTACCTTCATCTCATCAACCTCCAAACTAACAGGCAAAGCAAAACATCTTCGCTCTATTCGTAGGACATTTTCCATCAAAACCGAAAACATGATCTACATCGGCGACGAGATACGTGATGTCAAAGCAGCAAAAACCGCAGGCGTTCCCGTGGCAGCTGTCGGCTGGGGATTCAACTCACCAGAGGCTCTTGTCGGCGAAAATCCAAACTTTCTGTTTCACGTACCCTCCGAACTGGAGACTCTGGTGGAATAAGTATCATGCCGCTATTTTACCAATAACATTTTTACCCCAAAGACCAACAGTACTATGCCGAACAAACGGGTCAGGTGTTGATTGCTTAATTTATGCATCAGGTCTGTGCCGAACCATGCAGCAAGGGCGGCCGCCACCGCTGTGAGCCCAACCACACGCCAATCGATCAACGATTCCCCTTTTCTCAACGATGTGTTGAGTGTGGAAACCAGAGCCACAATGACGATCACTGCTAAAGATGTCGCCACTGCCTTTTTCTGCTCGAACCCAAGTGCCGTCACAAACGCGGGCACCATGACAATACCGCCACCCACGCCACACAGGGCCCCCAACAAACCGGCGGCAATTCCTGTTAAAGTGGCTATAGCTAGGATTTTCATGCGGTCATCGGCAAAATCAGGCGCTACAGATTGTTGCGATAAGCCGGTGTAACACTGTGCGCTGGTCGAGGCCTGAACTGACCAAACACTTGTCAGCATCCAGACACGCTTTCATTGCTACACCAAGCCTGCGGACACCAAAGGCCTTGGCATTTTGGCTGGCCAGAAATAGAGGGTAGACACTGACTCCGCTACCATCCTTCTTCTGCGGTAGCCAGGCACGCTCATTGGCCGGCAAGGCATTGAGAGCACTGGCATACTGGTTATAATTTCCGTTGGGGATACTTCGCCCATCCGTCACCGCCGCAGACATAAACAAATTCCTGACTGTCGGTATGATTGAGGCGCGGAGAATGCCGATAGCAGTTTCTTTACGGGCGAGTTGCTGGTCGATCAGTTCAAAGGCGCGACCTGCATTCTTTTGCTGCAGTGCATTGCCAATCTCAAAAACAACCCCGGCATGGCTTAACGGCACCAACATACGCACATCCTGCTCTGCAACCTCGCGCCGCTCGTCGAGATACACATCCAGCTTATCCAGCTCACTACTTATCTGGCGACTATCCACACCCACCAGGGTAATAAACAGCTCCAGTGACTGCCCGGAGAATGTTAAGCCTAACTCAGCAGCCTTGTTTCTGACCACGGGGATCATGTCCCGCTGCCAGCCATCACGGCCCACGTCCGGTTTGTCGAACACTTCAATGTTCGCCACTTTGTTAAGAAACTTATAAAACCGCCTGCCCTTGTGCATCGCCGTACTGCTAATGAGAAAATGTACATCATCCGGCAGGCCTTCCTCTAGGCAGCTGATCAGCGCCTCAGTCCCCTGCTTGGCGCGCTCCGCTTCACTGGTACGATCACTGCCCAAAAAATTGGCACTTTTCAACCATACCGTCTTGCCCCCTCCAAAAAACGGCAAAGTCTGAAGTGACTCAATCACTCTACTGCAGGCAACAAAAGCATCCTCAGCATTGCCCACCGTACCTTCAAAGGTCTCCTGGGAAAAATCATCCCCGCCATCCGGCTTTAATTTGGTATAAAGAGCAAGTGCCGCTTCCGCCACGCTGCCCTCGTCCGAACCATAGATGACATGGATTTGACTCACGCTGCAGAGAATCAGAAATGAGCCGCTAAGAAGCAAGTGCTAAAACCTAGGAGTCTGCCCAGGGCGACCAAGCTGGGAGCAAGGCTTGCTATGCTTAACCGCGAATGCACGCCAATAGACACGAATATTTCATATCCTGCTCGTTCAAATCGTGGATCCCTGACGAGCTGCGATGAAGTCAGACCAGTTCCCAGACCAGTTTCGATACGGAATCATCCCTATTCGTCCTATTCGTCCTATTCGTGTTGCTTCGCGTCCATTAGCGGTTCAAAAAACTCTTAGCTTGATCGCCCTAGCGATGCTGTATCTATGCTAAAGCAGCGAATAGTAGGCATCACCCAAACATCACCCAAACATCACCCAAACGAACAGCAAAAAAGTTTGAAACAATCTGCAGATACCGTAGGTATTACGTCACACCATTTTTTTTTGGAACAACCTTATCTCAACCCATGACATTTCCACGTAATCCACGCAATTCATTCCTTTTCACTCTCTCTACCTTATCTGCGATTGCCGGCAGTACACTGCTCGTTACTCTGCCCATCGTATCAGCGGAACCTACCAAAGCACAGCAAACCGGCCTCGTCCCTGACGCACCGGCCGCAAAACCCCTGAAAGCTCTGCTGATCGCCGGCGGTTGCTGCCACGACTACGCTGAGCAGCACAAAATCATCTCCAAAGGCCTGCAAAGCCGCGCCAATATCCGAGTTGACGTCATCTGGACTCCAGACAAGTCCGTCGACCCCCCCTTCGATTTCTTCAAGAATGCTGACTGGGCCAAGGGTTATGATGTTATCATTCACGACGAGTGTGCCGCCGGTAACAAGGACCCGGAAGTATTGACCAATATCCTCAACGCACACAAAACCGTGCCTGCCGTCCACCTTCACTGCGCCATGCACTCATATCGTAAGAAAGAGTGGGCTGAGCACATTGGTCTGCTCTCCACCCGCCATGGTCCCAAGGCCGCCGTCTCCGTGGAAATTGTCGACCAAGAGCACCCGATCACCAAGCCTATGAAAAGCTGGATCACCACCAATGAGGAGCTCTACAACAACGCCGAAGTCTTCGACGCTCACGCTCTTGCTATCGGAAACCAGACCTACAAAAAGGGTGGCAAGGATGTAACCGACTCCGCCATCGTCGCCTGGGTCAACACCAAGCACGGCGCTCCATCATTCTCCACCTCACTCGGCCACTTCAATGAGGTTGTTCAAAGTAAGGAATACCTCAATCTCATCACTCGTGGAGCACTCTGGGCGTGTGGTAAAATCGACAAGCCGGCCTACATGACACCTTACACGGGATCCAATACCGTCACCGAGATCCCTGCTAAACCCACAAAAAAAAAGCAGTAAAAAGTGAAGGGCAAAAAATAGGCCCACCGCCCGCCAACGCCATCTTTGTTAAAGTCACCGCACAGTCGACCCAGACAGGCAACGGCCACCACACTTGGCAAGCGGTCGACAACAACCCAAAAACCCGCTGGTGCGCCAACTCGGGCGACAAACCCGCCTGGATCCAGCTCACCTTCGAGAAACCCGCCACCCTCAGTGGTGCTGAAATCGATTGGGAGCATCGCAGCGAGTGGATGCAGTATAGCATCGAGACTTCCGCCGATGGCAAAACGTGGCACAAGGCATTCGATGCCTCTAAAAACACCCAAGGCGGCACGCGTAAGGATAGCTTCTCCGCCACTGGCATTCGCTTCCTCAAGCTCAACATCCTTGGCCAAAAGAGCAACTTATGGCCAAGCCTTTGGGAACTCTCCCTCTACGGACAGGATGGCAAAAAACTTCCCCTGTTCCCCCGTGTTGAACAGCAAACAACTCCAGTAGCTCCACTAACTAAACCGACCGCTAAGGAGGACCCCTACAAAAAATCGGGGAATTACAAACCCCACCCTCATCGCCTGAGTGCGGAGGAAGAGGCCAAGCTGCTCAAGGACGTCACTGTCCCGGAAGGGTTCACTGCCAGCCTCTTTGCCCCGTGGCAAATGGCCAACTACCCCACCTACCTTGCTGCCGCTCCGAATGGCGACCTCTATGTCTCCTCGGATGGTAACGCCTCCGGTGGTCGCGAGCCGGGCCGCGGCCGTGTTCTGCGCCTGCGCGACACCGACAACGATGGACGAGCCGATGAAGTCACCGAGTTCGTCCGTGACGTGGACTCACCACGTGGCCTTCTCTGGGACCATGACCGCCTCTATTTATTACACCCGCCCCACATCACGGTTTATCATGACGTGGACGGCGACGGCGTTGCTGACTCATCCAAACGCCTGATCTCCGACATCGCCTTTGGCTTCAAAGACCGCCCCGCTGACCACACCACCAACGGACTGGAAATGGGGCCCGACGGCTGGATCTACATCGCGGTCGGCGACTTCGGCTTCATGAAGGCTACCGGTGCCGATGGCCGCACCCTGCAGATGCGCGGCGGCGGCGTGGTCCGCTTCCGGCCCGATGGAAGTGGCATGGAAACCTTCGCAGACGGAACGCGTAATACCTACGGCATCGCCATCACCCCCACGCTCGACTTTTTCGCCCGTGACAATACCAACGACGGTGGTGGCTGGAATGTGCGTATGCACCACCTCTCCGGTCTTGAAGACCACGGCTACCCACGCCTCTACATGAATTTTGCCGAGGAAACCGTAGCTCCGCTCGCCGACTACGGTGGCGGCTCCGGTGTCGGTGCCTTCTACCTCGGTGAACCCGGTATTCCTTCTGCCTGGAACAACCTCCCTTACACCTGTGACTGGGGTCGTCAGGGATCCTACCGCCACATCCTTGAGGTCGAAGGTGCCACCTTCAAGGAAACCGCCAAACCGGAAATACTGATCAAAATGTCTCGTCCCACCGATGCCGATGTCGATGGCTTAAGCAATATCTATCAAGCCTCATGGCTAGGACCTGCCAACTTCACCTGGAAGGGTCCGGAGCATGGCTACATCGCCCGAGTCACACCCACTGGCTACCAAGCCAGCCCACTGCCCGACTTTGCCAAACTCAGCGACGCCAAACTCATTGAGCTCATCCGCACTTCACCAAGCCACGTTCGCTCACTTGCCGCGCAGCGCACCCTGCTGCGCCGCCCAGCCAGTGCCGAAACGAATAAGGCTTTGCTCAGTGCATCACAGGACAGTTCCATCAGCCTCGGCAGCCGCGTCCTCGCCCTCTACGCCATCACCCAGCGCGGACTCGATAGCCACTATAGCCAAGCCGTGCTTGATCTCATCATCCCTGCCTTTGCATCAACCCCCGCCAATGATCCCATCGTGCCCTTAGTCACCCGCGCACTTGGCGACCTGGCCATTGATACCCGCACTGCCGGCAAGCCGGGGCCAACACCCAATGACTTCCTCAAAAAACAACTCCAGTCCACCCAGCCCCGTGCCATCATCGAAGCTATTGTCGCCACCACTTTCCAAAGCAAAGCCGAACTTGCCGAAGACATCGCTACTCACCTCTCCAACAAGGAGCCCCTTATTGCTCATACTGCTTTCAGGGCCCTCGCCAAGCTGGGGGCCCACGAGGTAGCACTAGCCATGCTCGACGCCGACGACCCCGCCCTTCGCACTGGTGCCTCACGCGCACTGATGCGCATGCACAAAAAAGAAGTCGTTGACGCTCTGATCCATCAGCTTGGCAACCTCACCGATCCCGCCAAGCGCCAGTCGGTTCTCGCTACCCTGGCACGCCTCTACCAATGTGAGGGGGAGTGGCAGGGGGACTCATGGAGCACCCGGCCCGATACCCGTGGCCCCTACTACCAACCGGCCACTTGGGAGCAATCCGCACGTATTCTTGAAACCCTCAACGCCGTACTTGAGAACCCAGCCACCACCAAAGAGGAAAACTCTATCGTCGTCAGCCTGCTCGGCAAAAACCGCATTCAAAACGACCGCGGCCTGCAACGCATCATTACCCTCGCTAAAAATGACCCCTCCCTCTTGCCAACTCTGCTAGGTCAACTCGCAGACAAAAAAGAAAACATTCCTACCGAAGCGATCCCCCTCATTATTCAAGCTGCGAAAAATACTAAAAACCCTGCTGAAACTCACAAGGTAGCCATCCCGATACTACTGACCCTCAACCACCCCGAGGCTTTTGATGCGCTGATGAGTTCGCTTGAAGCCCTGATGAATGATAATAAGGCGAGTAAAATCCGTGACGATATTCGCCAACACCTCATGGCGTCGCCCCAGCTCGAAAACTATGTCGAGCGGCTCATTCCTATTTACCAACAAAAACCCGGTAGTGCTCAAGGACGCTGGGCCGCCCAAGCCCTACTGCAGCTCGCAGGTGGTAAAAATATCGGCATTGAAGCTCGTGAGAGTAGCCGTAAGGCCATCGACTCAACCTGGTCGGTCAACAATGAATACAAACACACCCTGATGGAGGCCGCCTTCTGGACCAAAATACCCTATATTAATGATCATATCAGCCTGATGCTCAGCTCTCCTGACGCCGGCCTCAAGCAGCGCGCATCGGGTGCAGCAAGTCGCCTTGGTATCCAGGCTCCAGGAGCAGATACAACACCCAAAATTGCCACCCTCAAGCCCGAGGATGCCGTCGCCCAAATCCTCAACCACAAGAAGGGCAACGCCGTCCTGGGCGAGGCCGTCTTTGCTCGTGCTACCTGCAACGCCTGCCACACCGTCAGTGCCGATGAGCCACCCAAAGGTCCCTACCTCGGATCCATTGCCAACATCCTCCGGCCTCAAGACCTTGCTGAGGCCATCATCATCCCTAACAAGGCTATCGCACAAGGATTCAAAACCAACTTGATCACCTTAAAAAGCGGAGCCGTTCACATGGGATTTGTCACTGATGAAGCGGGCGAGACCGTGACCATTCGCGACATCACCAGCAAACAAAGCACCTTCAAAAAATCAGACATCGCCAAGCGCGACACCCTGCCCACCTCACTCATGCCAGCGGGCCTGATGAGCAGCTTCACTGTGCATGAAACCGCCAGCCTGCTGAGCTATATTCAGGGACTTGCCAAGAAGGATAAATGAATGACCGCATGCAGGCTGACGCACAGCAACTCAATCACTCTTCCTTCAGCCCCGGTGGGGGCCCATAACCGACAAATCGGGACTTGCCGCCCTTGGTTGGCAAACGAAAATCATAAATACCATAGCCGTCAACCTTCTTGCCACGGTAACTCCTTCCCTTGGTCGCACCAATCATCACCAGGCGGCCATCTTTTTCCTGTCCCAAGTAAAGCGAGATATGTGTGATCTTCACCTTACGGCCATCAATAGGAATATAGGTGCCACTCCAAAAAATAAGATCTCCCGGCTGGAGACGCTCAAAAACATCATCGCCTAATGTTTCCGGATAGCCTGTCACCTCGGTCAACTTCATCGCATCACGAACCCACAAGTACTGCTGCGCCGAAGTTCGTGGCGGCTTGTAGCCCGCGCCACGCAGTACATAATACATCGCTCCAGAGCAATCAAAGCCACCTGCAGAGGGCTCAGAGCCGCCGAACTTGTACTCGAGCCAGGTGTTTTGGCTCACGGTATCAAGGGCCGTAGTGATGATTTTTTGCTGACTCTCGGGAAGCTTTTCAAAACCCCGTAAATCCGATGTCTTCAATGTGGCTGGGCGATGATAGGTCACCCCGTCTGCATCATAAGCCTCCTCCTCACCTTGCAGTGGCAACACAAAAAAGGTGGGTAGTATCAACAAGCTGGGTAAGGCCAAAAGCAAGATAGGGTATCTGGCAGTGCGCATGTTACAATCGTTTCCTGATTGCTACCGAACCAAATGCCTGTGGGCTATTTTGTGTTTCAAACTCTTTGCTGCGGTAGGCATGGACGTAACCCAGCTCCCAGTTGCCACGGCGTAATCCAAAACCAGCATACACCTCTCCGACCAATAACTCCTTCCGAATCCCAGTATCATAACTCCTAAAGACAGGTCCATCCAGGGTGATATCATGATATATGACGCTACTTCGCGCCCCAAAAATCGCATAAAGTGACCACCTATCGTCATTACTATCACCATTGCTAAAAAGCCTTTGGGTGTGAGCTGTCGGGGTAAGCCGAGAGTCAGAAAACTCTACTGGCAAGTTCCAACCCAAGCGAATCAATCCGCCCAGATGAATATCTGTTAGGTAGTTTCCTGCTGAGATTCCAGTTTCATGGAAGCCGTCGATTTCTAGATCAAGTGGTAAATCTGCATCTTCAAGGAAGCCCCAGCGTCTTTTTTGATTAAATGTGATATTCAGCGTAACCTCATTAGGTATTTGGCTGTCCCACCCTCTGAATTTTTCCTCATTTATAATTTGATGAATGAAGTCTTGTGATTCCTGTGCGTATGCATGAGGTCCGACAGTGCCGATAGATATTTCTACCGAGTTGAGATTGTATTTGTTACGAGCGTGCAACGAAAAACTTACCCCAAGCCATCCTGCATAAGGACGCTCTACGGCTGGTGAGCTCGGGGTTTCAAATGTCTCTGGTGTGAACATCAACTGACTCAATGCAAAGCCATAGTTGTATTCGATCTTGTCCAAAGTACTGAACCCCCATATTTTCTGAATCCACCGTGCACTACCCTCTGCTCCACTCAGAAGCCGGAGGTTTTTTTGAATAAAGGGGACGTTTATTGCCGGCTTTCCACTTGTAATATA
>Ga0208544_10003004_pt1 | contig 10737 bp, 6 predicted proteins | sample DEB08_DNA_9_FD_184526 | JGI IMG/M metagenome (GOLD analysis project Ga0208544, IMG submission 184526) | Aqueous microbial communities from the Delaware River and Bay under freshwater to marine salinity gradient to study organic matter... | ecosystem: Environmental > Aquatic > Marine > Coastal ...
TTGTCAGTTGATCTGGCTGATCACTAAGCTCTGTCAGGGCGTCGGTGTGGCAATGGCACCTGCCAGAATGAATCAGATCGTCCGTATGTCTGCCTGAAACCCTTGTTCAGGACGGACTCATTCGTTCGATGGCATGGTGGCGCGGTTCGACCAATTCGAACCGCTTGACCGCACCGGCGACATTGTGGACCCGACAGGTGGAGAATTCCGGCTGCTCAATATCTTTTTGCAGAACCCCAAGCGGGTTTTGTCACGTGATCGTTTGATGGACCTTCTGAATGGCGCGAAATGGTCTCCACTTGATCGCAACATCGATAATCAGAAAGCACGTCTGCGCCGCAAAATAGAGCGTGATTCAAGTACGCCCATACTGAGCAAAAAACCGTACGCGTTATCGGATACTTGTTCGCTGGAGACGTCCAGACGTCGTAAATACTTTAGTCCAGCAGCCCACGCAGAGTTCTTGCCAATTCCTTTATGCCATAGGGCTTGCGTAAGATTATGTGGTCAATTTCAGCAGACGCCGGATCGCGTGGCTTAATGCCTTTCGCATAGCCGGTGGCCAACAAGATTTTCAGGTCAGGTCGCAACGCCAGTGCCTGATCGGCGACGTCAAAACCCGTCATACCGCCCGGCATCACAACGTCGGATAGGACCAGATCGATGTCCTCACGTCGTTTCAAGATATCCATCGCTTTTGGGCCGTTCGTGGTCGCGATGACTTGATAGCCCAGCTCTTCGAGACGGGTGGCAGTCAGGCGTAGGACCTTCGGGTCATCCTCGACCACAAGGATCGTTTCGTTCGCGGGCTTGAATACTTTTTCTAGTGGAGCAATTTTGCCCTCGCCCAATGCCGCCCCAGCGGCCGGTAGGAACAGATTAACGGTCGCGCCCTGCCCCACCTCGCTGTAGATCACAACATGGCCACCTGATTGTTTGGCAAAGCCATACACCATGCTCAGGCCAAGACCCGACCCGGTGCCCGGTCCCTTTGTGCTAAAGAACGGCTCAAACACCCGTGCCTGCGTCTCAGGCGACATCCCGGTGCCCGTATCCGTCACGGACAAGCACACATAATTCCCAGGGGTCACATCGACCTGCGCTGCGGCATAATCAGCGTCCAAAGCAACATTGCGTGTTTCCAATGTGAGCGTTCCACCATCGGGCATCGCGTCGCGCGCATTAATAGCTAGATTGAGAATGGCGCTTTCGATCTGTCCGGGGTCAGCCAAGATAAGATTCAGATCATCCGCCAGCAGGGTTTCGATGCTGATTTGTTTATCAAGGGTGCGTTGTAGTATCGGCAGCATCGTTTCTACAAGCTCGTTCAAGGCGACGCTTTCGGGAGCAAGGGACTGCCTTTTCGAAAAAGAAAGCAACTGATTGGTGAGCGCAGCGCCAACATTGGAAGCCTCCAGCGCCTCATTGATCAGTTCGTGCAACTTGATGTCGTCGGTGCGCATCTCAAGTAGTTCAAGATTGCCGATCACAACCGTCAGAAGATTGTTGAAGTCATGCGCCAGACCGCCCGTCAGCTGACCGACCGCCTCCATCTTCTGGGCGCGCTGCAATTCTGCCTGTCGCTTTTTGTCATGCGTCAGGTCATGCATAATGCCCAAGAAATGGCGTGCTCCATCCAACTCTAGTTCGGACACTGTCAGCCGGATCGGGACTCGGGAGCCATCCTTGCGGAGCGCATCCATCTCGCGCCCGATGCCGATGATCTTCTTTTCGCCGGTCTTTAGGTAGTCCTCCAGATAGCCGTCATGTCTGCTCCGGTCGGGCTCAGGCATCAGCATGTTGACGTTCTGACCTAGCACCTCCGTGACGTTGAACCCCAAAATCTCCTCTGCACCAGGGTTGAACGTGCCGACAATGCCGCGCTCATCAATTGTCAGGATAGCCTCGGGAGCGGCGCTAAGAATGGCGCCAAGTCGCGCTTCGCGGTCCAAAATGGCTCGCTGCGCGAACTTCTGGGCGGTTACGTCTTCCACGGCGATCAGGATGCGCTCCTCATCCTCAGGGCGACCCATGATCTTGCGCGCATTCAGGACCATTTCCCGTCGACCGAGATCGCCTGCGTCCAACGTCAGATCAAACGCCTCTAATGTCATCTGCTCCGGCAAGATGGCTTCCAACAGCTGGCGAAGCTGCAGCACATCCCATTGCCGGTTTTGAATCAAGAACAGGTTTTTTCCGATAACATCGACGACGTCCGTTGCGAACACACGACTAAATGACTGGCTGACCGCAATAATTGTAAATGCGCCGTCAAGCACCAGCATCGGTTCACGCACCGTATCGATAATGCTCTCGGCAAACTCTCGGGCGGTGGCGGTCTCATGCTGCAACTCCTTAAGCTGCGACACTTCGGAAAATGTCACCACAACGCCATCAATCTTGCCGTTTTGCATCCGGTAGGGAAGGATGCGGCGGACGAACCACTGCCCGTCGTCGCTCGCAACTTCGCATTCGTTCGAAACAAGGGTTTCAAGGACCGTTTCGGCGTCCTTGAGCAGGTCCGAATCCTTGATCCTGCCAGTGATGTCACTGAACGGGCGTCCGATGTCCTTACTGATAAGGTTGAACAGGTCGCGTGTCGTTGGCGTGAACCGCTTGATCTTGAATTCAGTGTCCAGAAACAGCGTTGCGATGCCCGAACTCGACAGCAGATTGTTCAGATCATCCGACAAGCGGCGTTCATCTTCGATTTTTTGCTGAAGCTGGGTGTTGAGCGTGGTCAGCTCCTCATTCAGGGATTGCAGCTCTTCCTTTGAGGTCTCCAGCTCTTCGTTTGTCGACTGGAACTCCTCGTTCATCGACATGGCTTCTTCGTTGACGGCCTTCAGCTCTTCGGTGGACCGTTCATAATCACTGATAGTGTTGCGCAGCTCGGCCCTTGTGGTTTCAAGGTCCTGTTCCAGTTGCCGGTTCATTTCCGCGTTCGGATCGTCCGATATCGGCACAATCGGCGTAATGGATTGGTCAGCGAAGGTCACAAGGAACAGCTTGGTATCGTCCAACGTTACAGGATGCACTTGAATCGTGACGCCGACTCTTTCGCCTCCCCGCTCGATAGTGGCCTCTTTCTTTACCACAGTGTCTGATTGCCGCGCCATCCGAATGGCGCTACTCAGGCGCGCCCGAAGCCCTTGACGCGCCATTGCCAGCAGATCACGGCTGGTTTCGCCCGATGGTAGCTTAAGGTAATTATCCGTGGGTCCCTCGAAATAGAGCGCCTCTGACTGGGCGTTCACCAGAACCACCGCAGGGGCATAGTGTTCCAGAAGCAGACTTTGGCTCAACTCTGCCAATCTGTTGCCAGCGGCTTGAAACTGCCTGGGATTTGGGCTGACAGCTGCATTGGCGAAGGAACGTTGCACATTCGGGAAATCAAAGGCGCGGCCGCGCGCGTGGCCCACGCGTTTATAAACACGGTATTTCTTTGACAGCGGCTCAAAAAGAGCATCGTGATCACGTGCCGTTTCAGACATGCCCAGAAACAATGTGCCCCCGTCGTTGAGCGCGAAATGAAACATCTGAATGACCCTCTCTTGCGCATCTGGTGTCAAATAGATCATCAGATTACGGCAGGAGATCAGGTCCAGTTTGGAGAACGGCGCATCCGCTAGAATGTTCTGATTGGCAAAAACAACGGTATCGCGCAATTCCGGCGTCACGCGATAGCTGTGGTCTTCTTTTTTGAAAAAACGTTTCAACCGCGCGGCAGAAACATCTTCAGCAATGGAATCCGGATAGACGCCATTCCGTGCTATCGTCAGCGCGCATTCATCGACATCCGAAGCAAAGAGTTGCAACTTCACATCTTTGCGAAGCGTCGATATTTTCTCGATCACCAGCATAGCGAGCGAATAGGCTTCTTCGCCCGTGGCACATCCGGGCACCCAAATCCGCATCGGGTGCCCTGCGTCATGGGACTTGACCAATCCCTCAAGGACGTTCTTTTCCAGATGATCAAATGCATCTTTGTCGCGAAAAAAGGATGTTACGCTGATCAGAAGATCGGCGCTGAGGTTCTGCGCCTCCTCCGCCGAGTCCTTCAATAGCGCAAGGTAGTCGCCCGGATTTTTCATGTGGCGCAGTGTCATCCGCCGCTCAATCCGGCGCAGCAGCGTGCCTTCTTTGTAAAGTTCAAAATTGATTGGCGAATGCGCCTTCAGAACGGCAATGACCTGGTCCAACGAGCCCTTGGCATTCTCACCAAGCACCTTCTTGGCGTTGCCGTTCTGAACGAATGGATGTCGGACGTAGTCCGTGATAATTCCCGGCATCTCAGCGACACCAACAACGTGATCGGCAGCCCCAGTCGCAATCGCACTGCGCGGCATCCCGTCATGTTGAGCCTCGGCGGGGTCCTGCACCAGAACGATGCCGCCCTGTTCCTTGATCTCGCGAATGGCCGCAGACCCGTCACTTCCGGTGCCCGACAGGATCACTGCGATGGCGTTCTGGCCCAAGTCCTTGGCCAATGACCGAAGGAACAGGTCAATCGGCAGCCTCGTGCCACGGCGGCCTGTCGGTTCTGATAGTTGCAGCACCCCTTTCCTGATCTCCAGGTATTTGTTTGGGGGGATAATATAGACATGATCCGGCCGTACGGAGGTTTGATCCTTGGCCAGTACCACGGGCATCGCCGTATGTTTGGTCAAAAGATTTGCCATGAGGCTTTTGTGATGCGGGTCCACGTGATGAACTAAGACGAACGCCGCGCCACAGTCAGCCAGAGCGGCGTCGAGAAAAGCGCTGTAGGCTTGGAGGCCTCCTGCAGAGGCACCCAAACCGACGACGGGGACAGGCAGTCCAACCTTCGCAGTTACTTTCGTCTTTGCGACCGTTGCACGGGTTGGCTTAGGTTTGCCTTTTACCGCAGGTTTTGATGTTTTGCGCGCCATATCGTCTCAAATTCCTGCTAAAACGCCTTGTTTTGAAGTTCAGATGCAAGAAGACGACGTCTTTTGCGCCTCTTGCGCATCAATAAAACCGCCTCGGCGCAGAATAGCAAAGGAAAACCGAAGCTTGTCGATTGACAATTATCAATACTGCAGGAAGTTGGTTGGTATAGAATTCACAGGTATTTTAGTCAGTTATACTGTCGTTCTGCGCACCCCTTTGGCCTGCTTTGTCTGGTCAGGGGTGCGCAATTTCGCACGCTCAATTCAGATCCCCATCATCTGTCGGGCCTCGACCCGGATTTCCTGCAGATAAAGCGTTGCCTCAGGAACGTTGACCTGTCCATTTCGCAACTGACGCCAGTTAAAGGGGGAGGGGGCAATACTTGGTGGTCGTTGAGATAAGGTAATGTTTTGGGAACAAGACGAGGCCGGCCATAAAAGTAAGGATCACTGTCGAAATGACGTTTGGGCCTAGCTGGCCGGAAGGGGAGTGGAAAAACTTTGGGGATCATGCCGCCCTGAGCTGTCCTGGTGAGAGCCTTCCATCCAAGACGGCAGCCCTGACAACCGCAACACGGTGCGCGCCTCTTGGGGACCATCTCATGCGTTGTTTCTTTCCCATGCGCACATTGGCGATCTCATTTACGAGGCCTTCTGCCCTTGACGTTGAGACTGCTTTCCCTTGCTGACGTCGACGCCCGTAGTTCGCGATGGCTGACAGGTTGTAGCTCAAGTATGTTCTCAGATCCATTGCGCGTGAGGCGACCGAGAGCGCCGCATCGTTTGACTGACCATGGGTGTGTTCGCGCACGCGCATCGCGAAGCGGAACAAGACATCAAGCGTATCGCGTGCTCGATCTGTCTGGCCATGCCATATGCGCCAGCGAAGTGTCTCAACAAGGGCGGCAATCTCTGCGCTACTTTCGGTTTCGATGTGTGAAACCAGCGTTTGAAATGTTGTCTCCACATGTCGGATGCGCGCCGATATATGCCACCAATCTAATATGTGACGAACATCGGCACCCGTTGCGTTTCTGACCAAGCGAGGCAGCGCGGGATCCCCATCAGAAAGAACAGTGACCGCAACGCCATCCTCCCAGCCAGCGGCTTTCAGGCTGGACCGCAGGTGTTCAATCGGGTGATCGGCACCCATCTGGCTCAATCCAAACCGCCGTTTTTCAGCTGTTTCGCTTTCAATCGACCCCACAATGACTTCGAAATTTCGCCTTTGATATTCGGGGCGTGAACGAACATATGCGCTGTCCAGAAAGACCGTCACCTCGGTAGGTTTTGATGGAATGGCCGTGTCCGTCGGTTCCTCGCAACAGCGTTCTTCCAGGGCCTTGGCAACCGACGCAAGCCGGTTCCGGATCGTTGCGTGGTTCTGGGTGGCGCAAGGTGTGAGCGCGTTCAACAGACGCGCGGCTTCCCGAAAACTATGCCGGGCACCCAGCTCGGCTTGAAGTCTCCTAAGTTCGGGTGTGGCATTGTCTTTCAAAATCCGCGTGAGCGGAGAATACGCTGCCTTGAACGCAGGAAAGCCCGGCAAGCCGCACATACACATCCGGACCCGAGGCGCTTCGACAGTCACACGACCGAAAAGAGTATCAACACGTCGCTTGCGACGATCATGCACAGGCAAATACGAATGGCAGTGACGGCATACCCGCGCGACTTCGCTGATTTCTTCCACTTGATCCTGGAGAACAGCACGCTGGACTTCTTTCAAGATCGATTTGCCCTCAGCGAGGCTGATACCAAGGCCGTCTTCCGACGGATCAATAGAACACCGCTCAATGACGCCAATCTCATGGGACCGGCACTCGCCCCACCCAAACTCCATTTCAATCCTGATCCGAACTTTCACACCAAATCCTCCTGCAACAAAGCCAACAGGATAGACCGAGATCAATTCAAGTCCCCAAGGTTTTTCCACTCCCGAACCGGACCGCAGCGACGCAGCACCCTCAGCTATGTGCGTCGCCCCATAAGCAGCTGTTCAATAGCCCAAGTTGTTGTCGTCATATCAACTGAATGAACCAAAACCGCGACTTTCGTTAATCTTAAGCGGCCGTTGTACGCACAGGTGCGGAATGACGGCACCGAGCCCGAAGCGGTCTTCTTCCATGTGAGAATGCGTCCCGGAAACTGGAAAATTTTGAGCGGTCTGACCTTAAAAATATCCACAGATGTAGCGGAACCAGCGCCCGGCAGAAAACCTACCAGACACTCCGAACCAAAATGGGATCCTCTTGCCAACAAATATTGACGAGATTTGGGTTGGGTCTCAGGGAACTGGCTGTTCGGCGATGAAGATACCGCGCTCGAACCGATCCTGAGTACCGTCAAAGCGCTCTAGGTAGACCGACCCTACAGCTTCGCCGGCCGTGTCGCCCGTAAGCAGACCGCTGTAGGTGCCGTTGCTTGTGGTCGACGGCGAGGCGTCCAACTCTCCGCCGGTGGCCGTTCCACCGAAAGCGCCTCCAGAGATACCGGATTCCCCAAAAGTAATATCTTTGTATATCCTAGAATCCTGGTCTTCGCGGTTCGAGATTGTGCCCGAGATCGTCATGGTGTTGAAATTAACGTCCAGCGTCGCTTCGCCATGGATGACGTAGTTGTAGACAGGATCCCCCACAGTTACATAGTAGTTCATCGCGGAATAGTCGCCCGTGTAACTAGCGGGCCCGGATGTCGGCACGTCAGTGGTTCCGGTGCGCTCGATAAATGTCGCGGCTGCCTCGTACCCGGCTATCGTCGAATTGATGTAAGAGGCCGTTCCGGACCCGTTCAAGGTTTCGCCGTAGGCCGCGACGTCGTAGCACCCAGGGCCAACAATTGAGCACGAGGAATGCGGGCCGCGAAGATAGCCTTTGATGGCCCCATTATCGTAATCAGTCTTTGGAAGATAAACCAAGACCTCCGATCCATCGCTCGCTGCAAGTGAATCGGCTGTTGCATCATAGCTTGGTTCAAGATTGCCGGTATTCAAACCTTGCGAGACTACGGTCGGCTCTCCGGTTGTGTCGATCGCGGATCCGCCTCCCCCGCACGCGCTGACCAGCGCGGCCGATGACAGCAATGCGGCACTTGCCAAACTCTTCATGGGGTGTCTTCCTTCTCTTCAAAAAATTCAATATCTCTCTGCACGCATCTCAGGTGAAATCCGGCTGAGCCCGTCACATCGCAAACTTTGCATATGTCGGATGATCACACAACTGTGAGTATCGGGCGAGCACGCTTTTCTCCGGCTTGAGTTCGACCTTCGCCCCATTGGAAATCAGAACAAGTCCAATCCTCTTGTAGTCCGCCTTCCAGTCGGCGTCACACATCAACTTGAACTTCCACCTCGTGGCATGTCGAATTTTTGGCTGTTCATTGGGACCGGCTTGTCCCGCATCGGGTTTGACGCCAATCACGAAACCGACAACCATTCCGCAACAGTTTTAGAAAAATTTATCCTCGGAAAAAGCAAGCTCTTCGGTCGAAGAACGTTTTCTATATTCTATACTTAACAGTTTCACGATCAAATGGGGTTGTCCCGTGTCCGTTTCCAAGAACCGCTTGCTCATATTCTGCGCAGCTTCGACCTTTGCATTGATCTCTTCACAGGCTCTCGTCGCCCAAAACGTGGAAACCTCCGACTACGAAACCGACGCAGGCGTCGCCTTCGCCACCCAATACACGGACAATGTTTTCAAAGAGCCGAACGATCGACGGACGGACCTAGTGACGAGCGTGAGCCCATGGGTGGAGCTGACATATAGCGCGGATGACTTCAGGCTGAATGTCGAGGCCAACGCCGACATCGCGCGGTATGCGGATTATTCCAGCGAAAACTACGAAGACTATTATCTCGGTGCAGAGGTTCTGTACCGGACCAATGAGGACACGTTCCTGTTCGGAGGGTTGGACTATGCTCTTGGCCACGAAAGCCGGGAGTCTCCAGATGACGTAACCGGACTGCGCCCGACAGAATTGCAGGAAACCAGTTCATTTTTCGGGGTCGGCGGAAATCTGTCCGACAGAACCTTCAGGCTTGGTTTCAATCTGCGTGACCTCGACTACGAGGATGCGCCCGCGTCGGAGGAACCGATCGACAACGACGATCGCGATCGCCGCCAGATCGAGATCGGGGGGCGACTTGGCGTCGCTAAAACGGAAAACGGCGAAGTCTTTGTCCAGGGTATCTATGACCAGCGTGATTACGATCAGGCTATAGACAATCAGGGGCGTGGATATCAGCGCAGCTCAGAAGGCTATCAGGCTGCCATCGGCTATACCGGCTCGATCGGCTCAATGCGCGGAGAAGTGCTCTTGGGGGTGATGTCGCAGGACTACGATGATCCGCGCTTTGATACGACAACGACCTTGGATTTCGGTGCAAATCTGAGCATGCCTCTCGTAGAGGGGACAACGCTCGACACCGTACTTGAACGGAGTATCGAGGAAACAACCATCAGCGACGTGTCCGGGTACGTCTCGAGTACCGGTGGTCTGCGTTTGCGTCATCGGTTTGCCGACGACTTGTCATTCGCTGCGTATGCCTTTCTTAGCCAGAATGACTACCAGAACATCTCGCGCACGGATCTTCTGACGGAAACCGGGGTTTCCCTTCGTTACCACTTCAATCCCAAACTCTACCTCGATGCCGACTACGAATTCCGGCAACGGCAATCGGATGTTGCGGGCGCTGAATTCGATCAGCATCGCATCAGCCTTACCCTAGGCACAGCGCTGGAACCCCAATACGACGCCGCGGAGAGCAATAACGCGCAGTCGACTGGCGGCGGGTTTTTCCTTGGTGCCCTGGTCGGACATAACGCATTGCACACGAAGGTCGACGGACCGCGTGGGTCTGGTGGCAACCTGACCGCTGATTTCGGGGATGACGGCATCTCCAGCGGTCTGTTTGGGGGATATCGGAGCAACTATGGCTCTCTGGAATTCGGCCTCGAAGGCGAAATCGAATTCAATGACACGTCCTGGCCGCACGACGGCGATCGTCAATTCGCGTTAGAGCGGGGGAACGCCTATACAGCCAGTGCAACTGCCGGGATGCGGACCGACAGCGGCAATCTGCTCTACACTCGGTTCGGCGTGATATCCGCCAAATTCGACAGCACCTATCAAGAAGGGACTAATTCACTAACAACACGGTCAACACGTGAGACTGGGCTGCTGGTCGGCATCGGTGGCGAATTCCCTCTGGGGGATCGCCTTGCTGCACGGATGGAGTACCAACTTCGCGCATACGATGATTACTGGATCGGGTCGCCCGCAACGACGCCGGAGCCTGATAATTTCGCTAACGTTGAAAGCGTTGCGCGCTTTGGATTGGTTTACGATCTCGGATCGAAGAAGACAGGCGTCGAAAAGGTGGTCGAAACCGATTTTTCCGGTGCCTATGCGGGATTCCAGCTAGGCCATGGCACGCTGCAAAGCGACAATACCGGACCCCGCCCCAATGCAACGAGCACCAATTTCATTCTTGATACCACGCGGGCAGGGCAAGGCTTTACTGGCGGCGTTTTTGCCGGCTACGGCATCCAGGCAAACGGCCTATATATTGGTGGTGAAGTTGAGGCCGAACTATCCAGCGCAAACTGGAATATCGAGCGTAGTCCCGAAGGGCGCGTTTACTCCATTAAAAAGAAAAACACGATAGGCGCGGCGTTGCGGTTGGGTTACCTGCTGAATGACAACGTTCTGATCTACCTACGCGGCGGACCTGTGCGCTCCGAATTCGAGGTCGATTACCGAACATCGGGAACATCTGCCTTTGACAATCCGACTCTCGATGGCATCCGTTTAGGCGCCGGTA